>TARA_B110000211_G_scaffold65266_1_pt1 | contig 21217 bp, 17 predicted proteins | sample TARA_B110000211 | Tara Oceans TARA_B110000211 (sample SAMEA4397516) | marine metagenome | biome: Polar Biome; feature: [DCM] deep chlorophyll maximum layer (ENVO:01000326); material: water (ENVO:00002006), including particulate matter (ENVO:01000060) such as... | depth 30 m
AGTCTTACAAATGAAGTCTTACAAATGAATAAATAAAAGATATAAAACATAGTGAAGGTAAGGAAAATAGAATGGGCACATTTGAACGATATTTAAGCATTTGGGTGGCATTGGCGATTACAGTGGGCGTTGTTTTAGGTAATGTATTTCCTGCTTTTTTTGAGTTAATTGCAGCCTTAGAATTTGCTCATGTCAACTTAGTCGTAGCATTACTTATCTGGCTAATGATTTATCCCATGATGGTTCAAATCGATTTTTCATCCTTAAAAGATGTTGGTAAAAAACCAAAAGGACTAGTACTTACCTTGGTCGTTAATTGGTTAATTAAACCTTTTACCATGGCATTTTTAGGCTGGTTATTTTTTAAAGGTTTTTTTGCCGATTGGGTCGACCCTCAAACCGCGAATGAATATATCGCGGGAATGATTTTATTAGGGGTTGCGCCTTGTACGGCTATGGTATTTGTATGGAGCCAGCTAACCAAGGGAGATCCTAATTACACGTTAATTCAGGTCTCGGTAAACGACATTATTATGATTTTTGCGTTTGCTCCAATTGCCGGATTTTTATTAGGTGTTACCGATATTTCAGTGCCTTGGGACACCTTAATATTATCTGTTGTTTTGTACGTTTTGATTCCTTTATTAGCGGGGGCATTCACCAGAAAGCTGGTTGATAAAAAAGAGGATCATACGTCGCTGAACCAATTACTGACTATGCTAAAGCCATGGTCGATGATTGGTTTATTATGCACGATTGTTTTATTGTTTGGTTTTCAAGCTCAAACTATTTTAGCTAAGCCTGAAGCCATTGTATTAATTGCTATTCCTTTATTAATTCAAACCTATGGCATTTTTGCGATCACCTATTTTATCGCTCTTAGAATGAAGCTTTCGTATAACATTGCCGCACCTGCTTGCATGATTAGTACCTCTAACTTTTTTGAGTTAGCCGTTGCAGTGGCTATTTCTTTATTTGGTTTACACTCTGGCGCTGCGCTAGCAACCGTAGTGGGTGTATTGGTTGAAGTCCCTGTTATGTTGAGTCTTGTTTGGTTTGCCAATAGAACGCAACACTGGTTTGGAGAACCTAATGTTTGAAATTTTTACGCAATTTGCCGATTGGTTAACCTATTCTGTATTCAACCTGACACCCGATTCTAAGCTTGGCAGTTCGGTACATTTTTTTATTGAAGATGTCAGTAAGATTTACGTTTTATTAATTGTGATGATTTACTTCATTGCACTATTGAGAGCTTCTCTCAATGTAGAACGTGTTCGCGATTATTTAGCGGGTAAAAATCGTGGTATTGGCTACCTGCTAGGCTCTGGTTTTGGTGCGATTACCCCTTTTTGTTCTTGTTCCAGTATTCCGGTATTTCTAGGTTTTACCTCTGCAGGTATTCCTGTTGGTATTACAATGAGCTTTCTACTTACGTCCCCTCTGATTAATGAAGTCGCGATTTTATTGTTAATGAGTTTACTTGGCTGGAAATTCACACTGCTCTATGTGGTGATAGGAATGACCGTTGGGATTTTAGGTGGCTGGTTTCTTGATGCAATTAAAGCGGAGCGCTGGTTGCAATCGTTCGCAGCAAAAGCACTGGCTGATGGTCAAAAGAAAAACGTTGCTTCAGACAGCACGACACATAGCACGATAAGCAATTCGATAAGTGGCTCTCAAGAAAGTCCTAAATTGTCGTTTGCTGAACGCCATGAGTTTGCTAAAGATGAATCTTTAGAGATTTTTGGCCGAGTATGGAAGTGGGTCATTATTGGGGTTGGCGCAGGTGCTGCGTTACATGGTTTTATTCCCGACGGTTGGATTGAACACCATTTGGGTGACGGACAATGGTGGTCTGTACCGGCTGCTGTTTTGTTAGGTATTCCTCTGTATTCAAATGCAACTGGGGTTATTCCAATTATGGAAAGCCTGATTAATAACGGTTTGCCTGTTGGCACAACCCTCGCATTTTGCATGAGTACCGTTGCCGCCAGTTTTCCTGAATTTATCCTGCTCAAACAAGTTATGCAGTGGAAATTATTAGCCACCGTTTTCTTGCTTCTATTAGTCTCTTTTACAATAGTTGGGTGGATATTTAACGCACTTTCTTCCTTTTTATAAATTTAGGCATTCGTAATGATGTCTGTAAAAGTAAACTTCTAGTGATAGGTGAATTATGAAACAGATAAAAGTATTAGGCAGTGGCTGTAAAAAATGTACTAAAACAGCTGAGTCCATCGAAAGAATTGCCCTCGAACAAGGCGTGAAAGTGACGGTAACAAAAGAGACCGATTTACAAGTTATTATGTCTTATAACGTTATGAGCACGCCTGCGGTTGTGATTGACGAACAACTGGTTCACTCCGGCTCAATGCCTCATACCGATCAAATTATTGAATGGCTTTCAAAATAAACTAGAAAACCGAGGTTTTTATGACAATTAAAGTAGGAATAAATGGATTTGGCCGCATGGGCCGCTTGTCGTTACGCGCAGCTTTTGATTGGGCAGATGTTGAGTTTGTTCAAGTCAATGATGTCGCGGGTGATGCGACTACCCTTGCTCATTTGCTAACCTTCGATTCTGTACACGGTCGCTGGAGCCACGATGCGACCGCCGATGGTTCTGACATTGTTATTGGCAAGCAACGTATTCGCTGCACGCAAAATAAAGACATTGCCGATACCGACTGGTCTGGTTGTGATGTGGTGATTGAAGCCAGTGGCAAGATGAAGTCAAAAACCATCCTGCAAGCGTACTTAGACCAAGGCGTTAAACGGGTTATTGTAACCGCTCCGGTAAAAGAAGACGGTGTATTAAATGTGGTAATGGGGGTTAATGATGATCTTTATAACAAAGATGAGCACCCTATTGTCACCGCGGCATCGTGTACAACTAACTGCCTAGCGCCTGTCGTAAAAGTGATTCATGAAAAACTGGGAATTAAACATGGTTCGATGACGACCATTCATAGCATCACCAATACACAAACTATTTTAGATGCTCCCCACAAAGATTTACGCCGTGCACGTTCGTGTGGCGCCAGTTTAATTCCAACGACTACCGGTTCAGCCACTGCGATTACCAATATTTTTCCTGAACTAAAAGGAAAGTTAAACGGCCACGCGGTGCGTGTTCCTCTGTCTAATGCATCACTTACCGATTGTGTTTTTGAAGTCAGCCGTGAAACAACCGCCGAAGAAGTTAACCAGTTATTGAAAGACGCCGCTGATAATGAACTAAAAGACATTATGGGCTATGAAGAGCGTCCTTTGGTTTCTATCGACTACAAAACAGATCCACGTTCCAGCATTATTGATGCGCTGTCGACGATGGTGGTTAACGGTACTCAAGTGAAAATCTATGCCTGGTACGATAATGAATGGGGTTATGCCAATCGAACCGCTGAATTAATGCGAGTCGTTGGTTTAGCTGATCAAATCTGATGACTTACTCGTTGAAGCATAAGTTTGAACGTTAATTAAAATAAATAGATTAGCAGCAAGGATTAAACAGCATGACGTGGCTTTCAAAGCTATCACCTGATATTCGTCAATATATGATCGTAACCGGTAATTACTGGGCGTTCACGTTAACCGACGGTGCTTTAAGAATGTTGGTTGTTTTGTACTTTTACGGGCTAGGTTATAGCCCGATAGAAGTTGCCATGCTGTTTATCTTTTATGAAGTTTTTGGTGTGATTACCAATTTAGTGGGTGGCTGGCTTGGTGCAAGGCTGGGCTTAAATAAGACCATGAACATTGGTTTATTTTTGCAAATTGTCGCGCTTTCAATGTTATTAGTGCCTGCCGATATGCTGTTAGTGCCTTGGGTAATGGCGGCACAAGCGATGTCAGGTATCGCCAAAGACTTGAATAAAATGAGCGCTAAAAGTTCGGTTAAGTTATTGGTTCCGTCCGATGCCGGAGGGCAATTGTATAAGTGGATTGCGATTCTTACGGGGTCTAAAAATGCCTTAAAAGGAATCGGCTTTTTTCTTGGCGGTGTAATGCTAAGCCTACTTGGATTCCAAGGTGCTATTTTGGTGATGGCCATCGCACTGTTAGTCGTTTGGATTCTAAGTTTAATCAGCTTAAAAAAGGATTTAGGCAAGTCAAAAGGCAAACCTAAGTTCACCGAATTATTTTCTAAAAGCAAAGCCATTAACTACCTTTCTGCAGCACGTCTGTTTTTGTTTGGATCTCGAGATGTGTGGTTTGTCATTGCGCTGCCTATTTATCTGGCAACCACATTTGGCTGGGATCACTGGTATGTGGGCGGATTTTTGGCAAGCTGGGTTATTGGTTATGGTTTTGTGCAGGGGATTGCGCCCAAGATCACAGGAACAAAGAATGGCCAAGCGCCTGATGGCCGCCACGCGCTAATGTGGGCTTTGGCGCTTAGCATAATGCCCATCACGATTGCATTGTCGCTAACTTACGACTGGCACTCCTCCGTTATTTTATTAGGCGGGTTAATGATTTTTGGCGTATTGTTTGCCATCAATTCTTCGTTGCACAGCTACTTAATTGTTAGCTATGCATCGGATGATGGTGTTTCGCTGGATGTCGGATTTTATTATATGGCCAATGCCATGGGTCGCTTAGTCGGTACGGTATTATCGGGCTGGTTATTCCAAGAATACGGGCTGGCTGTTTGTTTGTGGGTATCTGCTGGGTTTATTATTTTGACCGCGATTATTTCTTTAGGGCTACCTGTTGCGCAAGAATCTGTAAAAAAACAGCAACAGGCGTCCTAACTATTTTGTTTGCCCTATTATTCTTATCTAAATGGGTTTGATTGCAATTGCTGTGCGTAATTTACTTGCACCAAAGGCCGACATTTTATCAAAGTCTGTTCGGGCAATAGGCACATGTTGGCAATCAATTGCACCTTGTTTATTGCTTTTACGATCGTCGCTAGCAGACGCCTCACAGTCGGGGTCGTGCACATACAAACAATGCTCGTCGATATGCGTCACCGCTACCCAGTGCGGTGCCTTTCTACCATCCAAGCGATAAGTGCTAATCAATACTAATACCGCATAGTCATTGTTTAACCAGTGCTCAACCTGATCTTGCGACGTGTCCTGATAATGCAATTTGATATCGGTTCGGCTTTCGACTCGCTGTTTAAACTGCTCGTGCACGACTTCCAAAATGTCTTTTTTATTACTCGAACGCACACCTTCTAAAAAAGGCGTGGCTTGAGTATTAATAAATAATTCAACTTGAAAACCCTGATCATTAGCCGCTAATGCCAAACCAAAAGGATGAGTGCCACCGTGGCCCGAGGTCATAAAAATCGATGTGGCTTGGCGCCAAATATCGAGTTCCAATGCTTGGTTCGGTTGCAGAGTTTCTTTCTGGCTTGCCATCGCCATCATCAACGCCGCTGGGCCACAGGTAAACTCCGTGGTTTGCTGATACCAGGGCACGGGCTTTTTAATGCTGGCAGGGTTCAGCTTGTGAATGCTTTTTTGCATCCGCAGCGCGTCACTGTGGTCTTCGTAATACTCGGTATATTCATCAAATATACGATAGTCCAAGCGCTCGTATAATTTGATCGCCCCGGTATTATTTTCTGATACTTCTAAGCGCATGCTGATATGGCCACGCTTAGAGGCGGCCTCTTCTAACCGAGTTAATAATCCTTCGGCAGTATTTTTACCGCGATGCTGTGGCAAAACCGCCAACGAATAAAGCCGAGCTAGCCGGGTGCCTTTATGACACCAGACTAATCCATAGCCCACGACCTGATCGTTTTCTTGGCAGACCATTAAGATACCGTGATCAACACGAATCCAATGCTTAAAACGGCGTAAACTTAAACGGTCTGAGTCAAAGCACGTCACCTCTATACCCATTAAGGCTTCTAAGTCTTTTTCATTGGCCAATCGATAGTTCAGCATAATTACGCTTTACCACGCTCTTCTAAGCGGCGCTGAAATTCCGACATGATTTGCATATACAGTTCATTACCCAAATACGCATCTTCCACCTTATGATCGATACTTGGGTTGTCGTTCACCTCTAAGACATAAACGTTATTGTCTTTTTGTTTAATGTCGACGCCATACAAACCATTACCGACCGCCGCACAGGCTTTTAATGCAGCCTTTAATACTTTTTGCGGTACTTCAAACGTTGGCATAGTTTCAAAACCACCAGAGAAGAAACGCTCAGATTCGTGGTTATAAATTTGCCAATGATTACGAGCCATCTTGTAACGACACGCGTAAATCGCACGGCCATTTAAAACCCCAATGCGCCAATCATAATCAGTGAAGCAATATTCCTGCGCTAATACCAAGGCCGACTCAGCTAACAGCTCCAATAATTTTTCTGTTAACTCTTCTTCGGTTTTAACTTTATAAACGCCATTAGAAAAAGACCCTTCTGGCATTTTCAAAACTAAAGGAAAGCCCATTTCGTCACGCAGTTTTGCGACCGTTTCTGCACTGGCATCACTCACCACTACAGTATTAAGCGAAGGGACTTTTTGATAGCTAAACGCGTCGTGCAAAAACACTTTATTACAGCAACGTAAGATAGACGTTGGATCATCTAAGACCACAATGCCGTTCTTTTCAGCTTCGCATGCCAAACGATAGGTATGATGATCAATCGCGGTAGTTTCACGAATAAACAAGGCATCGTATTGATTGATATTAGTAATCTGTGAATACGATACGATTTCAGCATTAATGCCCTGCTTAGCCGCTGCTTTAACAAAGCGACTTAACGCATCTTTATTACTCGGCGGCACTTTTTCTTCTGGATTAACCAGAATCGCCATATCCCAGCGATGGCGTTTTGCACCACTGCCCATGCGCCAAACAGTTTGGGTAAAGTCTTTTAGCTGTTCAAGGAAGATAACTTGTTCGTTTTCAGGCAAAGCATTCGGCGCACAGCGCTCGATACTGACAGTCATACCTGTACGGATGCCCGAACTATTAGCCGAACTAGTCGCCGAATCATGGCTGATATTGAGTTTAATAATCGGCGAGGGGTATTCTTGGAATAGCTTTTTCGCGAACGTCTTCAGACCTTTTATTTGAGCTTGATTGTGGCCTTGGTTTAAACCGTGAGTCTTGCCAAAATAAATCCAAATACTTTGGTCCAAGCTTTCGGTAAAACCAGAAATCAAAGGAATCAGCGACTGCAAGTCAACTTCATTACGCAGATTGTTAATGGTTTTTACGCTAGGCAATACCACATGCTTGCGGGCTTCTGCCAACAAGGAGCAATAATAACCTTTACTTAAATACTGTTCGGTATCACAGAGGTTGATTAGCCGTGTTTGCGGTTCGTTAACCTTGGGGTAATCGCGTAGGTATTTTTCAAAGCTTATGACATCTGAAAACTGATCTTTCAGTGCTGAATCTTCTGTATCAACGACAATAAGCGTTTTATACACAGCCTTTCCTTTAGACAATGTTATTAGGTAGCGGAGGTTTCCGTCTACTGCCGTTTTACGCCTAAGCCGTGGGGTTTACAACTTATATTTAACGCTTTAAACAATGAACTAATTATTGACTGTTTTTAGCCATAACTGCTCCTGTTTTTCAGTCATTAATCCTTGTTTATTTTGACGCTCTGAACTGCTCGCAGTCTGATAATTTTCACCTAAGTCTGTTGTTTCTATTTGCCATTCTCCTTGGTTTAAACAGGCTAATGTCGGATTAGAACTTACTGGCGTATGCTCGATCAGTGATCGACATACTGTGCCTTGTGGGCTTTGGTAGCTGGCCAGCAATTCAATTTTTAGCTCTGAATTAATGGTGGTGACGCTGCCCGAAGGTTCGGTATTCAATAGCGCTAATAGACTGGCGTTAATATTCGAATCAGTTGCTGGCATTAACATCCAAATACCCAAGGCAAATACCACGCTGGCGGCGCTAGCAAAACCCCAGCTTTGGGTTGTCAGTTTATTTTTCTTGCTGCGGAAAATATCGACTACCGTTGCGGTTTTTGCGGTAGCAGGCCTTGCATTCAAAATCATCGCTTCAAGATCCATCGGCAATGGTTTGTTATCCAACTCACTAAAATAGGTTTTTGCTAGCTTGTTGCTCTGCTCTAATTTCGTCAAGGCTTGCAGTAATTCACCCTCCACAGCCAGTCTTCGCTCAAGCTCTGTGCGATCTTTAGGGCTCAATTCATTATCGATATAAGCCGATAGTTTTTCTATGTCGTTTAAGTCGATATTATTCAAATCAATACTGTTTAAATATAAGTCATTCATATTAAGTCTCCTGTACCATCAAACGCACTATTGAGCTGTAAGCGCGCTCGAGAAAGGCGGCTCATCACGGTCCCTGTGGGTATGTCTAATATTGCCGATGCTTCTTGATAGCTTCGGCCTTCAACCGCAACTAAATAGAGTACTGTACGCAAAGCTGCCGACAGATTTTCCATCTGTGAATACACCAGCTCTAATGAGATTTTTTGCCCTATCTCTTGCTCTAGAGGCATACTTTCCTGCAATGTAGTCTGTGTCGAATTATGAGATTCATGTTGTGAACCATGCTGTGAACCATGTTGTGAAACATAGCTCTCATCTTCTAACCATTCTTCGGTCGGTTTATCTCGGCGCATAGTATCTATCCAAAGGTTGCGACATAGACGATACAGCCAGCGATCAAAATGTGTTCCTGCCTCGTACTGCTGCCAGCGGTTAAGTGCTTTTTCAGCGGAGGACTGCAATAAGTCATCTGCATTCGCAGCATTACCCGTTAAGGCATAGCAGTAGCGCCTTAATGCAGGTATTGCTTGCAGTAATTCTGCGGAAAATGTGTCGTAAGCTGTATTCATAATATATTTAACGCCACAGAAATTTTTTTATTCCCTAAATGAAATAATATTTATATTTTTACGTTATATATAATACAAGCAAATTGCGATTGGATGTACGAGTGAACTTTAAACTAGGGCTTTGCCTACTGTTAATCTCTTCTTTATTAACCGCCACCTCACTGCAGGCGGGGGATGACGACGACTTTGATGATGATGTGGACGACGACATCACAGAGATTATCGAAAAAGAAAAAGAGAAAGCTGAGGAAGAGGCTGAAGAACGCGCCGAAGAAGAAGCTGAGCGCCTACTAGAAAGTTTACTTGAGCAACGTTTAGATAATGACTCCGAACTTGATGATGATTTTGAAGACGAAATGGAAGATTGGCTAGAAGAGCAGCTAGAAGCCAATACTTCCGATGAAGACTTAGAAGATCGTATGGAGCAGGAACTGGAAAAGCGTTTAGAGTCTTTAGCAGAAGATAATGAGCAAAGCGAAGAACAGCTGGAGCTGCTAGACGATAAGCTGCAGCAGCTGTGGCAGTTTGAAGAAGATATAGAAGATTCTTTATTACCTCCTCTGCCCAACCAAATGATTGCTCTTATTAGTCTTGAAGAACTTGCCGCAGCCAAAGCCAATGGTGCTGTAATTCTTAAAGAAGAAAGTCTAACAGAGCTTGGTTCCGTATTGGTGACCTTTGATAATAGCCAGCCTGTGCCGATTGCAACGGAACCCAACCATGTGTATCAGCTTGATGATTTAGGATCATCCAATGCTTCTAGCATCCCCTTAAATAAGCCTGCCAATCCCTTAATGCAAGCGCAGTTAATGGATGTTAAAACAACATTGCCAGCCAAACAGCGTATCGGCCTAATGGACTCAAGCATCAATACTCAGCATGCTTGTTTTACCGGCTTAACAATTAATCAGCAAAGCTTTCATGATACTGCACAGCCGAGTTTTAACCATGGAACGGCCATGGCCAGTATTTTATTGGGTGATAATCGTTGTGAGGCTCAAGGTTTATTAAAGCAAGCGCGGCTGTTTAATGCCGTAGTCTTTGCAAAAAATGATTCAGGGGCCGTTGTCGCCAGCGCGTCGCAGCTGGTTGCGGGGCTGAACTGGTTATTAAGCCAAAACATAAACATTATCAATATGTCGTTATCTGGGCCGCCTAACCGCATTTTAGAACAAGCCTTAAAACAAGTTGCCGCCCGAGGCATTACCCTGGTGGCATCGGCAGGTAACGATGGCCCTGCGGCATTTCCTCGCTACCCAGCGGCCTATCCAGAAGTGATCGCCGTTACCGCAGTGGATCAACAGTTAGCGGTGTTTACGCGCGCTGCCCAAGGGCCACATATTGAAATTTCAGCCCCTGGGGTAGATGTGTTTGTTGCTCAGTCTAGCGGAATCGAGAAAGCCAAGGGAATAGAGAAACCTTATGCGAGTTTATCGGGTACTTCTTTTGCTGCTGCTATGGTAACAGCAGTACTGGCCAGTGAAGCGCCAGCATTAACCCGTCCTAATCTGAGTCAACGAGCTCACTTCTTAGGCGATATTAAGTTAGGTAATCGTAAATTAGCCGCGAGCCAGCGGGATTCAACCTACGGCTTTGGTCTATTAAAAGCACATATAAATAACGAGAAATAAGTTTTTTCATTGTTTTTAATTATTTTCAAATTGTTTTAAATTTTTAGGGAATAAAACTTCAACTGCAGGCGTTAAATACTGTGTAAGCGTTAATAAACAAGCAGAGACCTGAATTATGAAAAAACAAAAACTAGCTCTATTAATTGGCCTATCAAGCACCCTATTTTTAACGGCCTGTGGTGGTTCTTCATCTTCATCAGACAATGAAGTTGTGAGCAACAAAGTCGTGCGTGGCAGCATCGATGGCTTTGGCAGCGTGATTGTTAATGGTGTGCGTTACAATACCGACGATACCCAATTCAGTGTCAATGAAGCTGCTGGTATTCAAGCAGATTTAAAGGTCGGACAAGTCATTACATTACTTGGCAACTCCAATGGCAATAATGGTGTGGCCAGCAATATTATTTACGAACTTGATTTAAAAGGTCCCATTACGGAAGTTTCAGCTGAAGGCGATACTTTCACGGTACTGGGACAAACTGTATTAACCAATAATTTAACGGTATTTAAAGACCTGACACTACCATTAACCGTTGGTGAATCGGTTGAAATTAGCGGCTATATTAGCGGCGAAACATTAATCGCCAGCTATGTAGAACGTAATGATGACACGGATACCGAAGTAGAATTACGCGGCGCAATTGCTAATCTAGATGAAGCGGCAGGAACCTTTAGAATTCGTGGCCAACAAATTTCTTACTCTTCTGCAACAGAATTAGATTTAGATGGCCAAACTCTAGCGAATGGTCTTAAAGTTGAAGTTGAAGGTGAGTTAAACTCAGAGTCTGTTCTCGTTGCCGATGAGATAGAATCTGACGAAGAAAAGTTTGAAAAAGATACTGAGTTAGAACTGGTCGGTATTATTTCTGAACTAAATTCAGAAGCACAAACCTTTGTCGTCAACGGCACCCAAATTACTTGGAATAGCCAAACTGACTTTGACGATTTAACTGCAGAATATTTAGCCAATGACCTTACCGTAGAAGTGGAAGGCCGTATTAATGCTGACGGCGTACTCGCTGCAGAAGAAATTGAAATCGATGATGATGCCAATATCAGTATTGAAGCAAAAATTACTGAAACAACGGCTGGCGAAGACGATTTCAGCGGCACCATCACGGTATTGGGTAACGAAATCAGCATTGATATGACGACTCGTATGAGTGATGACGATGAGAATCCAAACGCGGATGCAAAGTTCAATTTCAGCCACCTAAATTCTGGTGACAAGGTTGAATTGGAAGTTACAGGCAACTCTGAGAACGGCTACCGTGCAGTTAAACTGGAACGTGATTACAATGACAGCTCTGACGATGAAGCGAACAATGACGGCTTGAACGAAGTTGAATTGGAATTACCTGCTGGCCTAATCGATATAGAAAATAAGTTGGTATTGGGTATCAGTTATGAAGCCTCTGCCGAAGTATCACTTACGGTATTAGATAACCTAGAAGCCGATACCGAAGTAGAAATCGAAGGCACAATAAATGGCGATCTATTGACCATTACTTCTATTGAGATTGATGACTAACCTAAAAATGACAACAGCCTTATTAGGCCCTGAGTCGAAACAAAGAAGGTTGAAGCGTTGCTTCAACCTTTCTTTTACTAGAACATTTTTTGCTGCTTTTACCGCTACCTTGTTAGCGGTTTTTTGCCTTCCGGCAAGTGCAGATTTTAAGCTAGAACTCGATACTGGCATGGAATACGACAGCAACGTTGCTACCGACGCCGCCGATAAAAATGCTGGTTTAGGAGACGTAGCACGCAACCTGAGTTTAGGCTTAGGTTATGATACTAAAATAAACAAGCACTGGAACCTCAGCAGCTCTTATCGCTTAAACGATACCCACTGGTATACCTATAATGAATTCGATAGCCAAATGCACATTGCTTTGCTGCGCTTAGGTTATCAGCAAGAAAAAATCAGCAGTGACCTCAGTTTGATTCATGCTTATGGCAGCGTAGACGGTGAAGATTTTTTAAGCCTCAATCGACTCAGTCCTGGGTTGGGTTATTTGATCAATTCTCACTGGTATATTCGCGCACAAGCTGATGTCAGCGAAAAAACGTTTGCCCTTTACGAACAACGTAATGGTAATGCTTTCGCCGCTAGCTTATACCTCTATCGTTTTATCGATCGCACGCGTTTTTATGTCACAGCACAAGCGCAACTGAAACAAGAGAATGCCCAGGATGATGTGTACGCCTATCAGGCTAATATCTTTAAGTTACAGCTAAAACGAGATTGGACTTTGTTTAACTTTCAGGGATCTAGTCGTTTAAAAGCTCGCTATGAAAAGCGTCAATATGAGGGAGTTCGTTCTGCCATTAATGCAGCACGAGAAGATGATCGCTGGCGTTTAGTCCTTCAAACAAGTTTGCAACTTAGCAAACAATGGAAGGTAACGAGCAGCCTGCAAGGGGATTGGTTTAATTCCAATATTGCGGCTGCCCATTACGACCAAGAACGGGTTCAAATTGGCTTAGGCTGGGAGTTCTAGACTAGTTCAAACTCGCCGTCGAGTGGTTAACAAAAAATCAACGCCACGCTTCTCGCGGGTTAAAGGTTTCTGCCTCTGCTTCTGCCATCTTTTTCCATAAAACTTCACTTTCAGCGCTCATTGTTTCTGGCATCACGATTTTCACAATGACTAAGAAATCACCGGTTATCGTTTTGGTTTTTAGTCCTTTGCCTTTAATTCGGAACTTCTTACCCGAAGAGGTATTGGCGGGCACGGTTAGACTGATTTTTCCGGTTAGCGTTGGCACGGTTATTTTTGTACCTAACGCAGCCTCCCAAGGAGCGATCGGCATAATAAGTTCAATGTCTTGTCCCTTTCTCTCAAAGTACGGGTGCGCCAATACTCTTATGTGAATATACAAATCGCCTGCACTGCCACCGTTACGACCTGCATGACCTTGGCCAGCAACACGAATTTTTTCTCCGTCAGCGACCCCTTGAGGGATTTTAACTTTCAGGTTCTTTTTAGTACCAGAGCCATCAGCATTTGATAGTGTATAAGACACGGTCTGCTCGTTTACTTCGAGTGTTTCGGCCAAGCCAACAGACAATTCAATTTCAACATTCTGACCACGCACCGGGCGTGGCTGACGCTGACCAAAACCTTGGCCACCACCAAAGGAAGAAAAGAAATCAGAGAAGTCGCCGTCAAATCCACCGCCACCAGGGTTAAAGCCTTGTGAGCGTTGCTGACCTTGAAAACCACCGGCACGACCACCGTATTTTTTCATGTCGTCGAATTCTGCTCGGCGCTCGCTGTCTTTAAGCACGTGATACGCTTCTGCAATTTCTTTAAACTTGTCTTCCGCCCCTGCATCTTTGTTTACGTCAGGGTGGTATTTACGCGCTAATTTACGATAGGCGGTTTTGATCGTTGCTTCGTCCGCATCACTTTCCACGCCTAATACTTTGTAATAATCTTTAAAATCCATGATATTTTCTGACCTAAAAGTCTATCTGAAGGGGATTGCGCTCAGCATGCTCGCTCGTGAGGAATTCTACAAGCATGAGTGGTCACTTCTTGCCATTTTACCCCGATCAAATGAAATCGGCGAAGTCCTTTAACTTTCCTGCGAATTGCGTATTTATCAACTATATTTAAGGGAGTGCTGCTTACTTGCTTTAGTTACACCTTCGTTTTTATATCATCCAGTCTCAACGCAGCCATTCTTAAGGTGCCTATATTGTGCATTTAGTGTCATACAGTTTGCATTTATTTATGTGTTTCTTCTCGTGTATAAGAGTGCAGGAATCGATTTTGAGCTTGTCAAAATCATTGTTGATAGCTATTTCTTTAGTTTTTTCTACTTTAATAGTTTTTACTAATCATGCTCAGGCGCAAGACCCCCTCATTTTAACAGGGTCACAAGAAAGCTATCCTCTCGGCATGCACCTTGAGTTTTTTGAAGATAAAAATAAACACTTAACCATTGATGATGTCAGCGCTCCTCAATTTCAACACCTATTCAAAGCCAGCCAGCAAGAATTACCTCACTTCGGTTTCACTGAATCTGCCTACTGGGTCAAGCTATCGCTTACAAATAAGAATGTACGCATTAAGGATTGGCGCTTATCACTTGGGCTGACCAACTTTAACTTTGTTGACCTCTACCGACCCGATGAAGGTGGATACTCAAGTATAAAGACAGGGAACAGCCGCCCTTTTTCTACCCGCGACGTTGATAGTCGTCAGTTTGTCTTTCGTATTTACCTGCCTAACCCAGACGAAACAAAGACATTTTATCTTCGCTTTGAAAATCAAGCGCCAATGATTCTGAAGTTAACTCTGGAATCTGTAGAATCCCATGCCACACAAGGCCTATTCAAACTATTAATACTGGGCGCTACCTATGGTGGAATGCTCATCATGTTTGGCTATAGCTTTTTACTTGCTCTAATACTGAGAGATAAAGGTTATGTTTATTATTCGATTTATCTGCTCGGCGCCACAATTGGGGCAACGCATTACGAAGGCTTGCTGCCTCAATATTTATTCCCCAACTTGACTTGGCCATCGTTAATTCCGGTTGCCTTTGCTATTTCTTTCGCTTCCGTTTTGCTGTTAACCAATTATATATTGAAACTTCGCTCTCAAGCACCACGCCTCTATGTAATTAATATAATGGGTCTATGGGGTTGGCTTGCACTGCTGATTGCATTTTTAATATTTCCATACTCTAACGTCATTGTATTTTTCCAGTTTTATTTACTCGCCACACTCATATTCATGCTAATTGCTGGCTGCATTCGCTGGTACCAAGGTTATTCCGCAGCACCAGCGTATACGCTCTCATGGATTTTCCATGCTATTGGTTTTGCTATGTTCCCTCTTTCACGTCTGGATATCGGAATTATTGAAGAGCCAACCATCTGGGTTCGATTGGGTTTGGTCACACAAATGGTATTGCTATCGCTCGCGATGGCCGAAAAAATCAATATTATTCGCAAAGAAAAAGCGCAAACAGAAGAAGAGCTTGCAGATAATCTTCGCAGCACCAACCTCGAGCTTGAACAGCGGGTTAATGAACGAACCGAAGAACTGGTAAGCGCTAAAGAAGCCGCAGAAATCGCTAATTCAGCCAAGACTAATTTTTTGGCCAACATGTCACACGAAATACGCACTCCGATGAATGCTATTTTGGGGTTTTCCGAGCTATTACAGCAAAGCCCTGATATTAAAAATGACGATAAACATACGCTATCAATCATTAATACCGCAGGTAACAATTTACTGTTATTAATTAATAACATTCTAGATATTTCAAAAATTGAGGCGGGGCACAGCAAGCTGGTCAACAGCAACTTCAATTTAAGAAAATTATTTAATGAAGTTGAACAAACCTTTAGAGGCCTATCAGATCAAAAGGGGCTAATACTCAATCTCGATATTCATGATGAAACAGCTTTAGTTATTCATGGCGATGAAGGAAAAATCAGACAAATACTGACTAATTTATTGGGTAACGCGGTTAAATTCACTCAAGATGGCAGTATTAGCTTACGAGTGCGTTCCGACAAATGGCCGACCGAAGAAGAACCCAATGCTCTTTTACTGACCATTGAGATTGAGGATACCGGTTTAGGGATATCTCCCGAAGAAAGACATAAGGTTTTCTCTGTGTTTGAACAAACAGAATCTGGGTTAAAGAGTGTTGGAGGAACGGGACTTGGTATGGTTATCGCCCGTGAGTATGCGCAATTAATGGACGGAGATATTAGCTTTTCTAGCGAAAGGCTTGTAGGTAGTACTTTTTGTGTCACCCTAAAAGTTAAGGAAGCAGAAGAACAGAATCACTACGAATCCAATCATGAAATCATGAGTTTCTCAGAAGATCAAACCCATAATAAAACCATTCTGATTGTTGATGATGTTGAGAATAACCGACTTCTTATTCAGAAAACGCTAGCTCCTCTCGGTTTTAACGTTATTGAAGCCTCTGATGGCTTACAAGCGTGCGCTGTTGCTGAACAACAGCAGCCCGATCTCATTCTTATGGATATCCGCATGCAAGTAATGGGGGGAGTGGATGCCATTCGAGCCATTAAAGCAACTGAGCGTGGAGCAGCGATTCCCATCATTGCGGTGAGTGCCAGTGTATTCAAGTCGGAGCAAAAAAGTATTCTAGAACAAGGGGCTAATGACTTTTTAAGTAAGCCTTTCAAACGTAATCAACTCTTAAAGTTAATCGCTAAGCATCTAAATTTAACCCCTATCTATAAAACAGGGGGGATTTCTTCTGACGAAGAGGAATCAAAGGATGAATCATTGAAAAGTATTCCTTCTCAGGGTTTAGGAAAAATACTCATTGTCGATGACGTTAAGGTCAATAGTTTGTTATTGAATAAAATACTGAGCACTGCCGGTTATGAATGCATCGAAGTCAGCAATGGAGCAGATGCTTTGTCGTTATTTGTAGATTGGCTGCCTGACATAGTATTACTAGACAACCAGATGCCAGGCATGGACGGTAAAGAAGTTCTCAAGCGCATTAGCCTCATGGTTAAAATGGAAGGTATTAAACCGGTTCCTGTGATCATAGTCACCGCAGAGAAGGATAGCGAAGAAGTCGAATTATTTAGAACTTTGGGCGCTGTGGATGTTCTCAGCAAACCCTTTAAGCCCGCTGAAATTAAAGCCGCCGTGAGTCACCATCTAAGCTAACAGGACCATAGCATAGCGCCGCTCACTCTAAGATGAAGCAAGTTATGGTGAGATAAGATGACTAATGCGTCGGATTCAATAATTAACGCTTCACTAAATCGCGGACGGACAGTGGGAATTGGAAGCAGCGCTTAGCATCATCACACAAGGTTAAATGCGGCTTTTCTGGCAATGTCTTAATACCAAAAACCATCAAGTGAAGTCCGCCAGGTTCAAGGCTAACGGCCTGCCCTGATTTAATTTCGAGTGAGTGCAGTTGGCGCATACGCATTACGCCGTTTTGATGGCTGTGAGTATGAATTTCAACACTCTTTGCGCCCTCTATTGCGGCTGTTTTTATCACAACATCTTCAGCGCCGGTATTACGAATCGACATAAACGCAACACTCATACTTCGGCCTGGAATAGGCTTGCGCACAAAGCCCTCTTCAACCACCAGCTCAGCAGAAACAAGAGTGCCGAGCAACAGGCCAGATAATAGGGTAATCAACCGTACTGCTTGATATTTATTTGCCAAAATAGAAAACCTGCTTGTTTAAATACTGCCGAAATATACGGGGTATTTTACCCCGTTCGTCAGTGAACACCAGAGACAGATTGTCGCAGTGATACTATAAAAGCACTGTTATAAGGGCTTTATAGCCGTTTTAATATTGGGTTTTAATCATTTTGATTTAACGCGCCACTCAAGCGCCTTATTCAAGCCATTAATCGGAGGCGTGAAATAATACCCTCCCATGCCGTCAACCCCCGTCTGCTTTAAAGCCTTAATATCATCTTCGTTTTCGACCCCCTCACCTAATACCTGAAGGTCTAGATTATGCGCGATCTGTACCATAGACTGGATAAAAAACTTATGGTCCAACGCTAAATGTAAACCACGATTAAAGCTGCCAGCGATACGTAAGTAACTTAGTGGAAGTCGTTGTAAATAGGCAAAAGCCAATGAGCCCGTTCCGACCTGATCGATCCCTAGATCCACACCTTGTGATTTTAATCGGTGTGCTAAGCGGGCCAGTGGCAATTCTATGTGCGATATTGAGCACTCTGATATTTCAATGCATAAAAGTTCTCGCCACTGCGGGTAATCATCTAATAGCGCTTCTAGCTGGTCATGAAAGGTTTCTGACAAGACAGAGGCTGCTGATAAGTTAATGCAGAATTTTTCATCAGACTCAGGCTGAACATTCACCGAAGATTGAAGCTGCTCTAACAATGTTTTAATCACTAATAAATCAAAATTAGGGGTGAGCTGATGTCGCTCTACCATTGGCCAAAAACGGGCGGCTGAAATAATGCCTTGCTGATCGTAAATGCGGCTAAGAACTTCAAAATGGATTACTTTTTCACCCCTTGAATCTAAAATGGGCTGGTAGTGCAATTCAATACTTTCTTCTTGCAGTACTTTCTCTAATACACTCTTCCATTCGCTTGCCGTACGCTCAATATCATCTTGTGTAGATTTAGCATAAAACCCATAGCGGCTAATACGCTGCGTTTGTGCTTGGCGTAATGCGACATCTGCTTTACTGAGTGCATCGACTAAGGTTAATGGGTGCTCTACTTGTGTCCCTTCTACCACCAAGGATCGCTCAATAAACAGCGCGCCAAAATGAAAATTCATACCACCACGTTCTGTCAGCACCGTGGTTGATAATAAGTTAAAACATTGCTCAACCAACTCTTCGCCATGAGTTAAATCTGTCGCGGGAATATACAAAGAGAAATCTGCCCCGGTACGACGACTAATGATGACGTCGTTATGGTCACGGTGCCATTGATTAAAAACTTCCCCAATTCTGAACAGTATCTCATCCCCAGCTTCACGGCCTTGTTCTTGATTATATTGAGCAAACTCTTGAACCTGCATTAAAACAAGCACACCGCTATAACCGTCGGATTGCTGTAAAATATGCTGCAAGCGCTGATCAAATCCACGTCGATTCAATAGCTGCGAAACATCATCTTGGTAGTTCTCTTGTCGTAGTTTCTCTGTAATAGCGGATTGTTCGGCAAAAATTGTTTTTAGTTTTCTTACCATTTGATTCATCGCTAGTACGACTCGTCTTAGTTCACGAGCTCGTGGGAGTTTTTCTTGCTCGTATAGATTTCGCTCACTGATATCAAGCGCTTGCCGCTCAACTCGCTCTAATGGTTTGAACATCCAACGTAGAATTATTTGCAAACTGATTAAGCTAACCAGTGCCATCCATAGATACCAGATGACTTCCGCTTTTATGATGCTCCATAAATCTTGATAGGCAAGGTCGGTATGACTTTTTACCATTAGGCTACCTAGTCGCTGCCAGCCCTGAGTTACATCGGTATAAGCCGGTATAACCGCCAGATCAACCACATCGACAAACCACTCTGGCGCCGCACCGTTTTGTGTAAGTGGCTGCACTTTTCGCTGCAACCGACTGCCATCTAAAAGCTGTAGTGATATTTCAGAAAAGAACCCTCGATCGAATAAAACATCAATCATCCGCTCCAGCTTAACTTTATCGCCATCGGCGACCGCATTCGACATGGATAATGCGAGCGATGTTGCGGCGTCATAAGCACGGGCATTCAACTGCTGCTCAAAATAATTACTAGAATTCGTTAGCGTGAGAAACAAATTTCCGGTTAATAGCAGCAAAATCAGTGCACTCGCCATCAAGCTAAGTTGACGTTTTAATGTCATGTTCATTTCCTTGTTGCGCCTTACGAGTAAGGCCTTATTTTAGACTTTCGTCTAATTCAGGTTCCATTAATAGATTTTATGCGTTGGGCTTTGAGACTTTAAATCAAAGTCTTTAAACCTAAGTCTTTAAACCTAAGCCTTAAGCCTAAATATCCATGCCTTCAGCAGACATTCTGAGCCGTAAACCGGTCCATAAATCGAGTTTGTTAGGATTTCCCATTCGAATCCCTTGCCCTTTCATTCTTTCTAACCACATTCCAGATGCATTAAAGCTATACACAGGCTCAAGATCGGTACGTCGATTGGCAGGGTATATCTTTCCGATTAGGTTATCTAATACCAAAGGAATCGCATCGGGCGTAGGGAAATAGGTCAGTACCATGTGGGCTTGATTAATCCGTAATGCTTTAACGTAAGTTATTCGCAATTTTTCAACCTCTACACCCAGTTCTTTTAAAGTGTAATATTTTGCGATCACAAAGTCTTCGCAGTCAGCACCGTGTGTTGTCAGTGATTCATACGGGGTTGCCCAATAGTCTTTTTGACCCCAGTGTTTTTCGTCGCTGACATAATTCACTGCATTATTGAAAAAATGATTCACCGCTCGTAACTGTTCATCTTCGTCTTTGCCCCGTAAGTCCTGATAGAGTGCTTGCCAATCTCGCAGTCGCTGCTCTGCTCCACTGCCAAAATCTTGCCGAGCAGACTTAAACAACTCTTTGCTGATCCATTGTTGATCATCTGCTTGCAATAGAACGAACACACATAAAAGCAGGGCTGAGGTGCCCCCTTTTATTAATCGGGCTAACACCCCTTTGGCTCGTTTTTTTAGTCCTTCAAGCAAGAATTTTCTCTCATGGGTTGCTGAATATTATTTAGCTATTTATTTAGCTATTTATTTCACTATCTACTTAGCTATTTACTTAGCTATTCAGTTAACTATAGGACACAGAAACAGACACGGGAGTGTCGTTAATAGGTTTTCTATAACTTTCTTTAAATAGCCAGCAAATAGCCGTATTTCTGCTAGGCTTATTAACAACATTTGCGATATAGATCATCATGGATATTTCAAAAAGCGAAAAGCTCAAGCAGCACTTTTCTACAAGAGTTACGCACCAAGCTAGGCATCTCCTAGATCTGTGGCGCTGCCTGCATGATAATCATTGGCAGCAAGAGCATGTCTCTGACCTTCTACAAGCGAATGAAAAATTATTACGCTTTGCTCAGCGCTTCGACTCACCCAAGTATGTGGAGATTGCAACACAGCTTGATTCAACGCTTTCTAAGGTCAAAAACACCTGCCACCCCAGTAGTGAAGAGCTTAAAACATTGAATGATTTGATGCTGCAGCTAAGCCAAGGGGTTTTACGTAGAAATGATCAGAGTAATAAGCCCGA
>TARA_B110000211_G_scaffold9963_2_pt1 | contig 21187 bp, 14 predicted proteins | sample TARA_B110000211 | Tara Oceans TARA_B110000211 (sample SAMEA4397516) | marine metagenome | biome: Polar Biome; feature: [DCM] deep chlorophyll maximum layer (ENVO:01000326); material: water (ENVO:00002006), including particulate matter (ENVO:01000060) such as... | depth 30 m
CATACATGTGGCGGCAGAGACGAAGGCGGGGTCGGTTGCGATAAGTGTGTTTGGGGCATCGACGCTGCTGCGGCGACCGGTGTGCCCCGAGGGGCGTTCGGAGAATCCGCGCGCCCTGAGCGTCGTGCCCCCTTACCAGGTGGAGCGGGCGACGGAATAGACGAATGGGGGGAACCGCTCAGAGGATTTGGAGCAGCAGCTGCGGCGACCGTTGTGCCCCGGAAGCCACTCAGGGGATCTGGGGCGGGTGGAGAAGTCGCGGTTGCCGCCGCCGCGCGCCCTGCGCCCCAACCAACTTTTTCATCCGATAGTTTGCCCACTGCTCATTTACCAGTTGAAGCCGTCGAAGTTGCGGTGATACGCCAACCATTTAAGTTTTCCGAAAAAAAATTAAAGAAACTCGCTACTACTATTAGTGAGCCTTTACCCGTGCCAGAAGACGGACATGAATGGGATTGGTGGACAATACCGCCGCCATCAACGGACGGACCACATCCTGTTCTAAAAAACAGTCTGACCGGAAAGACAAAGTACCCAAATAACTACGCACCCTATATAGCATGGGAGCATAATGAGTTCAAATTTGCGAAGTTCGGTAAAGCTGTCATGGAATGGGCCGTGCCTGCCCAGCGCTGGATAGGACTAGACGACGTGAGTCACGTTGACGGTGCCGCGCCAAAATCTGAAAATTGGATGATAATATTTGTTATGGACGATCACCCGAGTCACAAAGAGCGACAGGCCAGTGGTGGACTCCTTCATTGGAAATTAAAGATAGGAGGTCCTAACTCCCCTAAATATCTTACTAGAGAGTGGGCGGAGTATTTTAAAGACGAATTAAGAACAGCGGAGCGTCAGTTACGCCGCAGAAGAGGTGAGCACATACCTATAAGGGACCATGCCCCCATCGCTCCAGAGTTAGGCGGAGCATCTTATGGACGCACTCCCCACCCCTCCACTGCCCGTCCGTTCTCCGCCGCGGCGACGCAGCCCGATCCTACCGCGTACGAGGGTTTAATGCAAGACCGAGCAGCTGCCGCGCGCAGAGGAATCTACCCCCCTCGTGCCGTTGCTACCCTAGCCTCCCCTCCCCCAGAGTCAGGCGGAGCATCTGCTGAACGCTCGCGAACCCCCCATCCCGACCCTGGGAGGGGGCAAGTAGCGGAAGTTAAGAAAACATTGTTAAGTCAGCACAAACGCAAAGCGGCCAACCTACAAGACTTAATAAGCGGATTCTGTGAAACACAGCAGGCTAGTTTAGACAAAATTAATTCCGACTTGGAGGGCATGGGAGGAGCTTCTTCTTTTCCGGACCTAATAGCACGTGGGCACGACTTAATCCAATTAGAATCCACATTTGACAATACTCTAATAGACCCATCTAGGGTATGTTTGATGTCTGAAGGTAATTTATGTGCAGCAGAACCAGGACTTGTGAGAGCAATGCCTATGCAAATGGAGGGTGGTCCCGGGGACGGTAGGATCGCACGCGATCGTACCTTCAGATCCGAGGCACCAGCAGCACTAACACCTGACTGGCACGCGAGGCATTCGGGCGCCGCACCATCCGCCCATAATACTGCCAGTGACGCAATAATAGCACAAAGAATGCAAGAAGAGTTGCGTCGCCAAGATGAAGGGCGCGCCACCCGACTTGCCCGTGATGAGGCGTTCGCACGGGTCATAGCAGGGGGCGAAACAGGCCAGACGGGCGGTTCTGTATCTAAAAACCCATATTCATATATTTACGATATTGACAACAAATCCTATCCTATAAATTCACCAGAAGGTCAACAGATTTTAACAAAATATTTAGAAGTATTAAAAAATAAATAATTATACACCACTAATGTATTAATATTTCCATAAGATATCTATATTAATTATAAGCGATTTGTATATACTAAAAAGTTTATTGGTCATATGTTTATTAGCAATTCTAATTTTAGTATCAAGAGAACTATATTTAGCTGACCTGCGAATTAATCGGCGACATTTTTTAAGAATAATTTTTTGAAAATCGTCCTTTTGTTTCTGATACATATTAGCAGAATTATTATTAAGTTTTAATTGTTTTAAAGTTCTATTAATGCGACCGTTTGAGGGATTTACTTTAATAAATATTTCGTTTACATACGTCCTTGTAAAAATTTGTAAGTTGTGACAATTCAGGTCAACTATATTATTAATCCCAAATAAACAAGTTGACTTATTAACATTGGTATAAACCTGCTTAAATTTTTCGGATAAATTTAAACAATTTTTAATAAATTTACACCTGTTAATACGACGTTCATCATTAAAACCGCTTATGATATTTGTAATAACACATGGTAACCTATTTTTAGCACGCCGAGAATATGACACCATGGTAAACGCCATTGGGGGCTAGATATGTAATTATATACACACCATTACATTACTATCAAATTTTTTTAATAAAAGGTTGTTGTCCAAGTGTATTGGTTACTCGTGGAGAGTCGTATAGGCTGGGAAGTGCAATCAATATTAATAATTTTAAAAATTATGAAATAAATATTTATAAATATGATTATTAAATTATATTAATTTGATAATTATAAATTAAAGAGAAATTATTTAATAGATTCAATGAATGATAATTGGTTGCAACATAAGAATTTACTAAATAAATACCTTGATATTTTATCATCAAATCCTTATATAGATGAACTAAAAGAGGATTATGATAAACTTAAAATTAAAAGGTTTTTGAGACATTTTAACCCAGAGTATACTAAATGGTTAGTAAATTTAATGTCGGTAAATACCATTACTGATAAATATGTAACTGATATTAATAACTTCTTTGATTCTAAAAAACTACTACACAGTTTTACAAATTATATAACGCGTAATTTTGCTTCTATGGCCGATTTATCAACATTTTTCAAAAATAGGGGTCTTACCATGGATGCGGTTTTCACGGATATTAAAGAAACTTTACCAAAATTAGAATTTAATCCTACTAAGTTAAAATTCGTAACCACTACAGCAATTGCGTGGATTGTTAATTCAAGTGAAGAAATAAATATTAATTTTAAAGAGATATACAATAAAATTAAAATCGCAGATGATCTTTTAATCATTAAAAAAGCGGCTATTTATAAAAGTAAATATATCGGTGAAATTGTAGGATGTAAAACGGGTGGTGAAACAATTAAGGGTCATTTTAAAAAGAAAAATTTGGGAGATTTTTATAATTGTACTACGGTAAATGTGCTTATATCCCAAATTAAATCAATAAATGTAAAAATATTTAATAATGGTAAATTACAAATGACTGGTATATCTAAACCCGAGGATGGGAAAAAAGCGGTAGACTATATATGTAATATGATAAATAAACTGTCGGATAATAATATTACTATTATTACAAATAAAGAAAACTACAAGGTTTTTAGATACAGTTATAAAACCGTTATGATTAATACGTGCTATGAATTAGGGGTATGTATAAACCGGGAGGTTTTATATAATATATTATCTAAGAGATATAAATTAAATACAATATATGATGCCGATGGTTATCCAGGAGTAAGGGTGGAATATTATTATAATACATTAACAACAAATACACAATTTGAGGGCATATGTAAGTGTTCAGAAAAGTGTAGGGGCAAAGGTGTGGGGGAGGGAGACAATAATTGTAGAAAAATATCAATAGCAATATTTCAAAGCGGTTCAACAATTATTGCGGGAGGGTGTAATTCTATTGGTCCAATAAATAAAACATACGAATTTATTAATGATATTATTAAAACTATATTAGGGGAGGTGCGGAAAAATGATACTGAAGCAAATCGTCTAAAAAAAGAACGAGCGACTAAAGTATTTATTGATAAACAGGCTATTATCAATAATGAATATTTTGATAAAATTTTAGAATTCTAGATTTAAAATTATTTTAAAAAAATCTTCTTTTTCATTAAAATCTATAATTTTTATTAAGGTTTCTTCGTGGTCATAAAACGAAATATTGAGATTAGATAAGATTGATTCATTTATAGGAATATAACTGTTTTTATTTAATAGCGGAATAATACTCGTGGATGTATTATCTACATTAAAATAAGTAAAATACTGTTTCTGTGAATCATTTATAAATATATTATTACTAAACTCTCGTATTTTCATTAAAATATATGGGTTCATGTGTAAGTTATATTTTGTTATTATATTACCAGATAAAATAATATCTGTTATTGTAATTTTAATAGGATTTTTAGTATTAGTATATTTTATTGGAACATTGTATAAACCTTCAAAATTCATTAAATCAAAATCGTTTAATAAATCTAATATAATAGTTGTTTGTCTATTAGGAGGAGCATTAGCGGATTTAATAGCATTTTTTACGGGACCGCCCTTGTTGGAAGCGGTCATGGTATCATTCATATTTAAACTGTTATCAAAAAGCGTTTTTTCTATAGTTCGTGTTTCTAAATTTTTTTCAACTGATTCGTCCGCGTTATATCGTAACTCCATATTTAAATGAGATATTAGTTCCTCAATCGAGTTTTTGGTAATGGATTTATTATCTAATTTAAATTTATCAATCAGAATAATGTAATCCATTTCTTCTAGTTTATATTTTTTAGATAAAATCTTTTTTAATTTATCTACTAAATTTTTCTTTTCAGCAATGTTTGTAGTAAGTTCTTTGAGACCATATTTTTTAGTTCTAATTAAAAACTCTTTTTCCTGATTATCTTTTTCTAAATTTCGTTCATCTCTGCTACTTAATTGACTCATTCTATTTTAAGATACAGTATAATTTTAGATTAATAATTATAAATTTGATTTAAAGAAAATCATATTTAATTTAGTAAAAATGGCAGCCCTTACCCGACTACGGAGAGAATTAGAGAATTTAAATAAAGACCCACCTCCTAACTGTACTGCTAAACCTTGTGGAGATAATTTATTTCATTGGGAGGCACAAATATATGGACCGACCGATACCCCATATGCCGGAGGTATCTTTAATTTAGATATATTATTTCCTACCGAATATCCCTTTAAACCTCCTAAAATTAATTTTACAACTAAAGTCTATCACCCTAATATTAATGATGTTGGTAGTATTTGTCTAGATATTTTGAAAGATAATTGGTCACCAGCATTAACTCTTGAACAAATTTTAATTTCAATATGCTCTCTATTAAATGACCCCAACCCCGACGACCCATTGGTCCCAGATGTAGCAAATGAATATAAAACCAATTATGAAAAATATAAAAATACCGCTATGTCCTGGACTACAATTTATGCTTCTTCTTAAAATTTAGTTAAATATCCTCTTTTACTTCGTTTCTTATATTTTTCTATTTTATCCTTATCACGTTTAATATTTTTGTTATGACTACTATATTTAACCTCTGTTATATCTAAAAAATTCCCCAATTCTTGACTTAATAATGATGTATCGCAATCATCACTATTATTATTCCAAATTTTAATGATACAAAAATTTTTTTTAGGAGAAATAGATATGCCATTTATTTTCATTGGGTCTGATACAGTGATTACTTCCCCAATTAATATTTTACATAAATTTACCCAGGTTTGTTCTGAATTTTTATCAGAAACCTTAAACGACCAATACCCTCCATTTTTATTATATTTATCCTCCCATCTAGGATATATTATATCATTTTCTTTGAATTTCCTCATAAAAAAATACATTCCTTGAGTAACTTTAGGCAAACATTTGTCCCAACTATTTACTAAAACTAAAAGGTCCTCTACAGTACTTATTTCTAAAATACTTTTATAACTATTTATCCCCCAATTTTTATCATTAGAATTATGATACCAAATTATCCAAGAGGTATTTAGAGGATGTACTGTTTGGATGGAAGTTTTTTTATCCATTAATATAAATATTTATATATTTCTATTCTTTAAATTATTTGTTTTACCATTTATTAAAGTTATTTCTAAAGCATTAATATCACTATAATTATGCCTTTCTTCAAGGAACTCAAATATCCATTTTTCATTTTTATCAGTTATTTGATCTAAGAAGGGACCTATTAATAACTTTGACAAGGTGGTTATATCTATTTCTTCTGGACCTTTTTTAAGCACAGCTTCAAGTATATCTTCAGGCGAATGTGGGATTACTAGTGAATTTTTTAAACTCTTATAGTTATCAATATTAATATTTAAATCGTTAACTATGAATAAAGAATCTAGTAACTTTATATAATAAATTGTTGCCGATTTAAGTTTAATAGTTTCTATGACAGTTATTGGATTTATATTATTAACATACTGTTTGGCATTTATATAATGATAGTTACAATTCTCTAAAATTTTAATACGATTTAAGTAAGCGGTGTATAACAAAGAAATAGAACAAAAACTGCTTACACCTAAAATTATAGCATTCATAGTTGATGACATTTTATATATATATATATGTTTTAACTTTAATTATTTTATTTATTTAAAAATTAAGCGATATGTATTAATAATGCGGTTATCTTATGAAAGTTATTCAAATGACGAAATAGTCCGCATATTAAGAGATTTATCAGTTGGGGAAAAATTAAATATTAAGGACCTGATAAATGATTTTAAAAATATAAAAAAACCTTGTAAAATAAAACAGCGGGTTCAGGATATTATTGATAGTAATAAGAAAACCCAAAACGATGTTAAAATTGCTTCTGATATGGAACGTCTAAAATATTTTAAACGTTTGAAAATTATAGATAAAACTATTATAAATGAAATTGGAAATTTTACCACTGATTATGGTAAAACCAAAATGAAATTAAGATTACTGAAAACCGCCTTTAAACAAAATATGCGCCATCATATAATAGATTTATATTTACAAATAATATCGAATCAAATAGATTATACAAAAAAAGAAAAACGCTTATTATCCAAGGTGACTGAATACATGAAAAATATCAAATATAAAGAACTCCAATTTAAAGAATTATCTAATCAATTGGCTCCCTTAGATTTTTATAATACTTATACAATTGAATTAGACGAATGGCAAAAAGACGCTATAAAAACTATTGATAGTGGTGGCAACGTTTTAATATCTGCCCCGACGTCTTGCGGGAAGACATGGTTAGGATTATATCCTGGTTTGATATCTAAGAAACTTTTATTTTTGGTACCAACAGAAGCATTAGTATTTCAAGTAGGTAGTATGTTTTCTAAATTTATTGCCCAACCAACATTAGTTAGTGACAATATTTTATATTTAACTGACACAAATATAGTGGTGGGGACACCAAAGGCAATAGAAGATAAACTGCCTGTATTAGATGTAGATTTTGATATTATTATTGTAGATGAAATCCACAATTTGGGTAGTTTAGACGAACATCATTACTATGAAAGATTACTAAAAATGTTTTCGGATAAACAACTATTAGCATTATCAGCGACCATTAAAAACCCCCACAATTTAATTAAATGGTTAACCGAAATAGGTTATTCAGATATTAACTTAGTTAGTTATACAACACGCTTTTTAAATCTACAAAGACAATTATTTACCAATAATAAATTAGTCAAAGTTCATCCCATTTCCTGTTTAAATAAGAGTGATATTACTTCAGATTTTTTAAAAAAAAACATACCAATGACGCCGTATGACACTATTAATTTATATGATAGTTTAAATAATACATTTCCCAACGAAATGGAAGGACTTCATATATCAAATATTTTTCCCGAACATAACAAGCGTTTGTCGTTGGATGATTCACGGCATTATGAAACTATATTAAAAGATAAACTAGTATATTTAAATAATCACTATCCTGATAAAATATCCGATATATTGGATACATATAAATTAGATTACACCATGTCAGACGAAGTAAATTTATACAATTTATTTAAAGAAATTAAAAAGAAAAAACTTACACCCTGTATAGTATTCCAGGAGAACACCGTCTATTGTAAAGAGATTTTTATTAAATTGGTTGGATATTTAGAAAAATTAGAAGAACTTAATTATCCATATTATTATGAAAACTTAGAATTTAAACAGTTACAATATGATAATTCACGAAAAGAACTAATTAAATTTAAAAAAAGTATTAAATTGGGTAACGAGATTACTAATAAAACCCTAATTATTGAAGAAAAAATGAAAGATAAGGAATATGAATTAAATAGGGATTTTGCTGATAAATATAAAACTCATATAAAAAAACAATGTCAAAAAATTCTAAAAAGTAAAACCAAAGAAAAGATAAAAAATATTCAACTTACAAATCTGAAAAAAGAGTTGGCGGATATAAGCAGTTATTCAAAACTTAAATATGTTGATATTTTCCGTAAACATAGAGAGTTTTCATTAAATACAGATTCCCCAATGACAGCTGATAAAATAAGAGAGATTAAAAAGAGCATTAGTAAAAAGTTAGAAATAGATGTTTCGTATACAAATGTATTTTTACAAGGTTTAAAACGTGGGATTGGAATTTATACCAAACATATGCCACCTATATACAATATGATTGTTCAGAAATTAGCCCAAAATGGTGAACTGGGTTACGTAGTTGCCGACGAACAGTTAGCACTCGGTATTAATATGCCGTTCCGCTCTAGTTGTATTTTGGGTTACAAAGATTCTAAGAATTTTAGAAAAAGTAATTATTTACAAATGATTGGGCGAGCGGGACGGCGTGGTAAGGATTGTGAGGGACACGTTATATTTGTTAATGTTGACTGGAAAAATCTGATGAAGAGTGAAATGGAGGAAATTCAATCCGAATATAATCATTACCCTACATATAAAGTTATAAATACATTTACTGATAAATATAAGAATAATACAGATAAAATTTTTAAATTTAGAATGAACAAAGATGATGCTGTATACGAAAATATTAATGAGTTTTTTGATTGTAGAATCCTAAACAGTATTGTTTGGAAACTTAGAAGTTATGGAGTAAAACCAATAAAATTCTGCGAAGATATAGATATTATAAAAGAAGTCCCCGGCGATAAAACAAGTGGATCTATTAATAATATTATTGATATGTTAGGAACTTATTTTTTAACAGGCGAAATTAGCATAATTTTAAAAAAAATTATAAAAATTAATAAAACAACCACTATAGAGGATAATAAAATTACTCATACCACAATTAAATTAATTATTAATATACATAATTCCCTCCTAAACGACGAGTATAAATATAGAAATTTCATATACCAATTAGAACATGCTTTCAGCACTCTAAAAAAAATATTAAATAACTGTAATAATTTAAATTAATATATATATATATATTATAAATGAGAACTATTGTAATAGGTCTATTGTTACTAGTTTTAGCGGCAACTTTTTATTATACATACTATGTTTCCCCATCGAATAGTAATACTATTTTAGGATTAAGTTTAGACGGTAAACATCCATATGGCCTAGAGTTTATTGGTGGGTCGCGAGGTAAGATGGATGTAGAAGGATTTATTAGTCCGGCTTCTTTAGATTATAAAATGGGCGAATACTCTAATATACAGCTTAAAGAGGGTGACCAAATTAATTACAATAATTTACACAAGATGAATAATCAGTCTTCGGGTTTAATTAAACATCCGCAACCCTGTGACTCCTTTGGGTGCCAACAAGGTATTGCCCCCAGTGTTGATGGGTGCGCGGGAGCACCAAAATCGGCGGCAATGTTTAAATTTAATAGAAGTTCACCAGAATGCTGCCCAAGCACTTATTCTACAAGCAGTGGATGTGTATGCCTAACCGATAAACAAAAAAACTATATTAGTCACAGCAGAGGGAATAATAATTAAGGTGCCCTATGATATATTAGGTCGAATAAAAATAAAAACAACTATTAAATTAGGTTTTTATTATTATTTATTAATACTTTTCATATAACTACGTATATAAACCCTGTGGTATATCATTACCGGTTTCGGTCTTTTTAATTAATTTACTTAACATGTGTTTTTTAATAACAAGGGGGAACTGGAGATTATCTATAGAACAGTCTATTAAATTATTATTATTTTTAACAAGGCATAATACGTTTATTTTACTAATAATTGTTTCAATACACCGTCTTAAATTTCTGACCCCTTCCTCCCCTTCAGTAAAATTATGGATTATTTCTCGTACACATTCAGCGTCAAAAGATATGTCTGATAATTTGTATTCTTTTAAAATTGTAGGTACTAAATAATTTTTAGCTATTTTTAATTTATCTTCTACATTAAATCCTTTTGTGGAAATTTTATACATACGGTCAAGTAAAATAGGATTGATTTTAGTTACATCATTATATGAAAATATAAATATTACTTTTGATAAATCAATTTTTACCCCTGATAAATATTTATCTTGAAATTCAGAATTTTGCGAAAAATCAGTTAAATGACATAATAAATTACCGATTTCTTCACCATGAGAAGTTTCACTAATTTTATCTAACTCATCAAAATAAATTACGGGGTTCATACAGCCAGATTCTGATAAAATCTCAGCAATTCTGCCTGGTTTAGAACCTTCATATGTATAATCGTGACCTAACATAAAGTTAGCATCCTGCATGCCACCTAGTGATATAAATCCAAAAGGTCTATTTAATGCCTTACATATACCCTCTTTTACTAAAGTAGTCTTTCCATTACCCATAGGACCTTGTATTGCGATACACGCCCCCCTTGATTGATCATTCGTAATCATTTTGGCCATATTAATTATAATTTGGTCTTTTGCTTCATAGTGTCCGTACACTGCCTTATCCATAATATTTTTTGCGTTTAGAAGAAAGTCTGATATTGCTGTGGGATTTTGTTTTACATTTATACTCGTGTAATTATTAAATGGTAATTTATCTAACCAATTAATCCAACTAGATAATTTAAAATATTCGTTGTCCCCCCTATCCAATTTTTTTAATTGTTCAATTTTCTCAATAATATTATATTTACTTTCGTTTGATAATGACTCCAATTCCAATATTTTAAATCGCAGGGGTTTACGGGAATTTTGTAATGTTCTAATTTTTTTTTCTAATATTTTAATATTTTGCTGTTCTTTAAGTTCTAGACTCAAAAAGTATTTATTTTCGTCTTTACTATATTTTATATATTTTGAATTAGAACATTTAGAAGATATAGTTTTTTCTGGTTTATAGTCCGAATCGTCTGAATCAGTATCAGATATATCAGACATTCCATAATCGTTCTCCGGCATTGTTCCTAATGCCCTACGATGTATAAGTCTATTAGATAAATCTACTAAACTATTAATAACAATCTTATAATCTGCTGATGTTTTAGTGACTCTTTTTTCTCCACTGAGATCCACTATAAATTTAGGTTTAGTATAATTATCAGTATTGCTTCCATTATTCGTATCAATCTTAAAAACTCTTTTTGCCCGTGTATTATATGAATGATTTAAAATATCTTCCATTATTATTGATTAATAAAATAATTAATTAATTTAAACAAATTTTTGAAAATATCATATTTTCAAAAAATTGATGTTTATTTATTTAAAAATAAATTTATATTAAATATAATAAAGGATGTCTATGTTTCAAGAGTTAGCATATAATGAAGATATTGAAAAAGTTACTTCAGTACAATTTTCAGTTATGTCTCCAGAAGAAATCCGCCGACGATCTGTGGCCGAAATACATACAAACGAAACATATGATGGTGATATTCCTAAAATAGGTGGTATATTTGATCCGCGAATGGGCACATTAGATCATGGTAAATTATGCCCAACAGATGAATTGAATAACCGCCATTGTCCTGGATATTTTGGTCATTTGGAGTTGGCAATGCCAGTATTCTATATTCATTTTCAAAAATGGACAACTAAGATTTTACAAATTACTTGCCCCAAATGTTCAAAATTATATATGGATTCTAGTCGTCCCGAAATAATGAAACTAATGAATATTAAATCTAAAGAAAAGCGTTTTATTGCTATTCATAAATTATGTATGGTTTCTAAAAAAAGACGTTGCGGTGAAAAATGCGAAAATGGTTGCGGAGCAGTATACCCAAATACTATTAAAAAGGACCCTAATTCAATTGCCAAACTATGTGCTATATGGAAACAAAAGGGGAAAGACGAGCAGGGTAAAAAAAATGATTTAATTTTACTATGGAATGCCGGTGATGTATATAAAATTTTTAAACGTATGAGCGATGACGATGTTAACACAATCGGTTTTGATAATCAATTCTCTCATCCCTCCTGGTTAATTTGCAGTGTCTTACCCATTGCTCCACCATATGTAAGACCGTCGGTTCGTTCAGATAATAATACTCGTATGGAGGATGATTTAACTCATAAATATTGCGATATTATTAAAACAAATAAAACACTTAAAAATAAGATAGAAAAAAACGAGGAAACAGAGTCGTCAAAAAAAGCCATAGACGAATGGTACCAATTACTTCAATACCACGTTGCTACACTTGTAAATAATCATTTACCTGGAATTCCTCCCGCCCAACAAAGAAGTGGGCGACCCCTTAAGGCTATATACGATAGATTGAAATCTAAGGAGGGGCGAGTAAGGGGTAATTTAATGGGAAAACGCGTTGATTTCTCGGCCCGGAGTGTTATTACTCCGGATCCAAGATTAGATATAGATCAACTGGGTGTACCCATTAATATATGTAAAAATTTAACTTTTCCCGAGAAAGTTAATAAATACAATATTGCTCGTTTAGAAAAATGCGTTTCCAATGGATATTATACCCACCCCGGTGCTAAATCTATAAAAAGAATCAGCGATGGTAAAATTATATCTCTTAGTGTCATTGATTCTAGTAAAATAGAGTTAGAATTTGGTGATATTGTTAATAGGCATTTGTGTTATAATGACATTGTGCTTTTTAATCGCCAACCCTCGCTTCATAAAATGAGTATGATGCAACATCGCGTTGTTCCTCTCCCATATAAAACTTTTAGACTGAATGTTTCAGTTACAACCCCTTATAATGCTGATTTTGATGGTGATGAAATGAATATGCATGTTCCTCAGTCAGAGGAAACGCGGGCGGAACTAAGAGAATTGGCGTCGGTGCCGTCGCAAATTATATCGCCAGCATCTAATAAACCAATTATTTCATTGGTCCAAGATACTTGTGTAGGATCATATTTATTTACAAGCGAAACAACTTTATTGACAAAAAGCGAGGTATATGATATTTTAACTGATTTAGAATCTTGGGACGGTACATTACCGTCACCACGCTTAACAAAAGGTACTACTGAAAAAGAGATTGATACCATGTATAAAAACTTCGCAAAACATATATATCTTATTGATGGCGTAATAAAAGATGATTTGTGGGATGGGCAATCGCTAATTACGCTCCTTATGCCAAAAATAAATTTTGAAAAGAAAAATAAACAGTATAGCAACAAACCTATTCCAAACAATAAAGTTGTTATTAAAGGCGGCGTCGTTAGACAAGGAGGTGTATTTGATAAAAATATTTTAGGGAGTTCGTCGCAGGGTTTAATTCATATCATATTTAAAGATCATGGGAAAGACAGGACTTTAAAATTCTTAAACGATATGGAAAATTTAATTACTAATTTCGTTCTTAAATCTGGTTTTAGTGTAGGAATAGGAGATTTACTTCCAGACGAGGGCGCTAAAAAAACAATGAAAGAAATTGTTACTAAAAAGAAGTTACAGGTTATTGAGTTAATTGAACAAACCCATAAAGGTATCCTGGATATAAAAGGTGGTAATAATTTATCAGAAGTATTTGAACAACGGGTTCTCGGGATCCTGAATAGGGTTACGACCGATACGGGTACCATTGCCCTTAAAAATTTAAATTATGATAACCGAATGCTTAGTTTAATTAAATCAGGGTCAAAAGGATCTGAAATTAATATGGGTCAAATGATTGCGTGTGTTGGACAACAAGCAGTTGATGGCAAACGTGTTCCACTGGGATTTACTGATCGTTCTTTACCACACTTTACAAAATATGACGATGGTGCGGCAGCAAGAGGTTTTGTTGAAAATAGTTTTATGAATGGATTATCGCCTACTGAATTCTTCTTTCATGCTATGGGTGGTCGCGAGGGTCTAATTGATACTGCTGTAAAAACATCTGAAACGGGTTATATCCAAAGAAAACTGATCAAAGGTTTGGAAGATGCCAGAGTAATGGCAGATTTAACAGTTCGTGATGCGAACGGTAATATAATTCAATTCTTATACGGTGATGACGGATTTAATTCTGAAAAAATTGAAAAACAAAGTTTATATACAATCGGTAAATCCAATAAAGAACTTATAACTGAATTCGCGTTGACATTTTATGATTTAGAAAAGCATATCACATCTGAATTAAGAAAAAAATTAGCGAAAGATAAAACATTTAATGATAAAATGGAGGACTATATGTGTGATATAATTAACGATAGGGATTATTATTTTAAGAATTTATTCATGGGTAGTTTAGAAAGCGATATATATTACCCGATAAATGTTCGCAGATTACTAAATAATGTTAAGGATGACTTTACTAAATTACCAAAATCAGATCTCAACCCATTGTATATTATTAGTGAAATAGAGTCTCTAAAATTTCTCAAGACATCCTCGGCATTATCATTGAACAGTGTTAATTTATTAATAGTTCTTTGCCGGATATATTTATCGCCCAAAAAATTATGTATCGAATATAAATTACCAAAAATAGCATTTGACTATATTATAACTACTATTAAATCTAAATTTTACGACTCTCTTATAGAAAGCGGTGAGTTGGCCGGAACTATTGCTGCGCAGTCTATTGGAGAACCGTCTACCCAAATGACATTGAATACTTTCCATTTTGCTGGCGTAGCATCTAAGTCAAGTGTAAATCAAGGTGTTCCCAGATTTAAAGAATTGTTGAGTATTACTCAAAATCTTAAAGGACCGATGAATACAATTGTATTACAAGAACCTTACTGCTATAATAAAGAGTTTACCCAAAAAATACTTAATAAATTATCATTGACATATACTAAAGATATTATTATATCTACCGAAATATACTTTGATAAATTAGGAAGAGATGGAAAAAAATCAGTTAAACCTATTGAACAGGCTATTTTAAATATGAGCAGTCCTTTTGATTTCGGCGATCAATTGGAATTAACGCCATGGGTACTTAAATTAGAGTTTAATAAAATTAAAATGTTAGAAAAGAATATTAAAATGATAGATATTTATATTAAAATCTGTCAGAAATTTAATAAAGACCGACAAGATATTAAGTGTTATTATACGGATGATAACGCAAGTAATTTAATTATGAGAATTCAACCAGTATTAGTTTCAGATGAACCACTAGAATGTAATCAAGATGATATGATTTGTATATTGAAAACTTTAGAAAAAACTATTTTAAATGATATTATTTTAGTAGGAATTCCTAATATTGGTGGTGCTACTATGCATAGTAATGAGAATTACATTACGTTTAATGAGGAGACAGGGGTTTTTGATAAGAAAAAACGTTGGAGTATTTACACCGAGGGTAATAATTTACTAGATATTTTAACACAACCGTATATTAATACAGAAGAAACTACATCCAATCATATTCATGAAATATATGACTTATTCGGAATAGAAGCGGCAAGAAATGCTTTATATAATGAAATTTCAGAAGTATTTGAAAATGCGGGGTCGTATATTAATTCTAGACATAAAGCTCTTCTTGTTGATATGATGACTAATAAAGGTTATTTAATGTCAATGGATAGGCACGGTATTAATAAAAGTGACCGCGGCACTTTAGCGAAGTGTTCATTTGAAGAAACCCCTGATATTTTGGCACGGGCGGCTATATTCGGGGAATGTGATAAAATGAATTCAGTATCGGCGAACATTATGTTAGGTCAAGAAGTATCTATTGGAACTGGTTCTGTAGATGTCTTGTTTGATGAGGAAAAATATATAGAACTTAGTAAGGAATTAGTCGTAGACTATATGAGCGATGATGATAGTGACGAAGAGGACAACCTTGAAAAACAGGCGTTCGTTCAACAATACTGTAAGGAATTATTCTAAAAGTATTTAAAAATAATAATATTAATAATAATATTAATAATAATATTAATAATAATTGGTATGCTGAAGATATCAAAAATATTTATAATTATTGATGCTAATAAATTAAATAGAAAACATATAATTTGAAGATTATTTATAATTTTAATATAATAATTTATATTTAACCCATTAAACATTTAAAATCGTATCTATTAATTCATTAAAAAAATATTTCATTTTTGAATATTTCTTTTTATATGATAGATTTATTAACAATTTACTACTATTATAAACCACATTTATAATAATTGGAATAGACTTTGTATGTGTGCTGCCATATATCTTTGAGATAGATAATTTGTCGTTGGAAGGTATCTCGGATATATTCAAAAATATAATAGGTATGTCAAAATTATTTTTGTCCAAAAACCCACTTATTTTAGAAATATACGTAGTTAATAGAAATTTTGAGTAATTGGCTTTTTGACTATAATTTAAATATTTTTTTACAGTATCGATATCAATTCCCTCATACATAGGAATTAAATCAATATTGGATCCCTCGTGAATAAAGATATAATAGTTATTCAAAAATGTTGATAAGGTTGTTGAAACCAAACATTTTAAATATTCAGCATAATTCCCCGAAGAATATGACTGAAATATAGCGGCCTCTCCTTTAGTAAAGGTGTAATTAGCTTGTATATATTGGTCACTCTCCGAAGACGAAATATTTCTGATAATTGCGTAACTATACTTTATAATTAGATATAAATACATTATTTCAGACACAACGTGGAAACAAAAATCATTATTAAAAATCATAACTTCGTTATTAACATCAACTATCTCACTTTTGGTGATTTTATATAAAAATTCCATAATTGTCCTATAAAGATCTGCTACATAACCAACGAAATACTGATTTATATCTATTATTATCTTATTAGGATTTGTTTCTGTTATTAGTATTAAAATTATATTGCCCTTTGATATATCTATACTATATGGATCAACCAAAACATTATTATGAATATCAACCAAAATAGGATATTTATAAATGATATATTCGTATAATTTAGATAAAATATTTCTGGTAATGTTAAGTTTCGTTTCAAAAATAAAAAAACAGCGACTATTATTTTTTTTCAAAAAGTCATAATAAAAACGATTATATATTTTATTTTTTTTTGAATTTTGTCTGGCAATTATTTTTATAGTTTTCCTCTTAATGCTGTAAAGATCACCGCTGATATTAACAAAAGACCCTGGTAAACTAATAGATGTGTCATTTTTATATTGAATATCTCGCTCTTTTATAATGAAATTATACATGAGTCGTCCATAAATTAATACATCTGTGTCGTATACGCGGTATAAAACAAATTTACTTAAAAAATTACTGAAATAAAGACTATGGTGGCAATTATTTATTATGTTAGTAAAATTATCGTATATGCCTAAGTAACAATTATTATTACCAATTAATTTTATACCCCGCTTCTTATAATTATTTTTATTTTTATACATAAATTTCAATAAAAATATGTGATAAATACTACCTTTATAACCAGAAGTAGTGAAATTTTCATTAATAGGATATTTTTTATGGAAAAAGTTGTTAATAGATTTTAAATAACTCCATTTAAAAAATAATTCTGTTTTATCATTTTTATAATAAATTCCAGAAGAATCTTTAATTATTATTTTATTGGTATCAGATATTATACATGGGATATTATTTGAATAACAATAATATAATGTTGATATATATATTTTAAAATTGAAACCTTTGGAAATATTTAAAAAATTATTTATGGTAGGTTTAATTTTTTTTATAGGATATCCTAAAAAATCTTTCATAATTATATTAATATTAGAATTATATTAGTAGTTTTAAACTTAAAATAAGGTTATTTATTTAATTTATATTCTTACTATATTTTAATGGATTTTAGTATAGAACAGTTCTATTATAAAAATATTTCAAATAATACTGATATATTAAATAAATATACGGCTATTAATATTTTAGTTTCATTGGATAAATATCATGTATTTTATGAATTAGGAATGATGTTATCAAAAACACTGACTAAGATGGGATATACAAATTCCGTTTTAGTTGAGAAAAGTAATGAATATGTATATGAAACTGATGCTCTTTATATAATATACGGCGCTGATAATTTTATTTTATTGCCTAATAATTTTATAATCTATCACTTCGAACAATTATGGAGAATAGTTAATTATTGTACGCCAGAATTAATAGAGGCTATGTTTACTCAATTTAACAAAGCTATATGTATCTGGGAATATTCATTAAGCAATATAAATCTATATAATCAACTTAATAAAATCACAGTGCCTGTATATTATGTCCCATTAGGATATGACTCGTATATAAATTATCAAAATACGTATGATTATTTAAACAAAGATAAAAATATCAATTTGAGTTTTGTAGGTAATTGCTGTGGGCGGCGGACTGCTATAGTTGACACTATTAATAAAAGGGTGCCGGTTTCGGTATTTTCAAATAATGTTTGGAATTATAACGACCGTCGGTTATCTGAATCAAATCCTATTGTGGATACAAAGGCTCAAGTATTTTTACGAACTAAAATATTAATTAATATTCACATGTTTGAACCAATATATGCTTCTTTTGATTTATATAGAACTATTACAGCAATAGCAAATAAATGTTTAGTAATTTCAGAATATTCACGCGATATTACCATGAATAAAATTTTTGAACCCTATATTATATTATGTAATAAAGACGATATGCCTAATAAAATTGCGTATTATAGTCACCACGAAAATGAAAGACTTAATAAAGTCAACGCAGCGTATAATTGGTTAAAAACTAAATTTATATATGCTAAATTTATACCTACTGAATGTTTCAATATTAAATAGAGAAACTTTAAATAATATTATAAATATTTTATATTTACTATATTATAATGGCATCCATTACAAAAGAAGAATTATTAAAGACATGTGAAACAGGTGATATTCTTTTATATAACAGTAAAACTATTATGGGAAGAGCTATTGAATATTTTACAGGATCACTATATTCACATGTATCTATGATTTTAAGAGATCCTACTTATATTGACCCCAAATTAAAGGGCTTATATATTATTGAGTCCGGAATGGAAAATATCCCTGATTCACTAACAGGTAAAAAGGTGGTTGGAGTCCAAATTATTCCTTTAGAACATGCGTTGGACTATTATAAGGGTTCTCTAATGGGGGGAGTTTATTATCGCAAAACAGATATACCGAGAGATACAATCTTTACTGAAAAAATAAAAGCCATAGTTATGAAAACTGAAGGTGTCAAATACGATTTAAAGGTGCTTGATTGGTTTAGAGCATTATTTGATGTTGAAATTGGGAATAGACAATTAACTAATAGATTTTGGTGTTCTGCTTTATTAGCATATATATACGTAGAATTAGGTTTATTAGATAAAGATTTAGAATGGTCAATGATTGAACCTAAGCAATTCAGTTTCTATGAAAATAAACGTCTTAGTTATAAGAATTGCGAGGTTTTAGCAGAAAAACAAATTATTAATATTTAAAAGAGTTTTTTAATTTTATTTTCTAATTTTTTAGTTATACTGATATTACTAGGTAATATACTTAATTTTATTATTTTAAAAAAATCTTTACTATTAATAGCGAACTTTTTTAATATATTGATATATTTTAAGATTATTTTATCGTTTGAGTTATATAATATATTATATAGTAAATAGGAGGTGATATAAAAATTCCGCATATCTATATCTAATTTTTTGGATAAGTTATTTATAAATTTTAAATTATAAAATCTATAATTATACTTACTCATAACTAATGAATGTTTTAAAAATGGTAACGGTGTATACTTTTTTTTATTTTTAAGCATGATATTATTTATTGACAAAAAGGGTATTGCTAAATATTGTTGAAGCTCCCAATGATTAAACATTTTATGAAGAAATAAATTAGAATGTAGAAGGTTATTATAATATTCTATACACAGTTTTATTTTAGTTTTATAGTCCCCTCTACATGTTTTATTAACTATAGGTATAAAATTTTCATATGATAATAATATTAAGGACTTATTATGAGAAGTATATATATCTAATAATTCATTATAGGTTTTTTTTTCAGTATAAATATCATTAGTGTCGTCATATATTGACTGTATTATATTCTTATTGCCAATAGAATATATTTTTTTTATTAGTAAATTCTTATCTGAACCATTTACTTTGATATGTGTATAAACGTCTTCTAGTATACTAATACACCTTCTATAATCATTTTGACTCACTGATATTATTATTTGTATTATAGATTGGTCAATATAGAAATTCTCTCCCTTCATTATTTTGTTTATGATAATTTCTAAATTTATTGAACCAGGCGCATTTATATTTATCACTACCGAATTATCCTTCAATTTTTTAGAATATTTACCGTTTGATATACAAATTATAGGCACTTTATTAATTATATACTTTTTATGCGTTTTCTTTGTTTTCTTATTTCTATAAAATTGCTCCTGATTGTAATATAATAGATTTATTATTTTTGATGAACCAAACTCCTTTTTAGAATCAATTACATCTAATTCATCAATTATAATAGCACTGCTACCGATATCAGTCATATAACTTAATATATTTCGCGTAGAAAGTATACTTATTATTTTCTCCTCAATAATATTATTTGATAAATTACTAGAAGCATCAAATCGAGTAACACTATAATTATAAATCTTTAAAATAAGTTCTATTAGCACGGTCTTACCTACACCCGAATTTCCTACTATTAGAAGACAGTTCTTAAAATTTTTTGTTAATTTTTTTGTTTTAAAACAATTTAACCAACTAATAATAGTCTTTATTGTATCATCCATATTATTGAAATCGGTTAACTTTTCGGGTCTATACTTATTTAACCATAAATAACTCATTTAATAATTTTAGTAACTATATCTTTAATATTATTCTGATTAAATTCAGTGATATTAATAACATAGTCACAATTTAATTTTCCATAATAAGATTCAGAAGTATGCTCTAGTCTTTCTATATGATCCT
>TARA_B110000211_G_C14093383_1_pt1 | contig 21171 bp, 20 predicted proteins | sample TARA_B110000211 | Tara Oceans TARA_B110000211 (sample SAMEA4397516) | marine metagenome | biome: Polar Biome; feature: [DCM] deep chlorophyll maximum layer (ENVO:01000326); material: water (ENVO:00002006), including particulate matter (ENVO:01000060) such as... | depth 30 m
CCATTAATATGCACGCCGGGTTACCCTTGTTTTGAGCAAGACTGCGCTTCCGGTTAGATTTGTTCAAAAGGGAATGGCATCGTTATTTAGTGGAGAAAATTCTATATTTGGCGGCTCGCTACGGTCTTGACCTTCAAATGAGTGCGGACTGCTTTTATCACCACCATCCTGTGAAACTGTCCAAGCTTTTACATCTGTATAGCAGTGGCTGTTATATTTGCGGCCTTCTAGGTCTGCTGAAGAGCCATTCAAAATCACGGCTGATCGAGCAGCCGAAATATACGATTCAGCAGTTGGTCTGTGGCCTTCATTAATTGCTTAGGCTGCCGATAAATAAGCCAATTAATGATGGTCTGGCTAATGCTGCCGTTTAGGATTGCTGCAATCTCGTAGACATTATCAACGGCAGGCCATTCTCCACGGGTTTCTCCCAACCGTATCAGACGAATAACCATACGACCGTAATCATCAATCACCTCCTGTACGCTAGTATCTTTAACAAGCACACTGGGCCAAATCTCAAGATATAATGTACGAGCCCAATCTGGGTTTCGCCGGGCAAAGTCAACTGAAAGCCAAAGGTAATATTTCAGCCGTTCACGTGCGGTAATGAGCTCGGCCGCGCCTTTTGCGTATTCTGTAAAAAATGCAGCATAACGCTCTAGTGGGACTGCGTATGCCAACTCCTCCTTGCCCGAATAATATTCGTATATTGATGAAACTGGCATCCCAGATTCGGTGGCAATATCGCCAATCCGTGAACGAAGTATACCATCTCTAGCAAAAACTCGGAGCGCCGCCCGCAGAATTTCATGTTGACGACGGCGACTGCGATCTTGTTTACGCACCTTTTTGACGCCGGACCAACGAGCCAGCAATTGCTCCAAGGAGTGGGACCACTGTTCTTCTGAAGCTTTGGAGGTTATAATATCATGCTGATTAGTGAGGGACATATTGGTCACTTTTAAAGCCTATTATTAATAAAAACTGTTAAAACAGTCGTTCACCAAAGTTTTGAAGTCAAGCCATGTAAACTTCCCCTGTCAAATTTTATTTTGTTGAACGCCCTAGTGTGAAAAAATGTCCATTTAAGATATAGCCTTTACTCCAAACTCGCCGACTAAGCCTCTGGCTAAAAAATATTTCTCCAGATCACTATGTGGTCAAATTCATTGCCAAAAAAATACATATATTTAGACAGATGTTTTGCGTGCGCAGGGGATTATTAAATTTAAAAATTAAAAAACCGAATTTAATTCGGTTTTTTTATTGACAACTCGCTAGTAATTAATGAAAACTTTATTTCATCGACGAAGACGAATTTTTAAGAATGACGCGCAAGTTTTGGGAGAGCCTAATGAAACACGATAGAGTTGCTGTGATATCTTCGGCGCAAACAGAGTTGCGACCAGTTTGGGAAGGGGCACAGCACATTGACCTGATTAGCGCGGTCGTGTCTGAGGTATTTAAAGGCACGGGGTTAACTCTAGAAGACGTTGATTTTGTGTTTGATTCCGGCAGTGATGTTCTGGATGGTCGGTCGATATCAAACTGCGGATTTCTCGGTGCAATGGGTGCTCACCACAAAGAAGAGTCGCGGATTGAAGAAGATGGTCTTTGGGCTGCACACTACGGAATGATGAAAATATCAGCCGGAGCAGCTAAGGTCGGTCTGATAATCGCTTACTCAAAGCCCTCTGAAGCTGAGGTCGGCAAGTTTTACTCCAGTCAAGTGGAGCCTTTCTTCCAACGCCCAGTCGGGTTTGATCAATATGCAGCTTGCGGTTTACAGGCCCAGGCTTGGCTGGCTGAAAGTAGCCTTTCCACACTCGACCTAGCAATCCTCGCAGCGCGTCGATGGTCAGACGCTGCATCTCGAGGTCTGGTGCAAATTGATGAAATACCTGATGTTAAAATGATTGAGGGGGCTCCCATAGTAGCCAGTCCACTTACAAAGCTTATGATGGCTCGCCCGGTGGATGGTGCTGTTGCCATTTTAATTTCGAACGAAGAAGTTGCGCGGCGAATTTCAAGAACGCCTGTTTGGATTACTGGAGCGGGCACGTCCACTGACCGTCATTCGTTTGCATCGCGGAGCCGCGGAAAACTCGACGCCTGTACGGCTGCGGGCGCAATGGCTCGGAAAAATGCGGGTTGGTCCGACGGCAAGGTTGACGCAGCCGAAGTGTCGAGTGCGTCAGCGGCAGCAGAACTCATGGTTATTGAGGCTTTGGGAATTGCGGAAGCGGCTGACGCGGTGAATGGAGACGCAGCAATTAATCTGTCTGGAGGAACACTTCCAGCTGACCCTATCATGGCAAGTGGCCTCGTTCGGCTGGCCGAAGTGTCCCGTCAATTAATGTGGCCAGAAAAATATGGTCTCAAATCCCCCCGCCGTGCTCTTGCGCATGGATCGGGTGGTGTTGGAATGCAGTCCCACTGCGTAATGGCGCTGGAGGTGTAATTATGGGAATTAATGTTGGAATAGTCGGTGTCGGCCAGACACATCACGCACGTAGGCGGACTGACGTGAGCCAGGCTGGGCTCGTGCGCGAAGCAGTGGATAGGGCACTCTCTGATGCAAAGCTCACGATTGAAGACATTGATTCTGTTGTGGTCGCAACCGGGCCAGTTTTATTCGCGGCAGTAAATCAACCTGAAAAATGGGTGGTAGATGCCATTGGCGCAACCATGAAGCCCGTAGTTCGTGTCACCAGTGGCGGCGGCACCGGGCTCGCTGGAGCGTTAGCGGGCTACTATCAGGTCGCAAGCGGCTTTGCAGAAAGGACACTTGTGGTAGCCTATGACAAATTATCTGAAGGTGCGCTGCAATATTCAATCTCGACGCTATATGATCCGTTCTGGGGCCGTGAATTTGCGGTGGGTATTATGGGTTTTTCAGCGGCCTATTGGCGAGCCCGAATGGACGTATTGGGTCATACCGAAGAAGCCGCCGCGATGGTGGCTGTAAAAAACCGTAAAAATGCGATGAAGAACCCTTACGCCCATGTTAAAAAAGAAATTACCGTCGATGATGTAATGAACTCGCGCCCGTTAGCTTGGCCGATAAAGTTGCTCGATGTGCCTCCTATTTCGGACGGCGCCGCTGCAATCGTTTTGTCAAGTGAGAAGGCCGCCTCCAAGTCTACTAACCGGCCAGCATGGATTCGAGGCATGGGCTATTTCTGCGAAGCGGACAATGCGGCACAACGATCGATGCTTGCATCAGAGCCGCTGGCTATTGCTGCGCGCCACGTCTATCGCGCCGCCGGCATCACTAATCCAAGGCGGCAATTTGATGTGGTCGAGGTGCAGGAGCCTTATACTTGTTTTGAGCTCAGTTATTACGAAAGTCTTGGCCTCTGTGGTACTGGCGAGGCTGCCGAACTTATCGCATCTGGAGCGACACAAATTAATGGCGACATACCGGTTAACCCGTCTGGCGGCTGCGCGGGTGCAAATCCGATTGGTGCCGCTGGCTTGATCCGGCTGATTGAAGTGGCGAACCAGGTTATGGGGAAAGCTGGCGATGTGCAAATTCCGGGTGCCAAGCTTGGACTGGCACAGTCCGGAGGCGGCTGGGCCAACCTGCGCGGCGTAGCTGTACTTAGTGCTTGATAAAATAGGAGAACAAGATGCTAGCAATGCCTGACACATGGACCCAAGATCTCGGAACATTTCCAAGCGACTTGAAAATGCCATATACATTGACACCGGGCCGAGCAGCCGGTTCTGTACTTGCCGAAGCTAAAAATAAGCGTCTTGTAGGCTCACGTTTTCCGGGTGGCACTGTGACAGTGCCGGCTCAAGATTTTTGTCCACTGAGCGGCGACAGCGATCCCGAATTGGTCGAGGCGCCGTCGACTGGGATGCTAACCGGCTTCACTCAGACCGCTGCCGGTATCATTGGAACTATCCAGATCGACGGTTCGGATACAGACATGGTTCACAAGATCATCGGAGTTGATCTGAATGATTTGGAAATTGGAGCAAGGGTCGAGGCCGACTGGAGTGATGAAGATGGCGCTGAAGGCATTTTGGCTATCAAAGGTTTTAGTCCTGTGCTTGAGGCGCTTATGGGTCAGTTGCGGCCACTTGAAAAACCCGCCGATTTTGTCGAGGTTGTTAAGTACGAACTTGCATTACATTATGAACATGCGTTTGGTCCTTACTATGGCCGTATGTTCGACGAGATTAAGACAAACAAGCGGATAATGGGAATTAGAACGTCGGACGCTTCAGGCGCTCTTCTGCCTCCGCGTGAGATAGATGACATAACTCATCGTAAGACTGGCACTTGGGTTGAGGTTGGTCAGACGGGTACTGTGAAGGCCATGTCCGTAATCCACCTGGAATTTGTCGGGCAGACCCAAAAACCACCATATATTTATGCTGAAATTATACTAGACGGAGCTTTGACCCGCCTTATCCACATCGTTTTGATCGACGACATGGATCGGGCAAAGGATGTTGTAACACCGGGCACGCGCGTGCGCGCTGTCTGGCGCGATGCCGAACCGACAGGTTCAATGTCAGACATTTCTCATTTCGAGGTAATTGAGGACTAGGTTTTTAAAATGATGCTTGAGAGGGCATAGTAATGTTTAAAATTCATACGCTAAAACTGGGCGAAATTCTAATTCCAGTAGGCTCTGGTCTAATTCGTGATCCAATACACGCTTGGCTTGTAACGGATGGGACTACACAAATTCTTGTAGACGTGGGGCAGCCTGACGTAGAACAGACCAGGCGCCTTTTGGGCGTCGAGGCCGTCGGTGGAGGGCCCGAGGCTTTGCGTGCAGCCTTGGCCTATTACGATGCGCGTCCCGAGGACATAAAACTCGTTATAGCTACACATCTTCACTTCGACCACGCGTGGAACCTTGATTTATTTCCTACAGCTAAAATTTTGGTTCAACGAGACGAACTTTTTCATGCTATAGATCCAGTCCCCACGCAACGCATCTACTATTTCAGAGAAACGACAATGTCGTTACTTTCCCGTAAGCGCCCCCAAGGCCTCGAACTTGTTGATGGCGACAAGAGCCTAATTCCGGGTATCGACTTGCTAAAAGCTCCTGGTCACACACCAGGTATGCAGGTGCCAGTGGTAACCACCGACCGCGGTAAGGTCGCACTAGTCTCAGACCTTGGGGACCACTACCGAAACTGGTTCCCTGACGACCCGCGTGCCACCAAAAGTCCAATGCGTTTTCTTGCCGGTTCGTTTCTTCCGGGCACAATCAGATCGGAGAGTGAGGCTACCTATCAAAACAGTATGGCCAAGGTCCGTGCAAAGTCTGATATCGTCGTGCCCTCACATGACTTCCGGATACCGCAAAATTTACCGGATGACTGGTTTGATGTTCCAGACTCAATTGATGGCGACTTAACTCATGCGCATGAAGGCGTGGTGTAGAGATGGTGAATTTGTCGGATAATCTGTTCTGGCAAGCCCGTGAACGTGGTGACAAAGTTGCGCTAATTTATGAAGAGGACAAGTGGACCTTCACCCAGATTGCTGAGACTGTAAAACGTTACGCTGGTGGTCTGAAGAGCTGTGGCGTCGAGCCGGGAACTCGTGTAGCGCTCATGTGTTCGTCGCGACCTGAATTCATCTTCATGCAACAAGCTGTCTACGCCTTAGGTGCGACGTTAATCCCACTTAATATATTCTATCGTAGATTAGATCTACTCCATGCACTAAGCTGTTGCGATGTCGAAATTCTTATAATCGACAGAGAATACGTCGAAAATCTGCCTAATCCAAAAGATTTGCCAAGCTTGCGAAAAATCCTTGCATTCGGTGGTGAGGTGGAGGGGGCCGACCCTGCAGAGGCCGTACCTACCCTCGGCACTCCCATCACTGCAACTTTCAAAATGCACCCGACATCTGTTGGGATGATGCTCAACACTTCAGCCACAACTGGTAAGGCTAAGGCTGTGATGCTGTCCGTTGCCAACCTGCAGGCAAATTATGATCCGACTGCAGAATGGTTGGGTCTTGACGAAAACTGTGTTATTCTGTGTGTGCTGCCACTCTATAATACCTTTGGGCTCAATCAAGGCATTAACGCAATGTTGGTGAGTGGTGGGACGCTGGTTCTGCTGCCCAAGTTTGATGCGGACGTCTGCCTCAATGCCATCGAACAGCATGGATGTACATTTTTGCCAATGGTTCCAACTATGCTTCAACGAATTGTAGATCACCCAGAGGTCGACCGGTGTGACTTGTCCTCGGTCTCACGTATTTTGACTGGTGCAGCGCCTGTCCCGGCCGCTCTGCTCGAACGAATTTATAAGTTAATGGGCACCCAAACTGCTGTCATGACGGCCTACGGCCTAACAGAAGCGTCAGCCATTGTGACGCTGGAGCACGTTGAACTTACTAACGATGGTCAAATTAAGCGGCCGAAGTCCATTGGAAGCGTGCTGCCTGGAATGAAAATGTGTATTATGCGTGAAGACAGTTCAATCTGCGCAGCCAATGAGGTCGGTGAAATTTGCATCAATGGTCCGAACGTCATGCTCGGGTATTTCCGTGAGCCGGGCGAGACCGCCTATGTGCTAAATGGGGAATGGCTGCGTTCAGGGGATCTCGGCTACCTCGACGAGAATGGCAATGGTTACATTGTTGACCGAAAGAAGGACGTGATAATTCGTGGTGGACAAAATGTTTATCCTGCCGACATTGAAGAAGTACTCTACTTTATCGAGGGTGTCCGCGAGGCTGCAGTGGTTGGAGAGGAACATAATTACCTCGGTCAAGTTCCTGTGGCTTATGTTGTGCTCGCGCCCGATTCCAAAATTACTGCCGATGACCTCATGGCGCGTTGTAAGGCTGACTTAGCCTACTATAAAGTACCAAAATCTTATCATATTATGGATGTACTGCCGAAGGGTCCGACTGGCAAAATATTACGCCGTGGTCTTCGTCCCGTCTCCAAAATTTTTTCTGAGAGGAACGCCACGGAATGACCATGGAAACAATTTTATATGACTTGAAGGAAGGGGTAGGAACAATCACCTTTAACCGTCCTGATGTTCTTAACGCCACAAACGATACGTTCTACATTGAGTTGAATGCACTGTTGGCCGAAATTGCTAAGGATGAAAGCGTCGGAGCCGTCGTCTTGACAGGTGCTGGACGTGGTTTTTGCGCTGGCGCAGATGTTCGGGCGATGGACCCTGACGCCAGTCCACTTAAACGGCGGGCACGGCACCGTTGGATTCTTCGCGACATTCTCCGCCCTCTAGTCGAACTCGAAAAGCCCGTGATTGCCGCTGTGAATGGCGCAGCGGTAGGCGCTGGGTTCAACATAGCTTTGGCTTGCGATATGATCCTAGCCTCCGACAAGGCAGTTTTTAGTCAGATTTTTGCACGGCTCGCATTGGTCCCTGACCTTGGTGGACTTTATTTGCTGACGCGCGTGGTTGGGTTAAATAAGGCAAAAGAATTGTGTTTCACCGCCAAGAAAATCTCTGCTTCTGAAGCGTTCGACCTCGGGATTGTAAATCATGTAGTGCCCGCCGAAGATCTGCTTGATCGCGCTCAAGAATTGGCTGCCCAAATTGCTGCCGGCCCGCCGACTGCACTCGCCATGGTGAAGACGTTGCTTAACAAGTCCTCCACTTCAACCCTCGATCAGATGCTGGAATACGAGAGCTATGCCCAGACCATCGCTTATACGACTGAAGAGCATCGAGAAGGCGTCGCTGCATTTCGCGAAAAGCGGCAACCAAACTTCCGTAAAGGCGGGTAAGCGATGGATTTCAGTTATAACTCATCAGATATTGCCTTCCGGGACGAACTTCGTACTTGGATAGATCAAAATCTACCGAATGGTTGGGGCCGCACTGTTCACGCACCACGTGACGAAGACGGAAATGCTATGTTTCGTCTCGACTGGGAAAAAAAACTTTTTGCTGGCGGCTGGAACGGGATTGCCTGGCCCAAAAAATACGGCGGCCGTGGGGCAACTCTTGTAGAGCAAGCGCTATTTTCTGAGGAGATGGCTCGTGCAAAAGCGCCGGAAGGTCTCAACATCATCGGCCGCAACCTCGTAGCGACAACCCTGCTCCACTACGGTTCAGAAAAACAAAGGCAGCGGTTTCTGCCAAAAATCATAGCAGGCGAGGAAGTCTGGTGCCAAGGGTTCTCTGAGCCAAATGCTGGATCCGACCTTGCTGCCGTACTCACAAAGGCAGAATTAAAAGGTGATCATTTTGTGGTTAATGGTCAAAAAACTTGGACCAGTTTTGCACAGTATGCGCAATGGTGCATACTACTTGCGCGCACCAATACTAAGGCGGCTAAACACAAAGGCCTGAGTTTTATTCTTGTCGACATGTCAACGCCGGGAATCGAAATACGCCCATTAAGACAAATTTCCGGCGAGAACGAATTTAATGAAACTTTTTTCGACGACGTAAAGGTCCCAGTTGAGAACTTAGTGGGTGACCTGCATGGCGGCTGGAAGATTGCTATGACCACTTTGGCGTACGAACGTGGGCCGGAAGACGCGCTTGGGCGGCAACTTGTCTTTCGACAAGAGCTTGACAAATTAATCGAGCTGGCGGGAAATCTGCCCCGCGGCACGGGATATGCAATCGATGATCCTGTGGTGCGCCAGAAGATAGGCCAATCCCTGATTGCCATAGAAATTATGAGGCTGAATTGTCTTCGTGCCTTCTCAAAAAGCTTAAAAGGACAGCCCCGTGCATCGGAATCTTCGTTGAATAAACTCTATTGGAGCCACGTTATGCAGGACATGTTTGAGACTTCCATGGAAGTCGCTGGTCCCCTTGCTGCACTTACAAACGATGATCCTGACGCATTGGATGGGGGCCGCTTCCAGCTAGGTTGGCTGAGGTCTAAAGCGTTTACTATCTACTCTGGATCATCCGAAATTCAACGCAACATCATCGCAGAGCGTATGCTCGGGCTTCCGAGGTAATACTATGAATTTCGACTTTTCAGACGAGCAATACATGTTTCAAGCCTCAGTTCGTGAGCTCCTTTCAAAGGAACTTGGGTTCGAACAACTTCGATGTGGCGTACCGAAAACACTGTGGGCAAACCTCGCCGAAATAGGCGTCTTTGCAATCCTTCCCGCTGAAGAAGAGGGAGGCCTCGGTCTTGGCTTTACCGATTTAGCACTTATTTGCGAAGAGTTTGGCAGAGCTCTGGTTCCTCCTGCGGTGACTGCGTCTATTTTGGGTGGTGCAATGATATCTCGTCTTGGGACTGTCGATCAACGCAAGATACTCCCAAGGCTTGTCGAGGGTTCGGCTCGTATAGCCCTCGGCGTGGTCGATCCCCTGTTTGGGTCTGGTGTAACGGCCGAACCCAGCGGTGAGGGCTGGAAACTCACTGGACGCAAAATTCTCGTCCCAGATGCAGTTGATGCCGATCAGATGCTCGTTACCGCAACATATGATGGTCAAAACTGCTTGTTTCTTGTAGATCTTCCCCAAGAGGGCATAACCCTCACGAAAGAGAGCGCTTTGGACATTACGTCCATGTCGCATAGCGTCAATTTCGATTCTGCAGTTTCTTTGGTACTCGGCGACGTTCCAGCCAATGCAGCGTTCGAATTTTTTAATGATGCTGGCGCGGTTATTTCGGCTCTCCAGATGACTGGAATTGCGGTACGAATGCTGGATGAAGTTATCGACTATGTTGGTCAGCGGGTCCAGTTTGACAGGGTAATTGGGTCGTTCCAGGCTGTCAAGCATCGCTGTGCCGACCTCGCGGTCGACATTGAGGCCTGCCGGTCAGCTTCCTACTTTGCTGCATGGGCTCTGGACGAAGGAGAGTTGTCAGAGCGCCGTAATGCTACTTCTATGGCCAAGGCGTGGTGTGGTGATAAATCCGCTCATGTCTGCAACGAGTCCATCCAACTTCACGGTGGGACTGGCTTCACGTGGGATCTTGGGTTGCATTTTTTTCTTCGGCGCGCCAAGACGGAGCAATCGTTATGGGGTAATGCGACCTGGCATCGCGAACGTATTATGAAAGAAGCCGTCCACCGAATGAAGGTGGCAAAATGACAGACCGCGCAGTTATATTGCGGGCCTTTGGCGGCCCAGAATGCCTTGAAGTAGGCCATGCTGCGCCGCCCCAACCGGCGCCTGACCAGATGCTAGTGCGCATCGCTGCCTGTGGGGTCTGCGGTCACGATCTAGCTAATCGTGCAGGACACTTCCCCAACACAAATCTTCCGACAATAATGGGTCATGAAGTTGCCGGGACCGTCGAACAGGTTGGCCCTCTAGTGGATAACTTCACCGTCGGTGATCGCGTCGTGATGATCCAGCGTCTGCCCTGCGGCTTATGTCACCTTTGCCAGTCAGGGCGCGAGAATGTGTGCGTATCGGGACCAGGATTTTATGGCGAGGGCATTCCCGGGGGCTATGGTTCCCACGTTATTGCCTCTGAACGTAATACTGTAAAATTACCTAACGAGATTCCGCTCGAGATTGCGTGCACTCTGAGCTGCGCAATTGGCACTGGCTTCCACGCCCTACGGCGTGCCAATCTTGATATTGGCGCCACGCTTGTAGTGACGGGTGCAAGCGGCGGTGTCGGGCTACATACCGTAAAGCTTGCGCGGCTCGGTGGACTTCGCGTGATTGCTGTGACCAGTTCTGAGAATAAAACTGACCGGCTAAAGGATGCTGGCGCGGACGAGGTCATTGTTGCGTCAGACATGAAGTTTCATAAGCAGGTGCGTGAGCTCACTGATGGTATAGGCTGTCATGGACTTATTGAGATTGCCGGTAGGCCAACATTCATGTCATCAGTACGTGCGCTCCGAAGCGGAGGAAGAATGGTGGTAGTTGGTAACGTTGACCCTGGTCCAGTACCTTTCAACCCTGCCATGGCCATCCTCCGAGAGCTTGACTTTGTGGGAAGCAGCCACGCGACACTCACGGATCTCAAGCATGTGGTGGATCTTGTCGCCCGCGGGCAAATAACACCCGAGATAGCAGACATGCTGCCGATAGAAGATGCGGCCGAGGCCCATCGACGAATGGAGGCGCGCACTACTTCCGGGCGCATGGTCCTAATCCATGGAACGGACCGATGAAAAATATACTGTTTAACTATAATGCCTCACGCCAAGACGTGATCGAGGTGCGTGGCCTGAAAACGTCACTGCGCCGCTGGGGACCTGAAGACGCGCCTGTTTTGTTATTATTACATGGCATTCGCGACTGTTCCGCTACGTTCCAGTTCATCGTAGATCATTTGCAGGCCGGTTGGCAGGCCATATCACCGGACTGGCGCGGACATGGCCATACTGAACGGGCCCAAACATATTGGTTTCACGATTTTGTTGGCGATCTTTCGACCATCGTTGATATGCTATCTCCAAATTTCCCCATTCCGATTATCGGTCACTCACTCGGGGGCAATATAGCCGGAATATATGCAGGCCTCCGCCCTTCTCGGGTATCGCATCTTATTTCTCTTGATGGTTTTGGGCCGCTTGTGAATGAAATACCGGTTGATCCACGCAAGGTTATGCGGGACTTCCTTGACGAAACAAACTCATCTCGACACAAAATTTATCCTGACGTCCAAGCGATGGCTGATCGCCTCAGTGTATCCAACCCACGCCTTAGTCAACAAAATGCACTGTACCTCGCAGAGAATTCCAGCAAACCCTCTACTAATGGGGGCCGTCATTGGCTCTACGCGCCGCAAATTCGAGTGTCGCTACCGAGCTTCCGCAATTTCGATGAGTGGGGAAGGATATGGTCGGACGTAATATGTCCAACGCTGTGGATCCAGTCCGGCGATAAGCGACCCAATGCTCCGACAAACAATCCTTCGGAGATGCGCCGCCGAGCGGAAATGATGCCACCAGGGTTAGTACGAATTACATTGGACGATACAGGCCATAATCTACACCATGATGCTGCCGAAAAAATTGGGTCGCTAGTGTCCAAATTCCTCGAACGGCCCGCACTTGTATCCAACAAGTTCACCATTGAGAAAGGTTGCTGATATGCTCGCCCAACAAATAGTCAATGGTCTGGTTGTGGGAAGCATCTATGCGTTATCGGCGCTTGGTTTTACACTTATATTCGGCGCGGCACGGATTGTGAATTTTGCCTATGGTGAATTGTTAATGCTCGGCGCATTTTTCACTGTCACCGCGATGGCGGTGTTTGGCCTATCGTTCTTTGCCGCACTGCCGATAGGGATAATGGCAACATCTGCTCTGAGCGTGCTGATGTTCGTGCTGACTATCCGACCTCTAACTCGCAAGTCATACGTGTCGCTTAAAGGTGAATTACAAGTCATTCTGGTAACACTTGGTTTACTCTACATTCTACGCGAGTCCGCACTTATGATCTGGGGGTCCGCCCCACGCCGCGTTGACATGGGTGTTAGTGGTATAATCCTGATCGGTGATGTTGTGATAGCCAAACAACGGCTTGTGGTGATGTTTATCATGTCTCTAATGGTGGGCCTGCTTTATTGGCTCCTTTACAAGACACGCATCGGGCTTGCCCTGCGCGCGATAGCTCAGAACCGAGACGGTGCGGCAGCAATCGGGTTGGACGGAGATCGGATCATCTCATTCGTCTTCGCGATGTCGGGTGCACTCGCATGCGTCGCGGGAAGCCTTATAGGATCGCTCTATGCAGTAGAACCTAGTATGGGCGGCGCTCCGCTACTTAAAGCATTCGTAATAGTGATTTTTGGTGGGTTGGGAAGCGTGCCTGGGGCCATCGTGGGCGGGCTTCTGATCGGACTAATTGAAACTCTCGCTGGAGCCTATATCGGCTTTGCCTTTAAGGATATTTTCATGTTTCTTTTGCTGATAGGAATGCTACTTTTGCGGCCCAACGGCCTATTCGGGACGACTGTACGATGACCCGCGTAAGTCTTCCTCTGTTTTTGGCCATAATGGCTGTACTACCTATCCTGATTGGTGATTTTCAGACTTACCTGCTAACACTAACAGTCATATGGGCTATCCTCGCTCTGTCTATGGGGTTGGTTCTTGGCTATGTAGGTCAGATCAATCTAGGTCAAATTGCGTTCGTAGCAATCGCAGCTTACACATCATCATTGTTGCGGCTGAAACTGGACTGGAGTTTCTGGATTGCCGCACCTGCGGGTCTTCTGGTCGTTGTTGCTTTGGCAGCCCTAATCGGGTTTATTACGCTGCGCCTCAAGGGCCCATACTTTATTCTAGTGATGTTGGCCTTCTCGGAAATTGTTCGCCTTATCCTTTCTACCTGGCAGGACTTGACGAACGGCCCGCTGGGGTTACGCGGTATCGCCCCACCTGAGCCGATCCTCGGCATCTCTTTTGAAAGTAAACTTTCGTTCTATTATCTGTCGCTTTTTGTATTTTCCTTATGTTTGGTCGCACTTATACGGCTGATAAAAAGTAAGACTGGGCGGATGCTCGTTGCGATCCGAGAGGACGAAGTGCTTGCCGAATTCATTGGAATTTCACTCCTGCGCCAGAAGGTAATCGGTCTTTGCATTTCTGCACTAATTGCCGGCATGGGTGGAGTTCTACTTGGACCATTCTTGTCAATCCTCGCACCCAGTCAGTTCACTTTGTTTGCCTCAGTAGATATGATTGTAATGGTGGTAGTAGGGGGGGTAGGTACTCTCGCTGGACCAATTATAGGCGCTATTTTTCTCACGTATATTCCCGAAGTTCTGGCTTTTGCGAACCACTTCCGTCCGATTTTGATAGGTACCGTGCTGATCTTGGTAACACTCTTCGCCCCTCAAGGTATTGTAGGCATTGCGCGTGGCTTGATTTTCCTCCGGCGTCCGGCGTCCGACGCCGGAGGAAGGCTTGAATGATTAATCCCACGAACGAGAAAGTATTCCTGAAAGTAGATAATATTGCCAAGCATTTTGGCGGCGTGAAGGCAGTCGACGGAGTTAGTTTCGAGGTTCTACATGGTGAGATCCTCGGCTTAATAGGACCTAACGGGGCTGGAAAGACTACTACATTCAACCTTGCATCTGGGGCTCTACGTCTGACCTTTGGATCTGTGTTTCTTGACGGGATTAGAATAGATGGAACGCGGCCAGATCTAATCGCTAACTATGGCGTTGCCCGCACCTTTCAAGGAACTCGAGTTTTCCCACAATTGACCGTTCGAGAAAACCTCGAAACCGCATTGCTTGCCCGCGCAAAGATCGGTTTTTGGAATGATTGGTTCAACATGAAATTGGCCCGTGCACTACACGCAGGGATTGGGGTTGAGGTCGACCGGGTACTGGATACTGTCGGGCTTAAAATTTACGCCGACCGCGTTGCGGATGATTTGCCATTTGCGCTCCGTAGCCTGCTCGGAATAGCTCTGGCATTAGCGATGTCACCGCGACTGCTTCTCCTCGACGAACCCTTCGCAGGAATGGATCCAAATGAGACCGCCGCCGCCGCTGACATGGTTCGCGATATTCGAGACAGCGGTGTTACCGTTCTATTGGTCGAGCATGACATGTCTGCAGTGATGAATATTTGCGACCGGATAGTCGTATTGGATCAGGGACGCAAAATTGCGGAGGGTCTCCCAGCTGAAATCCGTGCTGACGCACTTGTTATCGAAGCTTACTTGGGGAGTGACGAAGATGCTTGAGATTAACTCGCTCAAGGTTGCTTATGGGCCCATCGTTGCTCTTCAAGGCGTGACGCTGACAGTAGCCAAAGGCGAAGTGGTGACAGTCATTGGTTCAAACGGTGCAGGTAAATCAACTTTATTGAAGACGTTGGCTGGAATTCTAGCTCCGCGAGAAGGCGAAATACGATTTGAGGGACTTACGGTAGCCGGTAGCTCATCGGCAAAAATGGTCAAATGTGGCGTGGCATTAGTACCCGAAGGACGACACGTTTTTCCTCAATTGACCGTTCGGGAGAACCTTACTCTGGGTGCCTATTATCGACGTGATCACGCTGGCGTGCGCGAAGACATGGAGCACACTTTTGAACTTTTTCCGATCTTACGCGAACGCATTTCGCAACATGGCGGTTCTCTTTCGGGTGGCCAACAGCAAATGCTGGCAATAGGGCGAGCGCTTATGTCGCGACCGCGTTTACTGATGTTGGACGAGCCTTCTTTGGGCTTGGCACCTGCCATAGTCCAGCAAATTGGCCGATTAATCGCAGATCTAAACCGGACTGGCACAACAATACTGTTAGTAGAGCAGAATGCCCGGATGGCTCTGAGGTTGGCCGACCGTGCTTACGTTATGGCAAACGGCCGTATCGTCGAACAAGGGACGGGTGCAGAACTTTTGAATAATCCTACGGTGCAAGAAAGTTACCTCGGAGGAGGATGATCTGGAGGATTCACTAAAGCTTTTCCGTCATCACGTCTGCCAGCGGGATCGTTCAAAAAGTAAGGCGGACTCTATGGGAGAAAATGTAATATGACTTGGACAGTTATCAAACGCCGTGGCGCTCTGGCAGCTATGGCAGCATTAATTATTGCCCCAGCAGCCTATGCACAAGAAAATGTTTTGCGCTTGGGATCAATTTTAGCGCAGACGGGGCCCAATGCTTCGATCGGCACGGAAGCTCTTACGGGCATCGAATACGCAGCCCGTAAGATTAATGAAGCTGGAGGTGTCGAGATTGGTGGTAAAACCTATACCGTCGAGATTCAAAATATCGACGATGAATCTCGAGCCGAGCGCTCGGTTGCAGCCGCCGAACGGCTCGTATCTGACCCTGACATCCCAGTAATCTTTACACCACCATCGTCAACGACGACCCTAGCGGTTGTGCCTATCACCGAAAAAAACGGCAGAATTGCCATGAGCTTTATAGCATCTGCCCCGTCGGTAACTGGTGACGCCCACCCGCTTAGCTTTCGTTCGACACTTACCGCAATCATGAACATTGCACCAGCGATCGAGTATCTTGTAAAAGAGAAAGGCGCTAAGAGGATAGCCTATATTGGGCGTAACGACGATTGGGGCCGCGCAGCATCCGCTGCGATCCAGCTTACGGCCGATCGCCTCGGAGCCGAAATTGTTATGACCGAGTATTATGAGAGCGGTTCAACCGATTTCTACGGCATACTCAGCAAAGCGCGGGCGTCAAACCCCGACGCGGTTGTCGGTGCAGCTTTTATCGAAGACGGTGTTTCGCTGATTACCCAGTACCGTGAATTGCAAATGGAGCAACCCTTTATGTCCGTCGCTGTGATTTGGGCATCGCCGACCTTTTTGAATGCGGCGGGCGACGCGACAGACGGGATTTATATTTCGACCGGTCCTACAACGTCGTCTTCGGAAGTGCTTGACGCCTTCAATGCGCAGTATGAAAAGGATACCGGGCTTCAATCACTGCCTTTCCTAGTCACAGGCTATGACAACGTGAACCTCGTCATTGCTGCTATGAAAAAAGCCGGCTCTACGGATCCTAAAGCAGTATCCGAAGCGCTTAAAGGCCTTAATTATCAGGGGCTCTTGCAGTCCTATAATTTTGGTGGCGACGCACAGAGCGATGTTATGATCAACATCGTCCAAGTGGAAAAAGGTTTGGTCAGAGTTATTTCATCGTTAAAGACTGAGTGAACCAACAATGTGCCCGGGATTTTGTCCCGGGCACTATCAATGGGGGGGGGCTGGTTTGATCAATTTTATAAAAAAAATAGCATTTCTAACACCGCGTTTCGACCTCGGTAATGACGCGTTTATGAACTATTGGGAACATACTCATGGCCCGCTGGTTGGAAGTTCGACCGGCTACTCGGAATGGCGTTGGCGTTATGTTCAAAACCATCCAGTCGGTCCTGGACCCGGCGGCGGACCTTTTGCTTTTCTGGGCATAGCCGAGTTCTGGTTGCCTCTTCGAGCGCCTTCCGAGGAAGAGTATGTTAGCTCTTCGATCTACCGGGACCGGATAGCGGTCGACGAAGATCAATTCATAGACAAGAAAGCTACTCTTTCACTCCGCGCTCACGAGCAAGTGCTTCTTAATGGAGATGGTCCGATTAAAATCATGAGATTTGGAACCTATTCTAAGTACAATGCCGAAACCGTGTTGAAAGCGCTTCTGGAAGACTTAAAGAGTGAGTGTCAGGCCGCCGAGCTGCGGGGCTGGCGAGTGGATCATGTCATCAGCGGTTCAACTCGTTTACCAGGTGCCGAGGCCGCAACGGGTCTGGACTTCGATTACGTGGAATCCTTGTACTTCGACAGTGTGTGTGATGCAGAGAAGTATATGCAAGCCGCAGAATTCATTAGGGCCACTATTTTCGATGGCCAGGCTACGTCTCTATATGTCAGGGAACGTGTGTTCTTAAAGAATGGCGTCTTTCAGGGCTGAGAAGTTATGTCATTTCGGGTTTGCGCAAAATAAAGGACTCCGATTGCCCGACTCAAGTCAGGTTTTTGTCATCCTTGATTGCTTTTAGGCCCCGTTTATTTCAAACGCAGCGTAGATGTCGTCGGCGCTACCAAACAACATCCGCGGCGCCCCGTCGAACCTATTTTTGTGGTAGCGGTAGGATTCCTTCCCATGTTAGGAAGCTACCAGGATGGAAGAGGGTCTGGAAGTAGGCCCATACGGGGGTGAAAAATATTTTTTTTGGTCAAAATGATTGCGCAATGCTCATTGCACCAGTAAAGTAAATATTCTTCGACGCTTGCTCCGCGCCACGTTTCGGCGGGAATGTGCCATTTACAGCTGCCGACCATGGCTTTATCGTGAATTTCTCAGCCAGAATTGTCCTGAACTGGCTAGATTTAGCCCGGCCGTTTGGCACGCTTCGTTCACATGTACCCAATCTGGCGGATTGGGTTCCCTGATCCAGACCTCGAGCATGAAATCAAACTCAAGTTATAGCTCGCCGGCCCTACTTCGATAGTTTTGCTCAGTATCTTCCTATTAATCTGGACATCTGCCATTGCCACTTTGAGTAGGCGGTCCGCCCGCTCTGACGTATCCATATATGCGGCTTCGTCGGCTACCCGACAAAGTAAAATCTTTAGTTTCTAACATTCTTCACTCCATACCAAGTCAACTGATTGGTTTATTTATTATACTGAGGGACTCGCCCTTCAAGAAAAGCGCGTGCACCTTCGTCGCTGTCACTGCCTGACACAAGTTCGGCTGAGAGTGACTGACAATCGAGATAGGCGTCTATCCAGCCGCGACCGGCCTCGACAACGGACGCGAGCTTGCGGGCCCGGATTGCCGGCATGCTTTTCGCGGCTATTGAGTTTGCTAGCGCCATTGCTTTGTCCTCAACTTCATCGCGCGGCAGCACGTAATTGAAAAACCCCGTTGGTTCGAGTTCTCGGCCTGAAAAACGTGCACCGGTTAGGTACATTTCTCGAATTTTCGCCTGTGGTACGTTCAATTGAGCAAGTAGCCCCGATCCGCCTCCAACAAGACCATAGTCGATTTCGGGGCATGAAAATATCGCATCCTCTGCTGTAACTCTCAAGTCACACAGGGCCGCAAGGATTACTCCAATTCCTATAGTAGGTCCGTTTATCGCAGCTATCAGCGGTCGTTCCAAGTTACCAAGTCTCGGAACCCGAGTGTTGATGAAATTGTAACGGTCTTTTCGTTGATCAGAGGTCATTCCAATGAAATCATTCAGGTCTGCACCGCCGCACCACGCACGCGCTTCAAGTGGAGCGGTTAACACAGCTACGCGGATTGTCGTGTCGCGCTCTATGGCATCGCATAGCCGCCCAAGGTCCTCATAAACTGAAAGCGAAACGGCATTCACTGGTGGTCGCGAAAAAATAATCCTTGCAACATTATTCATGTCGACGTCCATGGCAAATGATCCAAATTCTTGAATACTCATATCCCTTCCCCCAACACATTTAGGTGATAGACTCGACAAGCGGTGTCGTGGAAAAGAAATTTTTGTTCTTGTAAACTCATTCCTCTGGCAAGGCGTTTGAAAGAATTCCAGAGAGTGCGGTAACTAAACATTCCCTTATCCACAGGAAAATTACTTTCAAACATACAGCGTTCAGCACCGAATGCCTCGAGACAGGCTTCAAACCAAGGTCGCCACGCAACCATCAGTTCTTTTGACGTAGGAGGTAACGGATTCTCATGCCAATTAGCTCCGGTCAGGATCATACCTAGCCCACCTAATTTGACAGTGACGTTAGGAAACTCGGCCAATCTACGGATATTTGTTCTCCATGTAGAAAACACTTCGTCGCTCCGGCCTACGTAGGGCCCCACGCCAAGGGGCATACCGTAATGGTCTAGGACCACTGACAGATCAGGCACTAATTCGACTGTTTCGACAAGATCTGACAACTGGCTATGATATAGCATCGCGTCATAGTTCATGCCGAGGCGTTCCAGTGTGCGTAAGCCATCGCGGTATGCGACTTGCTTCAGCAGGCATTCTGGAGCTGGAGCAATCGTTATACCTTTGGGATAATGCGGGTCACGACAAACCATGTGGCGTACGCCTCTGACACGATTGGGGGCCGCCTGTAGGTGGGTTTCGATGACATCCTCAACGCCAGTTCCGAGTGTTAAGTCAACGTTTGCTACAATGGCCTGGCAGTAGCCCTTTGCCGCGAGGTCAGGCGCATTTTTCAGCAATCCTATTAAGGTTTCGGTTTCACCGACTGACCGGAGTGATTTGGGGCCGACTTTACGGTAAAATGCATGCGCCTCGACTACCACAGTCGCCACGATGTTGTGCCCATCACTAAGGTCAGAGTGTAGCTCGGGCAATCCATAAACATTTCCTTCCTGCTCCCAAATATGGTGGTGGGCATCAACAATGGGAAGGTCAGGCTCTAGTATGTCCTCGTGGACCAAAGCTAGCCAGTCAGATCGTGGAGATGGGTAACGGTGTGGTCCAGTAAATTTTAGCATAAGTATATATCCTTATGAAATTATTTTCGGTTTTTTGCCTTGGCTATCCCGTGTGAAACACCACTGACATTTATGTGGGCGTGACCAGGCCAAAATCCTTCTGACCGCGCCAGCGGCCCGCCTAGGCTCTCAGGAAAGTTAAGGGAGTTGACGATGATGAAGTCTGCTGCTGCCCTTTGGTCGAAGGAAAGTCCGGCGGCAACGCCTTCTGCTGCAATCGAGGCATCGACTGAGCTCGTCCAGTCCCAAGTTTGTGCATCAATGTCGGCCACAGCTTTTAGCACGGCTTCAATCGGCGCAGTTGTCCCATGCCGTTGTGCTGCCATCCACGCTCTTCGTCCCATAAATTGCAAGCGCATCTTCACCCATGGGTTTAACTGCAGTAGCAGTTCAACAAGAGATTCCACCTCAATCCCGTTTGCCGCATCCATGTCCACCTGAAGTCCTACTGTAAGACACTTTTCTAAAGCTTGTGTAGCTGGCCCTTCCTCGCAAACGTTACGCAGGATTGGAGTGTAAGAGCCCCCAAATTTTTTATCCCATGGCTGCAATGCTTCGGGTTCTGTCAAAAGCCAGGCTAAAGCAGCGTCCAGAGCGTCTTCTGCATTTTCTGATATTTCCGCTAGGCCAACGTCTGCGGCATCCTTTGCTGTCAACGTTTGTTTTGCTATCAGGATTGGGATCGCTGCTTCGAGTCCTATCAATCTAGGCAAACGTTGCGAGCCACCGCCAGCTGGGAAGAGGCCTACAGAAAATTCGGGCAAAGATAATAGGGTTTCTGGACGATTTGTAACAATTCGTTTATGTGACGAGAGCGCCAGCTCAAATCCGCCACCCATCGCCGCCCCATCAATGATAGAAACCACTGGCACGCCAGCTGTTTCCAGTTTTCGAAAAGCCCTGGTAAAAGGAGTAAAATAAACTCTCAGCCATTCGGCCGATGTAAAAGATCCCTGGTGCGGTGCAATAGTCCAGATTTCTTGTAGGTCTGCGCCTGCACAGAAACTGGAGGACTTAGCCGATTTGATGACTAGTCCTTTTAATCTGCTCTCAGAAAGAAAACTACAAAAATTTTCAAGTTCAACAAGCGTCGCCTGATTGAGTAAGTTCACTTTACTGCTTGGCATGTCAAACGTTAGGATTCCGAAGGTCCCAGATCTGGTAAAATTAAAGTTTTTTGTACTAAAGTTGATTTTTTTCTTTTCCAAAAACACACCTGAAGCCGAATCATATTCGGTTATTTATTGCACCGAGAGATTTTTTTTACTAGGGCCTGTTGATATTCATCTTGTGCGAATGATTATTG
>TARA_B110000211_G_scaffold43603_1_pt1 | contig 21012 bp, 19 predicted proteins | sample TARA_B110000211 | Tara Oceans TARA_B110000211 (sample SAMEA4397516) | marine metagenome | biome: Polar Biome; feature: [DCM] deep chlorophyll maximum layer (ENVO:01000326); material: water (ENVO:00002006), including particulate matter (ENVO:01000060) such as... | depth 30 m
AGATTTTCGTTTTCGATTAAATTTATCTCTAAACCTCGACATGATACACGTTTGAGCTGCCTCCTACTGCTGGCACTAGCATGAGAATAAACACTGGCATGACAAACTTAACAAAAAATTACTGATTGCCTTTCCAAGGCATTAAATTACACTAACTCGTCATTAATTAGCTAAACATAAAAAACTATGCTCAGTGCTGCACAGCTACTCCAGCTAGAAGGGGAAGTGATTTTTCATCAAACACTTGATAAACAAGTATTGCGAGTATTTGAAAATACTCAATATCGTTGGTTTACCTTAGGCGGTGACGTTGTTCAAGCCATTATGGCAAAAGCTCAGCCTGAGGCGATATTATTAGCTATTCCACAAGCTCTGATGATGTTTGTCTTATGGCAAAGTAAAGCCAAAACCGTATTAAACCTAGGCCTAGGGGGCGGCGGTTTAGAGCGTGCGTTAACACATCATAATGACTTTAATATCACCGCGGTTGAGCAACAAGCTAAAATAATAACTATGGCTCAACATTATTTTAATTTACCAGATAAGGTGCAGGTCATTGCTGATACAGCGGAGTCTTTTCTAGCAAAAACACACCACAGCTTTGACGTTATTCTCTGCGACATATATCAACATGAACGAACACCTCAAGCATTATTTCATAGCAAATTTTATCTGAACTTATCAAAAAAATTAACGCCAACAGGTTGTGCCTTAGTCAGTATCAACAGTAATGCAGAGCAATTAACTCGTCTATTAACCATACTCCGGAGTTTACATTTACATGTTTCGTTAATTGATTTTAATGATTATAAAAATATTGTTGTGCTGATCAGTAAAGTCCCATTACCTAATAAAACCCAGCTAATGGCTTTTAATCAACGGCAAGCTAGCTCATTAAATATGGATTTTTTACCTTATATTGAACGAACTCATGCTGTACCTGCAGCAAAGTGATTTATTGATCAACAACAAGTCTGAATTATTTTTTTATAGCAGTTAAGTACATAAGTGCATAGATAACATATAATATGCAAAAATAGTTTTTTCATCGAGTTTTGGAGTAAAAGATGAGCGTAATTGAAGTAAAGCATCCCCTAATTAAACACAAACTTGGCTTAATGCGTGAAGCTGACATTAGCACAAAGCGATTTCGCGAACTTGCCTCTGAAGTTGGTTGCCTATTAACCTATGAAGCAACAAAAAATCTTGAAGTAGAAACAACCACTATTAATAGCTGGAATGGCGAAATAGAAGTTGAGCAAATCAAAGGGAAAAAAGTCACTGTTGTGCCTATTTTACGTGCAGGCTTAGGTATGATGGACGGTGTGTTAGAGCTTATTCCCAGTGCGCGAATTTCGGTTGTGGGCATGTATCGAAACGAAGAAACTCTCGAACCAGTATTTTACTTTGAAAAGTTAGCGGGACAAATTGAAGAGCGCTTAGCATTAGTGATTGACCCTATGCTGGCAACAGGCGGCTCTATGGTAGCAACGATAGATTTATTAAAAGAGCGTGGTTCAACAAACATTAAGGCACTGGTCTTAGTTGCCGCTCCCGAAGGTGTCGCAGCATTAGAAAAAGCACATCCAGATGTTGAGCTTTATACCGCTTCTGTTGATGAGCGCTTAGATGATGCCGGCTATATATTACCTGGATTGGGTGATGCTGGAGATAAGATTTTCGGCACAAAGTAATCCCCGTTATTATCTTTGCTGCTTGTAACAAACATCAGAAATCACACATTAACTTTACTGCCGGCTTGCTGGCAGTTTTATTGAGTAAAATATGAGTTCAAATACCCCATTACCTAATGATTTAGCGCAAAATAATTTATCACTTTTTAAAGAGGTACTCACTGGCACCCAAATGTTATTTGTCGCTTTTGGTGCTTTGGTATTGATGCCTTTACTAACCGGCTTAGATCCTAACGTCGCATTATGTACAGCAGGTATAGGTACCCTATTATTCCAACTTGTCACCAAAGGCCAAGTACCGGTATTTTTAGCTTCTTCATTTGCGTTTATAGCTCCTATTATGTACGGCACACAAACATGGGGAATTCCAGCAACTATGGGAGCGCTAGCAGTTGTTGGTGTTGTTTATGCCTGCTTTAGTGGCTTAATTAAAATGCGTGGTGTTGGCTTTATCAGCAAGTATTTACCGCCTATTGTTACCGGCCCTATTATCATGGTAATCGGTTTATCATTAGCACCGGTTGCTGTGCATATGGCACTCGGACGTACAGGCGATGGTTCAGCGCAATTAATTGATCAGTCATTGGCCTTAAGTATTTCACTCCCAGCCTTGTTAACCACTTTATTAGTTTCCGCTTTTAGTAAAGGCTTTATGCGTTTAATGCCAATATTATCGGGAATTGTTGTTGGTTATATTTTATCGCTTTATCACGGTATTATTGATTTTACCCCTGTACAAACTGCTGCTTGGTTTGCCATACCAAAATTCACCGCGCCTGAGTTTAACTGGCACGCCATTATATATATGCTGCCTATTGCTATCGCTCCTGCGATTGAACACATAGGCGATGTTTTAGCGATTAGCTCTGCGACAGGCAAAGACTATATTAAAAAACCAGGTTTACACCGCACCTTGCTCGGTGACGGTATTGCTACCACGGCAGCGTCAATGATGGGTGGACCACCCAATACTACTTATTCAGAGGTTACTGGCGCAGTAATGCTGACAAAAGCCTTTAATCCAAGAATTATGACTTGGGCAGCTTGTGCGGCAATTATCATGGCTTTTGTTGGTAAATTAGGTGCTTTATTACAAACCATACCGGGTGCAGTTATGGGCGGTATTATGCTGTTATTGTTCGGTCTAATTGCCAGTGTTGGCTTGGGCAGCATAGTCAAAGCTAAAGTCGACTTTGATCAGCCGAGAAACTTCATTATTTTTGCTATTGTCTTAGTTTTTGGTATTGGTGGCATGGCACTGAATTTTGGTGGTTATAGCATTCAAGGAATAAGTTTGTGCGCGTTAGTTGCTATAGGTTTAAACTTAATTTTACCCAAAGACGATACAGCTAAAACCAATAGTTAGCACAACGAAAGCATGAGGGCGGGTTAAAGTTCTGGTGCCATTACCTGCATATCAAAAAATTAGGCGAGTAGAGATTATATGACTGTTTTATACTACTCGCCTCCCCATATTTCTGAAATTTATTCACATTCCAAATATAAATCAATTATATGTAACAATATGTTGAAATATTTCAAAATGTTATTACTATAGCCAAACAAAAGTACAAGAATAAGTAGATATAAATTCACTTATTTAACATTATTAAAGGACTGAAATGCTTAAACGTAACTTAACTGTCGCCTCAATTGCTGTAATTTCACTATTTATGACCGGTTGTAACTCTACACCAGAAACTAATGCAGCAGAATTAGGCATGAACATTCCACAATGGGTATTAAATCCAACGTCTGAAAACGGTTTAGCTGCAGCATCATGTGTTACTGCATCAAACAGTTTTTCAATGGATAAGTCGCAAGCAGCAACACAAGCTAGAGCAGAATTAGCAAGCCAAATTGAAACCCGAGTGTCTAGCTTACAAGAAGAGTACAGCACAAAAATTTCTTCTATGGGTGAAACCAATACTGAAAGTAAAATCAGTATTACTAGCGCGCAATTGACCGATCAGTTTCTTAGAGGCTCAAAAGTCGTCAAAGTTGACTATGCCCAAATGGATAATGTGAAAAACTTATGTACTTTAGTAACCTTATCAGAAGCAAAAAGCAAAGCACTATTTAGCCAATTGTTACAGCAAGCTCCAATCAAGTTATCTCCTGAAAACGAAACCTTACTGTACTTAAACTTTATGAAGTCTGAAAACAGCACTAATTAAAGTACACATTAATAGAAAAAATAAGGTTAGTTATGTTCTTCTGGGAAGAAATAAAATTTAAAAATGGAACTTTTAAAGATAAGTTCCTTTTTGTAGCTATTGCTATTATGGCGCTTGGTCAATGGTCTGATTCAAAAGAACTGGCTCAAGAAGCTTATGTCGCGGTCATTTCAAACTTTACGCATAAATATGAATACGAAGCATTAAATAAGATCAATGTGGGTAGCAATATGGCGTATATTTCACAGCAAATAGGCTCCCCGCAATTAATAAAGAAAAGTAAGTACATTGACGACATCAGCTTCGCTTATTATCTCAATGAAAAATATATATTAACCTTAATTTTGCAAGACAGCAGAGTTACCGCCTACACCATCAGTGCATTAGAAGATGATTTTGCGCCTAACAACTTGCTCAATAAACAACCTTCTGAAAATAAGTTAAGCGTTGCGGATAACACCAGTAATATGACTGACTTCACTTTAGATCATAACAATGTCGACTTCTTTTTAACGCGAGAAGAACTAGGTAAAGACAAACTATTTATGAATCAATACTTTGGTGCTATCGGCTATAAAAAGAACATAAATATTAGTGCTGATGAGCTTCGAAAACTATACGACGAAGTTAACTTAGAAGAAGACAATAGCAGAGCAACTCAGCAACATGCGTTAAAGCTCAGTCGAAAAGCGAGAAATAACTTTTTTGGCGCCGGTGAAGTCGACTTATCGGTTATCGCAGATTCCGTTCTAACCAACTTTGAATATTCATTTTACTATAAACAGTAAAACTGACAGCAGTAATCATAAGGATATATTATGTCTAGCTTTTCTAGAGTCACCGCCGCTCTTTTGATCGTTGGCTTTGCAAGCCCAATCGCGCTAGCAGCAGAGAAAAAAAGTACTAGCTTTGCCGAATATAGTAAAAATCGACAAGCGATATATAAGCAATTTAAAGCAGATTATCTTAACCGCTATGAAAAATATCGTGCTGAAATTAAAGAAAAATGGGGCGTTGCTGAGTTAAGCTCTAAGACAGAATATGTACACTATAACGAAAAAAATAAAAGCAAAGTTTTAACTGACTTTGAAAACGATACCATAGAAGTTAGCCTGCTCGATGCTGACAACTTATCAGACAACGAAGTAGACCAACGTATACGCGCTGCAATCATTGATTCATTAGATCACCAGCCCGAAACCATTGCCAGCAAACAAGTTGAGTTTGATACGACAGCTGCAAAGGCCAAAGAAGCAGCCACCCCAGCGCCAACAGTTTTAGCTCATTTGGGGATAGACTCTGAGCAAAGCTTAGATAATATTCTAAAAAAAGTAGCTACCGTTCCCGTAAAAACGCAACAGCAAATCGTGGTAAAACGTACGCAAGTACGCTTGGACAAACAAGTCACAAATATCGAAAATTTTCTGGATAATGATGACATTACTGCCGAACAAGCAAAAGCACCAAAAGCACTTGTTGTCAGCCTGAAAAAAGAGCAACAAGCGATTAAGCGCGATGTAGATGAATTAATTACAAAAAACATTAAAACCTATAAAGTTAGCCTGAACAGAGATCGTTATAAAAAAGCTGAGCAATATTTGCAATATGTTGAAAGTAATGCTGAAAAGTGGCAACTGTCGAAACAATTTATTCTCGCGGTCATGGAAACTGAAAGCCACTTCAATCCATTAGCTAAATCATATATACCTGCTTATGGCTTGATGCAAATAGTCCCTGCTACCGCCGGTGCTGATGTCAATAACCGAATTCTTGGAGTGAAAGAAAAACCAAGTCCTGAAGTACTGTTTAGTGGTCGTGATAATATCAAATACGGCTCCGCTTATATTCATATTTTGATGACACAGTATTTAAAAGAAATTGAAAACCCAACTAGCCGACTTTATTGTGCTATTGCGGCCTACAATACTGGCATAGGCAACGTTGCTAGGGCCTTTAATAAAGGTAAAAAAGGACGCCTTAAGGCCATGAAAGTAATCAATACCATGACCCCTGATGAAGTTTACGACGTTATTAAAAAACGCACCCATACTGAAACTCAACGATATTTAGATAAAGTGCTTGAAAGTAAACAATATTTTTCACAGCAAAAGGTCTAAAAATGAGAGTTATTGCCTGTATTCTACTGCTGTTGTTGCAACCGCTAGCATTGGCGGTTGAAACAATACCCGCTGATGACGAAAACTACATATATGGTCTAGGTATCGACCTAGATCACAGTAATGCCCAAAAGCTGGCCTTAGCTGACATTACACAAAAATTGTCAACACGAATACAATCAAGTGTCGGGATCAGTCAACATAAAACCGGAAATAGCACCACCACAAGCACAAAACAGCAGACATTAGCGGTTTCTCAAGAAATTGAACTGCCTAATATTCAAGTCATAAACAATAGTAAAATTGACCATAAATGGCGCGTACTAGTTCGAGTTGAACGAAAATTAGTCCAACTATCACTTAAGCAGCAACTTGAATCAATAAATGATGAACTTATGTTTATTATCGAAGATTTTAGTGAGTCTCAAGGCCCTGCTTGTTGGCACGCGCTATCAAAAAACAATCATAAAAAAGAAAAATTAGCCGCTTTAATTCCTGCCTACATTGGCAGTGGTATGGCAGAAGAAAGTGCGCAAGAATATATTCAACAAGCACAAGCTTTTGAGCGTTTATATAAGCGCTGTAAATATAAAAATAAATATACCATTACGTATCCTGCTCAATCCTCAACTGACTTTAAAAGAGCGTTCGAGCAGTTAATCAAAAGCCAAGGCTTTAAAGTCACCAATCAGAAAAAAGATACGGGTAATATAAAAGTAAAATTATCAGAAAAACAAAGCTATGCGTTTAAAAACCATTTAAACATTATCAATGCAGAGTTTACTATTTCAGATGAGTTCGGCGATGAAATTAAGTTTATAAAACTAAAGAGCAAAGGTTCATCGTTTAATAATAAAGCAGAAGCAAATAAAAAAGCCGTGATAAACCTCATTAATAAAATTGAAACACACATCATTAAGTCTTAATAAAAGGGAATCTACATGAAAAGTTCTATTAAAACTATCGCCTTAACTGCAATATCTGTTGTGGTTATTGGTTGTGGTAGCACACTACCGCCATTACCAACATTACCTTCAGTAAACCTAACATCAATTGACGGTTTTTCAGAGCAAGACTTAAAGGTAAATAGTAACAATATCATTGTGGCACCGGGCATAAAATCAGATATACCTGAATTTGTTCAGGGTTACTTTGCTAATGAAATGACCACCATTATTATTGATAGTGGCTCAGAAGTAATTGACAGAAAATTAGCTTCACGCTTTATCGATGAAATTCAATTAAAAGAAAACCTAAGCGAAAACTACAATGCTTACCAAGGCCCTGTAGAAGCTAAATTTGTTGTGATCCCTACCGTTACTGATATGTCGTTTGGTGGTGAATATGAAAAATCTTACACCACTAAAAATAAAAAAGGTGAAACAAAACGTCACCCTGCCGAATGTGATTATTCTGCGAAAGTAAAAGGTAATATACAAATAAGAGAGCTACCTTCTATGAGGCAAGTTGTTTCTTTTAATGTCAAAGGTCGCTCAAGCAGTAGTAAAGAAAACCCACCAAGTAGCTCTTGTAAAGAACAAAGCATGTATAACGGTGTTGTTGCCGGTGCCGTTGCTGATTTACTTGAGAAAGGTGATGACGACTACATGACTTTAAGCAAGTACGTTGGTTCACGAGGCTTAATTACCGGTGCCAAAGCCTACAACGGTAAGCTGTATTTTGAAACTAATTTAGGTCGACTCAATGGTGCAAAAGAGGACGCTCCAATCGCTATTTACCAAATGATTGACGGTGAAATGGTGATGATCGCTGAAGGTGAAATGATGGGGGCCAAAAACGTCTTTAGTAAAAAGTCTTATGTTGAAGTTGATAGTGACGTTGCGCCGTTAATTAAAAGAGGCATGATCGTTATGCTTTCTGGTAAGTGTGAGAGTTATATTTGCTCACTTAACTCCTCAATAAAGTCAATGACTAACTAAGCCAAATAACTAAACCTTATATGGGGAGCTAGCTCCCCTTTTTGCATTTTTCCTTAATGGATTAACCGTGAATATAGCGACACAAAAATTAAATAAGTTTTTGCAATTATTAACGCCATTACAACGAGTGGTAATACAAGCCCATGACTTTCCTGATCATGATGCGATTGCTGCCGCTTATGGTTTAGCAACGTTAATGCAATCGATGGGCATGAACACCCTGATTGTCTACAACGGTCATATCGATAGAATATCATTATCCAATATGATTGAATGGCTAGAAATTCCCGTTGTACATTGTAATAAAGCCAACCTAACGGCTCACGATAAAATCATCACTGTCGATGGTTGCATTGGTGAAAAAAACGTTACTGATATTCAAGGTGAAGAAATTGCGGTTATTGACCATCACAACGTTACGCCGCCAAAAGGCTTATGGTACTGTGATGTACGGAGTAATTATGGCGCTACCGCAAGCATAATTTATGAGTATTACCGTTCTCTTAACATAGAGATACCTGAAAAGGTTGCGACTGCGCTATTGGTTGGACTCAATATCGATACAGCCAATCTCACCCGCGGTTTTTGTAATGCCGATTTAAAGGCTTTTTTGGGGTTAAATCAGATTGCAGACTTAACACTCGTCAATAGAGTTTGCCGAAACTCGCTGGTACAAAGCGAACTAAAAAGCTTTCAGCAGGTGTGTGATAACGTAGAAAGCACTGACGGTATTGCCATTGTTTTATTGCAAGAGCCTTGTGCTAAAAATTTATTGGGCGTATTGGCTGACTTTCTATTGAGTGTGAACGAGTACGATATTGTTATTGTGGCGATGAAATATAATCAAGCAATACAATTATCTTTGCGCTCTGAATGCCCTAAAGTTAACGTTGGCTTATTATTGAGACAGACCTTAAACCAAAAGCAACGGGGCTTTGGTGGCGGACATGCTCATATGGCCGGAGGTATGATACTTGATGACAAGAGCCACCACTTTATCACGAATGAGCACGCCCATTTTACCCCTTTCATCAATGCAATAAAGCAATTGAGAGCAGATAAAAACTGTAGTTCACAAATACCAGATATCGTGATCTGCTAAATCAACCTAATTAAATAATAAGTAGAGTTTTATGGAAAAGTTTTTTGAATCATTTTTATGGCAAAGTCGTTTGGTTTTGCTTATTGCTGTTATTTGTTGTGTGATAACCGCTGTTGCCTTAGTCGGCTTAGGTGTTTATGAAGTTATGCACTTTGTCGGTAACCTTATCGGCTATTTATTTAACTCCACTAGCGAAGTTTCACGAGGAATGTTAATACTGAGTGTTATCGAAATATTAGACACGTTTTTGATTTCATCAATACTGTTTATATTCTCCTTTGGTTTATATGAACTGTTCATTAGCTCTATTGAACAATCTTCATCGCATACATCACAGGCATTTCAGATCAACAGCATCGACCAGCTAAAGTCTAAGCTAGGTAATGTTATTGTCATGCTATTAGTGGTTAAATTGTTTTCATATTTTGTTGAGATGAAACCTTCATCAATCATTGAAACGCTTTACTTAGCCATTATTGTCTTACTCGTTTCAATCAGCTTATGGCTTGGTCATAAACATGTAAAATAGAAAGCTTAAGGCTATTTTACGGCTTATTTAAGCCATAAATAATCACCAAAAAGCCGAATATCATATTCCAATGCCGATCGTTTAAGAGTACTTGAACGATCCTGCAGATGATTGATAATCCCTACCAGTATTCTGGTGGGGATTTTTTATGTTTGAACAAGAGCTTGAGTTAGTTCATGAATCTGTTGAAGAAAGTGGGTCTTATAACTCGGTAATGGAAGCTATCGATTCAGATTGGATTGAGCAATCATTACTCGCAGCTAACAAAGCTAGTATTCGTAACCGTCGCTTGCCTGCACAGCAAGCGGTTTGGCTCGTTCTGTGGATGGGGCTAATTCGTAACCAGTCGATTAAAGAGGTTTGCAGCTCAATGGATATCGCGCTTCAGTCAGGAGATGATATCTGGTCCCGTGTTGCACCGAGTGTTCTAACTGATTGCCGTCGCCGCTTAGGTGAAGCCCCTATGTCATATTTATTTAAATCCACAGTATCAGCTTGGCTGGAGCAAGCCTTGGGAGAGCATAACGACTTAGGCCTTACGACCCTAGCAGTTGATGGGACAGTATTTCGCTGCCAAGACTCTGAAGAAAATGCAAACGAGTTTGGTTTTATTTCAAAAACACATAAGCCCTATCCTCAGCTTCGATTAGTTAGCCTTATTTCGACCGAGACTAGAATGGTATTAGGTGCCGCCTTTGATGGCTGCCACGTAGGAGAAGTAACACTCGCTCAGCGCCTAGTTCCAGATGCTTTTGATGATTCCTTAACCTTATTTGACCGGTGTTATTTCTCCGCTGATTTACTCTTAAATTGGGAAGGCTCTGGAAGGCAACGGCACTGGTTAACTCCAGTAAAATCAAAGATGCGCTATGAGATTGTTGAAGAATTTGCGAATAATGATTTACTCATTGATATGCCTGTTTCGCCGCAAGCTAGAAAGAAGAACCCTGAATTACCTGAAACATGGCGTGCCCGCTTTATCGCTTATCGTGAGCCAAAGGGGGAAATAAAAGGTTTTGTCACCTCCCTGGTTGACCCAGTAAAATATCCGCTGGATAAGCTGCTTAATATATACTGGCAGCGCTGGGAAATTGAAGAAGGATATGGCGAGCTAAAACACACTCAACTGCAAAGTAAAGTGACATTGCGAAGCCGATTTGCTGAAGGTGTTAGGCAAGAACTATGGGGTGTACTTATCGCTTACAACCTCATTCGCTTAGAAATGACAGCAATAGCAAAGGAAGCCAAAGTCGCTCCAACACGTATAAGTTTTACTGCTGCGATAAGCTTAATAGACACACAGCTAAGGTGGCTTGCTTTGTCACCTGATGGAAAATTGCCTGCTAAGCTGAAGCAAATGCGAGCAGATATAAAACACTTTATCCTTCCAGATAAAAGAAAGCACCGAACGTATCCACGTTCAGTGCTCTATATACCAAGCCGCTATCCACTTAAATATAAACAATAATGCTTATCCGAATAGCATTGGAATATCATATTCGGCTTTTTAACGATAAAACCAGACGAATTGGACAAAAGCAGAAATTAAATCCCATCAACCTGTATTAATTAATCTACATAACAACACTTTTAACCACTTTAATATCAAGCCTTTTCGCAATACGGTTAAGGTTAGCTCGATCTAGCGACAACCTTCTTGCCGTTGCAGCCCAGTTACCCTGCTCTTGCGTTAAGACTTGTTTTATAAGTTGTCGTTGAAATTGCTCAGTTTCAGTACGTAAATTAACATTGCGCTGATTAAGCTGTATATCTTCAACTATTTGAGGCTTAATCATGGGTTCATCTAACGGCATCACTTGCAAGTTAATAAGAGAGCCACAATCTTGTTTCTCAATAGCAATAATTGCTTTGCCCTTTTGCCTTGCCCTAGCCTTTAATGCCGCTCGGCTGACAACATGTTCCAATTCACGAACATTACCAGGCCAATTATATTGCTCAAGATGACGAATAGCCTCTGCGGTTATTTTTAACTGTACCACGCCGAGTTTACGCTTGGTTTGTTCAACAAAATAACCACTGAGTATCTGCACATCGCCAACACGCTCTTGTAATCGGGGAACACGGATCGGGTAAACACTGAGTCGATGATACAAGTCAGCACGAAAACGTCCATCTTCAGCTTCTTCTTTTAAATCTCTATTCGTTGCCGCAATAATACGCACATTGACTTGCTCAACACTGTCTTGCCCGACAGGTTGAATTTCATTGCTTTGAATTGCACGTAATATTTTACTTTGCGCCGCCAGAGGTAATTCACCAATTTCATCCAAAAATAACGTACCGGTATCCGCTAAAGCAAACTTACCCGCTCGCGCTTTATCTGCACCAGTAAAAGCCCCTTTTACATGACCAAACAACTCACTTTCAATTAAATTTTCGGGTAATGCGGCACAATTAACATAAACCATAGGACCATGTTGACGAGCTGACTTCTGATGTAAAGTTCGGGCGACTAACTCTTTGCCAACCCCGGTTTCACCATAAATTAAAATATTAAAGTCAGAGTTTGCCACAATAATAAGCTCTTCTTTTAACAGCTGCATAATTGGACTTTCACCAATTAACTCTCCCCCATCTCTTTTCCATGCTTCTTCAGTTAACTCGGCGACAACCTGCTCTGAATGATCCGCGCGAGATTCTAGTTGTTCAATCAGAAAAGCGGTATTTAAAGTGGCTGCCGCGATAGCCGAGATCACTACTAAAGTACGTTCAGGAATATCATCAAACTCATGGGGTGTTAGGCTATCTATGGTCAATAAACCAAGTAACTTATCATCATAGTATAGTGGCAGCCCCATGCAGGAATGTACGGGTAAGTCATCTTCACGATCAAGCAATAGTCCATCATAAGGATCAGGTAATGGAGAGTCTGCTGGAAAACGGATAGGCTGCTTAGATTGACAAAGTGCTGTAAACCTTGGGTGCTCTGCAACATAAAATCGCCGTCCCATGGTATCTCGACTTAAACCTTGTAAAGCTATAGGCGTTAAAATATCACCATGAAAAGAAAGTAATGCCACTGCATCACACTTAATCGTTTTTCGCACGGTTGCAAGCAAACGATCAAATCGATCGGTGCTATTAAGGCTACTAGCTAAATCTAATGCTAACTCAATAATTGCCGTTGATGATATTTGACTCATGGTAAATTTCCTATGTCACTATACGTGACTGACAAACTAGCGAAAAAAAATAACACATAAGAGTCATATCGACTACAAAATAAAGCAGTCATTTTGACAACACAATAAACAAAAAAAGCAATAACACACTGATAAATATTTATTTATTAATATGGCACCTACCTTGCAAACAATAAATTAAGTCCGTAAGGCTAAGTAATACTACTAAGCCAAAAATAATCATGACAAACACTGTCCAGCAATTAAGATCTGCAAATAGGAGTAAATGATGTACTCACAGTTTTCTATCGCTAACCAGCTACCTGAAGTAAAACACGCATTACATTTTCAAAAGTGCTTAGTATTAGGTAACTACATGATGCTGTTGTCTTTTATTATAATTGCATGCTGCATAGCCATTACTTTTGTTCTTGATGACTACGCTGCTATGTCGCTGCAAATTTTTGCACATATCGCTACCATTATTTTTGCTGCCGCTTTGAAGCTAGGCTATGTATTGCGTTGTATCGCGCTACACGGCTTTGGTCAAAAAGATTTTTAATAAACCGAAATAGATACAACCAATAAACATGCAGTTTGAGCGCTATGAAAAGGCTCGAAGCTAAACAATTACTGCAACGAGATAAAATAGAAACTACCATTAGCTAAGCATACTTTTAAACAAACTCGTTTAAATATCGCGAGGCAATTTATGACGATTGATGAATATCATTACACTAAATTCATCAGCTACTTTACCTTTCAGTTAATTTAGGAGCAATAATGCTAACTGATAAGCACATTGAGATAATTAAAAGTACCATTCCATTATTAGAAAATGCGGGCTCAGCAATGACCGCACACTTTTATCAACGACTGTTCGCTCATAATCCTGAGCTACAAGATATTTTTAATATGTCGAACCAACACACTGGCCGACAACAGGTTGCATTATTTGAAGCAATAGCAGCCTATGCTAAAAACATTGAAAACCTCAGTGCTTTAACCTCTGCTGTAGAGCGTATAGCACAAAAGCATACCAGCTTTAATATACAAGCCGAACATTATGCTATTGTCGGTCACCATCTGATTGAAACCCTCAGAGAGCTCGCCACAGCAGCATTTACTGCCGATGTTGAAGAGGCTTGGACAAATGCTTATCAATTTTTAGCGGGCATATTTATTAACCGTGAAGCGCAGCTATACCAACAACGTTCAGCTGCCGTTGGAGGATGGCAAGGTACGAGAACCTTTAAAGTCATCGAAAAAATTACCGAATCAGAGCTCGTCAAAAGCTTTATTTTTGCACCAATCGATCAACAAGCGGTTATTGACTTCATACCTGGGCAATATTTAGGCCTTGAAGTGCAGCCAACAGGTAATGACTACAAAGAGATACGCCAATATTCATTATCAGATAAACCTAACGGTAAAAATTACCGAATTTCAGTAAAGCGTGAGCAGCAAGGTGTACCAGGTAAAGTATCTAATTACTTACATGATGCTGTTAACCTTGGTGATGAAGTTAAGTTGTATGCACCCGCAGGAGACTTTTTCTTTGTTGATCGCCAAAGCCCTACAGTGCTTATTTCAGCTGGCGTGGGTATAACTCCAATGCAAGGTATGTTAGAAACATTAGCTGAAAATAATCATAACCAACCCGTACACTTTTTACATGCTTGTGAGGCAAGCGAACAACATTCTTTTGCACAACGAACGAGTGAACTTATCAATCAAAATAATTGGCAACAGAATATCTGGTACAGAACTGAAGAAGCACAAAAACCACATATCAATAAAGGCATGATGGATTTAACTACTGTTGATTTACCGACAGAAAATGGCAACTTCTATTTATGTGGCCCCATTGCTTTTATGCAATTTGCTAAACAGCAATTATTAAAGCTAGGTGTAGGTGAAAGTAATATTCATTATGAAGTGTTTGGCCCACATGCCTCATTGTGATCAGTTATAAACGCTAGAAAACAAAGCCTGAACAACTCATTACGTTGCTCAGGCTGTACAATATTGCGTAAACTTAATACACCAATGTATAACCATCTTCCAAGTCAGAATAATCCATGGCAGAAATCCCTAATACGTCAAACACCGCTTCTTGAACATATTGCCAATCAGGCGTGACACTTTGTCGTCTAACTTGCTCAATTAGGTTTTCCGCCGCTTTTAAAATTGCGAATGCAAGCTGCTCTTTGCTATCAGTGATCTCAGCTAAGTAGTCGACTTCATGATGACGTAAGATAATTTGACAGATTTCACTAGGTAAATTCCACGACGTTGCAACATAGTAACCTAACACCGCATGATTGGTATTATAGTGCTGCTCTTCTAGTGCTAGCGAGTTGAGCGCTAAACTACTTGCTTCAGCTAATATATCATCATAATCACTATATCTTAGCGCTAAAATTGGCATGCCACAGTTATGAAAAAGCCCAATACTATAGAGGGTATCAACAGGTATTTTACTGTCTATTTCACCGCCAATAAAAGACATCGCGTTAGCAATATCAATAGCATTATCCCAGAAGTGCTCAAGCGAAATACTAGAAGTGCCCTGAATTGATGATTTAAGCAATAAGGCGACTACCAAGCCATTAACCCCTCGCAACCCCAAAGCCATTACGGCATGCTTAATTTTGGATACTTTACGATTAACACCATATAGTGGTGAGTTAATTACCTTTAAAATTGCTGAAGATAAACCTACATCATTACTAATTAACAATGCAATTTTATCAATATCAGGTTCATCTTCTGCCATCAGCTTTTGAATATCAATAAGGATTTGAGGTTTAGCAGGAACCTGAAAACTAGAAACTGCCGAAGCTAACTTTTTATTATCTAAATCAATCAACGACATAATTCCTTACTTATTTTAATCTACAATCACGAAAAAGAACTAAAGATGTGGCCAAGGGCAAGCTTAAAGTTAAAAACGTTTTAGTAACTATAGATACTAGCAAATTAAGAAAAGCGACTGTACTGATATTTTAAGCAAATTTAGTCATAGTCATATAATAGTTAGCGAATAGCGTTATAACAATGGAGCATCTAATTGTCGGTATTTTTTTAATTCAATCAAAAGCCAGTCTCGACTTTTTATCACCGTGCTATCAGGACAATAAATTTTATAATGTTTACCTGACATTGCACTTTTAGTGGCTGCGTATTTAATAAAGTCTTCAGTCGACTTAATATCATCAAAATAATATTGATACTTTCTATTAATATGTTTTACCGCCTCAGCCCCTTTGTACTTAGTGCCATTGCGCTCATATTTACATTCACTCACTTCGATAAACTTCAAAAGGTGAGCAATTTCATGCTCAGCGGCGGCAAAACTATTGAAAGATAAAAGTGATAATAAAATAAAGCAGATTTTTAACTTCAATTGATTAACTCCAAATTGTATCAAGTCAGTATTTAAATGACAGCTAGCGATATTTACCCTAAAGCCAGCCTTAGCTCTGGTTAATCACTTTTATCAAGACAAAGCGAAGAAAATAAGTGCGTTATAGCTTTATATGCTGCTCAAATATTGATAAAAGCTCATCTTGCCTATGGCTGACCAATAACATGGTACTGTGTTTTTGCGTAGCTAAGTGCTCTAAAAAATTCAGCACCCTATGTCTATTTAGCTCATCTAGCCCTTGTGTAGGCTCATCTAAAATAAGTAAATATGGCGACTTAACTAGTGCCCTCGCAATTAAAACCAGCCGCTGTTCACCATAACTCAATTGCTGAAATAATTGATGTCTTTGTGCAAATAAACCTATTTTATCTAACCATTGCGCAGCAATAGTAAGCTGCTTTTGCGTTGCGGCTTGATACAAACCAATAGAGTCATAAAACCCAGAAAGGATCACAGTAAGCAAATCAACGCTGACTCGGTATTGGCGATGCAATTCGGCGCTCACAATACCCATTTGTGCTTTAAGTTCCCAAATACTTTCACCTGAGCCACGTTTGTAGCCTAAAACATGAATGTTGTTGCTATAACATTGCGGACAATCCCCCGTAATTAGTTGCATCAAGGTCGATTTACCACTGCCATTAGCACCGGTGATCAAAGTATGCTGTAAAGGTTCAATAGTCACATTGATATCTTCAAAAACACTGACACCACCATACCGCACAGTACATTGAATCAGTTCGACTAAAAAGGTATGTTGATAATCAGCTAATTGCTGCACTGTATCTGGCCAAGGTATATCGTCCGCTGCAGGCGTAAGTAAGGCATCAAGCTGATGCTTAGTACTGTCATCCGTTAAGTTACCCAAAACCGAAAATTGTCCACGTTCAATAAAGGCAATATTATCAAACCATGGCGGAATATCTTGGCGATTACTTAACAACAAGACAATGGTAATACCGGCCTGAGATAAACGTGCAAAGGCACTAGATAAAGCAGTACAAGAAGCAATATCTAAGCTATCAAACGGGTTATCACAAACAAGTAAATCAACCCCTTGAAATATCGCTTGCAGTATTAACAGCTTTCTACTTTCACCAGTGCTGAGTTGTAAATAGCTAGCATCAAGACGCTGGCTTAAGCCGAATTCAGTCACAAGAGGATCGTGCCATTTATTTTCAGGTAAAAAGTTTTTCGCTTTAATCATCGCTTGATTAATATCAGCGTAATCAGGTGAAACTTTTTCTAACACAGCTTCGTAGATATCTTGCTGGGCTTCAAAAGAAATAATGGCAACTTTATCGTTGGGCGGTAATGCAAGCTGCTCACAGCTTGTCGGTAATAACTCACCAATTAACAGTTGATTAAAATATTGCTTTCCTGAGCCGTTGCGCCCTAAAACACACCAATTTTCATTTTCTAGTAATTGCCACTGTTTAATGGCTAACTTATCATGTTCAAAATTTACAATATTTATCATGGCATGACTTTTACATATGAGACTTGTAATTTCGAAGATACTGTTAAAACTTAATTATATCAATGATCAAAACAGTTTTATAACATCAGTAATATTATTGCTGCTAATAAATGACCGATCACAAGATATCAACAAGGTTAGCACTAACAACTGCTGTTCAGACAAGCATTGGCATTATGGGGTTTAAATAGCTTTTAAAGCATTTTATGAAAGGTTTATTAGTCTACAAAATTAAAGGGGATACATTTATAGCGTGCATAAAAAATCCAATATCAGTTAACTGATATTGGATTTTTAATAATTTAACGCTCGCTAATACTGCAAAAGCTTGTGATTATTGGCCTTTAACTTCCGATAAGCCATTAAAGATAGCTTTGTCACCTAAAAATTCTTCAATACGTAATAATTGATTGTATTTAGAAACACGGTCGCTACGACATAGTGAACCAGTTTTAATTTGACCTGCCGCAGTACCAACGGCTAAATCGGCAATGGTTGAATCTTCAGTTTCGCCACTGCGATGAGAAATAACAGCGGTAAAGCCTGCGTCTTTCGCCATTTTAATTGCCGCTAACGTTTCTGTTAATGAACCAATTTGATTGAACTTAATTAAGATTGAGTTACCAATACCTTGCTCAATACCACGCGCTAAAATTTTAGTATTAGTCACGAATAAGTCATCGCCAACAATTTGCACTTTATCGCCAAGTAAATCGGTTTGGTATTTGAAACCATCCCAATCTGACTCATCTAAGCCATCCTCAATTGATACAATTGGGTATTGCTGACAAAGACTCGCTAAGAAGTCTGAAAACTCATTTGCCGTGAATTGCTTACCTTCGCCTGTCAGGTCATAAATACCTTTTTCAGCGTTGTAAAATTCAGATGCAGCACAATCAAGGGCTAAAGTAACATCTTTACCTAATTCGTAACCTGCTGCGGCCGTTGCTTCTTTAATCACCGCTAATGCTTCTGCGTTTGATGATAAATTTGGCGCAAAACCACCTTCATCACCTACCGCTGTGCTCATGCCTTTTGAAGATAATACTTTTTTCAAGGCATGGAAAATCTCTGCGCCCATACGCAACGCTTCTTTAAAGCTTTTCGCGCCAACAGGTTGCACCATAAACTCTTGAATATCAACGTTGTTATCAGCATGCTCACCACCATTGATGATATTCATCATTGGTAACGGTAAAGAGTACTGACCCGGCGTGCCGTTTAGGTCTGCAATATGTTCGAAAAGTTGTACTTTCTTCTCCATTGCTGCGGCTTTAGCATTAGCTAAAGATACCGCTAAAATAGCGTTAGCACCGAATTTTTCTTTATTTTCAGTACCATCCAAATCAATCATGATTTGGTCAATGTTTGCTTGTTCTAAAGCATTTTTACCTTTTAATGCATTAGCAATGTCATTGTTTATAGCTGCAACCGCTTTTAATACACCTTTACCTAAGTAACGGGTTTTATCACCATCGCGCAGCTCTAGTGCTTCGCGAGAGCCTGTTGAAGCACCAGAAGGAGCGGCTGCTCGCCCCCAAGCACCTGACGCTAAGTATACGTCAGCTTCAACCGTTGGGTTACCACGAGAATCCATGATTTCACGAGCGATAATTTTACTGATATTCGACATTATGTTCCCTATTCCTTACTAACTGCGCATGGCAGGTTATAAATGATAAATTAAATAATTAAATTTCTATGAATTTTACAATGTTTAGCTATGAAAAATGCTTATCTTTTAAAAACAAAACCGCAGCAATAAGCTACGGTTTTGATTAGTTCGAATTAACTTGATTGCTGCTTTTGATGTTCAAAAGCGGCAGCAATAAAGCCAGTGAAAAGCGGGTGGCCATCACGAGGAGTTGAATTAAACTCAGGATGAAACTGCCCGGCAACAAACCATGGGTGATCTGGATTTTCAATCACCTCAACTAAGCTTTTATCCGTAGATAATCCCGAGAACACTAAACCTGCTTTGCTTAATTGTTCGCGGTAGTTATTGTTTACCTCAAAACGATGGCGGTGTCTTTCATAAATTGTTTCACTACCATATACGTCATAAGCCTTGGTACCTTTCAAAATATGGCACAATTGTGAACCTAAACGCATGGTGCCGCCTAAGTCAGACTCAGCATTACGGTATTCAACTTTACCTTCTTCATCTAGCCATTCATTGATCAGGCCAACCACTGGATGTGGTGTTTCCGGGTTAAATTCGGTGCTGTGTGCATCAGTTAAACCAGCAACATTACGAGCATACTCAATTAATGCCACTTGCATGCCTAGGCAGATACCTAAATAAGGTATTTTATTTTCACGGGCATATTGTGCGGTTAAAATTTTACCTTCAACACCACGTTCACCAAAGCCACCTGGTACTAAAATAGCATCAAGCTCTTTAAACACTTCAACGCCTTTTGATTCAACATCTTGTGAATCAATATACTGAATTCTAACTTTAACTTGATTAGTAATACCCGCATGCTTTAACGCTTCATTTACTGATTTATATGCATCAGGCAATTCTGTGTACTTACCCACCATACCAATCACGACTTCACCTGAAGGGTTAGCTTCTTTATAAAGCACTTGCTCCCAATCAGTTAAGTCAGCTTCAGGTACATCTAAGCCAAAACGTTTTACGACTAATTCGTCCGTACCTTGTGCTTTAAGTAGTGCAGGTACTTTATAAATAGAGTCAACATCACGCATTGAAACAACAGCTTTTGCTTCAACATTAGTAAATAATGAAATTTTAGCGCGTTCATTAGCCGGAATAGCTCGCTCACTACGACAAACCAAAATATCAGGAAAAATACCAATAGAGCGCAATTCTTTAACAGAATGTTGTGTTGGTTTAGTTTTGATTTCGCCTGCAGCAGCAATATAAGGTACTAAGGTTAAGTGCATAAACATTGCACGTTCACGGCCTAACTCTACGCCTAATTGACGAATAGCTTCTAAGAACGGTTGTGATTCAATATCACCTACTGTACCGCCAATTTCAACCATAGCGATATCGTAACCTTCAGCACCTTCAATCACACGACGCTTAATGTCATTTGTAATATGAGGAATAACCTGAATGGTCGCACCTAAGAATTCTCCTTTTCGCTCACGCGCTAGGATATCTTGGTAGATACGGCCGGTTGTAAAGTTATTACGTTTGGTCATTTTGGTACGAATAAAACGTTCATAATGACCTAAATCTAGATCTGTCTCTGCACCATCTTCAGTAACAAAAACTTCACCATGCTGAATTGGGCTCATTGTCCCAGGGTCAACATTAATGTATGGGTCAAGCTTTAACATCGTAACTTTCAAACCACGTGCTTCGAGAATTGCCGCTAGCGATGCTGCAGCAATACCTTTACCAAGAGACGATACAACGCCGCCA
>TARA_B110000211_G_scaffold142669_1_pt1 | contig 20857 bp, 23 predicted proteins | sample TARA_B110000211 | Tara Oceans TARA_B110000211 (sample SAMEA4397516) | marine metagenome | biome: Polar Biome; feature: [DCM] deep chlorophyll maximum layer (ENVO:01000326); material: water (ENVO:00002006), including particulate matter (ENVO:01000060) such as... | depth 30 m
TTTAGGGAAATAAGGTAGAAAATAAGCCAGTGATCTGGGGCTTGAAAGAGCCGGGAGGCGCTATAGGAAGTAGCCTGGGGGATAGGCGGTTACCATCTCAAGCGCAGCCTTTGGCTACGCTTGAGATGACAGGTTACGGCTGAAGTATATTCAGAGCGCGGTTTAGCCGACGGGTTACTTTACGATAGTAGACTCTTTGACATCTTCTTCTGCGTCATCGTCGCTATTTGGCTTTACAAAACGACCGACCAATATACCCACTTCAAACAATAACCACATGGGCACGGCAAGTAATGTTTGAGAAATAACATCAGGTGGAGTGATCAACATGCCAATGACAAAACAACTCACCAATACATAAGTACGCTTCTTGGCTAAGTCATTAGCCGTGGTTGCACCAGACCATATTAATAATACTGTAGCGATAGGGATTTCAAATACGATGCCAAAGGCAAAAAAGAGTTTCAGTACAAAATCGAGGTAAGCTGAAATATCCGTCATCACTTTAACGTCTTCCGGACCCGTTGCAGTAAAGAAGCCAAAGATCAATGGAAACACAATGTAGTAAGCAAAAGCGATGCCCGTATAGAACAGTATGATACTGGATCCTAATAAGGGAAAGGCCAAACGCTTCTCTTTTTTGTACAAGCCCGGGGCAATAAAACTCCAAGCTTGGTGCAATATAAATGGCATACCTAAAAACAGTGCCATCACCATGGTGAGCTTAAACGGAGCCAAAAATGGAGATGCCACCTGAGTAGCAATCATGGTGGAGCCTTCAGGCAACAAACTACGTAACGGAATCGACAAATATAAGTACATTTCGTTAGCAAAAGGGAACATGCAGGCAAATAATAACACCACCAGCACTACCGCCTTTAATAAGCGATTGCGTAGCTCTATTAGATGCCCCATTAAGGGTAATTCAGATTCTTGTTCGGTGGTGTAGGCCTTTGCGTCGCTCATAGTATGTTCCAAAAACGGTTAAGACCCGCCAATTGTCGGTTCTTTTGGTTCAGCTTTATTTGGTTCAGCTTTACTTTCTTCTGCTGCAACTACTGGTGCTTCCATAATATCCGTTTCTGCTCGCAATTCAGCCATTCGGTCTTCAATTGCTTTGCGGTTGTGATCAGCCTTTTTACGGATTTCATCAATCCTCAATTCATCTTGGATCTCTTTTTGAACTCCGCCCACAGTGCGCTTTATTTTGCCCACCCACAGACCCACAGTTCGCACTGCTATCGGCATGCGCTCTGGGCCTAGTATTAACAGACCAATCACAGCCACTAACACTATTTCTGTAAAACCAATATCAAACATAGATTTGACCGTTACTTGTCAGTTTTTTCTGGTTCTTTTTCAGCAGAAGTATCCGCACTAAAGGTGGCATCCTTCTCTAACTTTTCATCGATGGCTTTTGGCTCTGCTGAGCCGTCTTTCATCGCTGATTTAAAACCTTTGACTGCATTACCTAAATCGCCACCGATGTTGCGTAACTTTTTGCTGCCAAACAACAATAAGATAATGGCTAACACGATCACTAACTGCCAAATACTAATTCCACCTAAACCCATACCTTACTCCTCATAAATAAATTACTGACTACGATTTGCCTTTTCTACTATACCTGAGAGATCAAATCGACGCTCTAACTCTTGTAACACAGCGGTATGATCTTCACCTAAGTGCGACAACATTACCAGGCAATGGAACCATAAATCTGCCGTTTCGGCAATGACGGCTTTAGTCGTAGCTAGATCTTGCGCGTCTTTTGCTGCCAAAATAACTTCAGTCGTTTCTTCACCAATTTTTTCCAGAATTTTATTCAGCCCTTGCGCATGCAAGCTGGCCACATAGGATGATTCAGGCGCTGCCTGCTTGCGCTCTTCCAACACTAACTGCAAGGCATTTAACACATCACTCATGATTATAGATTTCCTTTGGGTCTTTAGCTACTGCAACATTTTCCTGCCACTCACCTGACTCCAAACGCCTAAAGAAGCAGTGGGGGCGGCCTGTATGGCATGCAATACCACCAATTTGCTCTACTTTTAACAGGATAACATCGGCATCACAGTCTAACTGGAGGCTATGTAACTTTTGCACATGGCCTGATTCTTCGCCCTTGCGCCATAACCGCGCCCGCGAACGTGACCAATACACGGCCCGCTGCTCCTGCTCAGTTAGCATTAAGGACTCTCGGTTCATCCAAGCCATCATTAAGATTTGGCCCGTTTGATGGTCTTGTGCGATAGCCGGCACCAAACCTTTGTCATCCCACTTAACTTGATCCAACCAATGGCTAGCAGACATCAACGATTACCTCTATTCCACAACACCACAACACCAACAAGGGCTAGTACAACACTTGTTGGAGCTACCCACAGTTGATCCGCTAAGGGTATAGGATGCACCACAGCTGCCCCTATAACCAGGGCCAGACCAATCAAGCCACTCCAATGCCCTTTTCCTTTAGGTGCCTCTTTGGAGACAGTAGGTGCTCGCACAGGCCTGGCCACTTGCTTCAACGCATCGTGGACCAGCCCCGGTAGATGGGGCAATTGCTGCGCCAAGTCTGGCCACTCTTGTTTCAGCTGTCGATACACCTGCTTAGGGCTTACTTGACGCTTAAACCACTGCTCCAAAATCGGCTGAGCCGTTTCCCAAAGATTCAACTGAGGATACAGTTGTCGACCCAGGCCCTCTATGTTGAGCATGGTTTTTTGTAATAGCACCAACTGAGGCTGCACCTGCATATTAAACCGACGAGCCGTCTGAAATAACCCTAATAACACTTGAGCAAACGAAATTTCTGCCAAAGGTTTAGAAAATATGGGTTCGCTCACACCACGGATGGCGGCTTCAAACTCATGCACTTTGGTCTCTGCTGGCAACCATCCACAATCCACATGCAGTTGGGCAATCTGGCGATAATCTCGATTAAAAAAGGCCAGCAATATACGGGCTAAATATGCCTGGTCTTCCTGTGTGAGGCTGCCTACGATGCCAAAATCCACTGCCATGTATTGTGGGTCATGAGGTAATGCTGAATTTACAAAGATGTTTCCCGGGTGCATGTCGGCATGAAAGAAGCTGTCTCGAAACACTTGCGTAAAGAAAATCTCTACTCCGCGCTTGGCCAGCTCTTGTCGGCTGATGCCTGCGTTTTCAATGGCCTCGATATCGTTCACACGAATGCCATAAATCCGCTCCTGAACCAACACCGATGCGTTGCTCAACTGCCAGTAGATTTTGGGGATATACAACAGATTGGAATTTTCAAAGTTACGCCTAAGTTGACTGGCGTTGCCCGCCTCACGTTGCAAGTCTAGTTCGTCTAGAATAGTCTTTTCGTATTCATCAATGACACCTTGCAAGCGTAGTCGACGAAGATCTGGAACTGCTGCATTGACCCATTTTGCCAATAGTCGCATCAAGCGTAAGTCACGCTCAATGATCAACTTAATGCCAGGGCGAATAATTTTCACAACAACCGATTCACCACTTACTAAACGGGCGCTATGGACTTGCGCAACGGAAGCAGAGGCAAGGGGTTCGTCGTCAAACTCTGCAAAGGCCTGGGTGACACTTTGCTTCAAAGCTTGCTCAATCAAGCGTTTCGATTCCTGACTGTCAAAGGCAGGAACTTTATCAAGTAGCGTCGCTAAGTGCTCTGCCAAATCATCATCCAACATATCTCTACGGGTAGATAACAGCTGGCCAAATTTAACAAACACCGGACCTAAGTCAATCAGTGCCAACCGGATGCGCTGAGAAACAGTTCCTCGCACAGGAACCAATAGCCGCCATGGCATACACCATAATATCAACCGCAGCGGCAATGGTAGTGCATAGCCTAACAGAGGCAGGTCTAAGCGATAGCGAATGATCACACGAAGAATAGAGATGCCGCGCAGAATTGCTTTCATGGGTTGGCTATATTCCCACTACTTACGGCTTAACGCCGTAATGCAAAGCCACAATACCGCCAGTCATGTTGTGAAAGCGGCAGTTAACCAACCCTGCTGTTTCCATCATACCCTTTAAAGTGGCTTGGTCTGGGTGCATGCGAATAGATTCTGCCAAATAACGATAGCTGTCTTCATCATCGGCAATGAGCTTGCCTATTTTTGGCAATATATTAAAAGAATAGGTATCGTACACTTTTGTAAGTAATGGATTATCAGTTTTAGAGAATTCCAGCACCAATAGACGTCCACCAGGCTTCAATACTCGGCGCATTGAGGCCAGGGCCTTATCTTTATCGGTAACGTTACGCAGCCCAAAGGCAATGGTTATGCAGTCAAAGGTGTTATCAGGAAAGGGCAAGGCTTCGGCATTGGCTTGCACATAAATTACGTTACCAACAATCCCTTTATCAATTAAACGATCACGTCCAACCTTAATCATTGACTCATTGATGTCGGCTAAAATAACTCGCCCTTCTGGCCCAACCAAGTGACTGAAACGGATAGAAAGGTCTCCCGTACCACCAGCCAGATCCAACACAGAATCCCCTGCTCTAACGCCACTCATTTCTATAGTTTGGCGCTTCCACAAGCGATGAATGCCCATCGACATGAGGTCATTCATAACGTCATATTTGGCTGCTACAGAATGAAAGACGCCAGCTACCCGGCTTACCTTGTCACCCGTAGGTACTTCTTTAAAGCCAAAGTGTGTGGTTGGCTTGGGGCCTTGATCGCTCATTTTCTTGCGTGTCCGTTTATAAACTTAGGCTTTACGCCCTTTGGCCCCATTCTACCTTGCTGCTATGACCTTGTCGTGGCCTTAATCAAGCTTATTTATTTTCTAGCTCTACTAGGTAATCAACAACTGCTAGCATGCCTTCCTTACTGCCTGCCAAAGTCGCGTTAACCATATACTTGCCATTGACCAACATCGAAGGCACGCCTGTGATTTTAGCCTGGGCAGCTAGGCGACTTCCTTGACGTAGCTTATTTTGCAGATCAAACGAATCATAAGCATTATCAAAATCGGCTTTGCTCACACCATGTTCTGCAAAGAAGCCAGCTAGCGCTTGACGATTAGTCATACGGCGCTCATCAATATGCACGGCATCGTACATCGCTTGGTGGGTCTGTTCTAGCACACCTAAGTTTAGCGCAATGTAATAAGCCTTAGCATAAGGTTCCCAGCTACGACCAAAGATCACTGGAATTGGCATAAACGTAACGCCATCAGTTTGCTCAGTAGCCCAGCGATGTAGCTGTGGCTCAAAGTTATTACAGTGGGGGCAGGTGTAGCCAAAAAACTCGTTCACTACCACTGTTTCTGTGCGTGATGAGCTGATCGGCTCATCCAACACAAGATAATGTGTCCCAGCTTGGTAGTCTGCAGCCAGGGCAAACATTGGTAAACTGACCAAGGCGGCTAGGGAGAATAGGGCACCAATTTTTTTCAACATAATTTATATCCTAAGTGATCTGTAAGGTTTCATAATAACGTCTAAGGCAGCGGATGCGAGTTCATTTACAGTGTCTTTACTCAAACTAAATCCTAAAAATAAAAAGGTGGCCTTAGCCACCTTTTTATTTACCTTACTCAACTATTCGGATAAGCCTTGAATATAGCTTGCCACCGCTTCAATCTCTTTGTCACTCATCAATGCGGCAACTTGTTGCATCATAATGGCCTGACCGTTGTTACGAGTTTCTGTTCGATATGCCTTGAGCTGACTGATGATATAGTCTGCATGTTGCCCACCCAGTGCAGGGAAACCTGCTTGTGGATTACCAGCACCCGTTGGGGAATGACAAGCAGTACATGCAGCAACACCTTTAGAAGCAATGCCCGCACGGTATACTTGACGACCTAGCTCAACTAGCTCTGGGTTCGCTGCCCCAACAGTGCCTGTTTGAGACGAATAATAGGCAGCAATGTCTGACAAGTCTTGGTCACTTCGTCCCGTTAATATGCCTGTCATTTGTGGCACACTTCGAACACGATCCCGAATGTCTTTTAGCTGATTAACAAGGTATAACTCGCCTTGCCCTGCCAGCTTAGGGAAGCTAGGAATCATGCTATTACCATCAGCACCATGGCAACCACTACAAACTGCTGCCTTGCTTTGTCCTGATTCGGCATCTCCAGCTGCATGGGCAAAGCTCATCCAGCCAAGGCCAATCATCAAACATACAATTACTTTCTTCATGGGTTTTCCTGTAATTTTATAAAATAAACTGTTCAATGCCCACATTATAAGGCTCAGATGGCGCGACTTCAATAACACATCACCGCTATGAGGCTCTGATTACGTCTTTAGCAGCGTTTATTTTTGTAAAAATAATGTAAAATGGGGACTAATCTATTGATGACACAAACTATGACAGTTAAACACTTAAATTTTCGCACTGCAGAATTTACCACTAGCGCCAGCAAAGTCAGTGAATGCCCTCTAGATATCGGCTCTGAAGTCGCCTTTGCGGGCCGCTCTAACGCCGGTAAGTCTAGCGCCATTAACGCCCTAACTCGCAACCCTGCCTTAGCGAGAACAAGCAAGACTCCTGGACGCACCCAGTTGCTAAACTTTTTTAATCTTAACATCGACCAATGTCGCTTGGTGGATCTACCGGGCTACGGCTACGCCAAAGTTCCAGTTGCGATGCAATTAAAATGGCGCAAACACCTTAACCAATACTTAGAGGTGCGCGAAAGCCTGTCAGGTTTGGTATTGGTCATGGATATCCGTCATCCACTAAAAGAATTTGATCGTATGATCATCGATTGGTGCATCGCCTCCGAACTACCACTACATCTCTTACTCACTAAAGCAGACAAGCTCAAAAAAAATGGCGTATTGAACGCTAAAATGGAAGTCAAGAAAGGTCTGCCTGAGCACCCAGAGGGCTTAATCAGCATGCAAAGCTTTTCTGCCTCTAAGGGTGATGGGATTGCTGATTTAGAGCGCCAACTTGTGCTCTGGATGAAACCGGTTATTAATGCCGGTCCTATAGAAACAGCTACAGCAGATGAGTTGAACGGACCTGCGGCTTAAGAACCAAGGGCCAGAAAACATTAGCTACTGCTGTATGGCATCCATGACATGGGATAAATTCTGCACAAAAAAAACCCTGAAGACCGAGGGGAGCAGTTTTCAGGGTGGGCGTCTTTATATTATATTGATGACGCTTGGCTAGTTACATACTCAGACGCCCGTTATTGAATTTAGTTCCAATTAATTTAATTTTTATAAATTAATTGAGAACTTAATGGGCCTGATCCCAGTTTTCGCCGACTCCCACATCAACAATCAGTGGCACTAAAAGCTCTGCAGCGCCTTCCATTGCTGACTTAACTCCCGCTACTAACGTGTCTACTTGGGTTGAATCTACTTCAAAAATTAATTCATCGTGCACCTGCATTGTCATACGCGCATCCAGACCACTAGACGCTAACCACTCATCCACCTTGATCATCGCGCGCTTGATAATGTCTGCAGCAGTACCTTGCATTGGCGCATTGATAGCCGTTCTTTCAGACGCTTGGCGGGCGATGCCGTTACGCGCGTTAATGTCTGGCAGATATAACCTACGACCATAGAGAGTTTCTACATAGCCTTGCTCCGCAGCTTTTGCTTTGGTTTCGTCCATGTATTCTTGCACTCCTGGATAGCGAGTGAAATAACGGCCAATATAATCTTGGCTCTGGGCACGGCTAATGCCCAATTGCTTAGCTAACCCAAAGGCAGACATACCGTAAATTAGGCCAAAGTTGATGGCTTTCGCGCTGCGTCTTTGATCGCTGGTCACCTGGTCAACAGTAACTCCAAATACTTCGGCCGCAGTGGCCTTGTGTACATCCTGCCCCGCAGCAAAGGCATTTAATAAGCCTTCGTCTTTAGAAAGGTGGGCCATGATGCGCAATTCGATTTGTGAATAATCGGCTGCTACCATCACTTGTCCCTTAGGCACTACGAAAGCCTGCCTAATTTGGCGGCCTTCACTGCTGCGGATGGGAATATTTTGCAGGTTTGGGTCACTAGAGGACAAGCGCCCAGTGGCCGCCACCGCCTGGTGGTAGGAAGTATGGATACGCCCAGTGGCGGGGTTTATTTCTAGGGGCAATTTATCTGTATAAGTTGATTTTAGTTTACTAAGGCTACGGTATTCCAACAACAATTTTGGTAGCTCGTAGTCTTGAGCCAACTCTTGCAACACTGCCTCGGCTGTAGATGGCTTTCCTTTAGGGGTTTTCTTAGTCACCGGAATACCCAGTTTTTCGTACAATATGGCACCTAACTGCTGTGTAGATGACAAATTAAACACTTCGCCAGCAAGCTCATAGGCCTCTCGTTCGAGTTCGATTAATCGCTTGCCAATGACCTGACTTTGCTCACCTAGCACCTTGGCATCAACCAGAGCTCCGATACGCTCCATTCGTGACAGTACCGTTACTAGTGGACGCTCTATGGTGTCATAAACCGCTGCCAGGGTCGGCTCTAAGGCCAAGCATTCAGAAAAATACTGCGTCAGCCTTAGCGTAATGTCTGCATCTTCAGCTGCATAAGGGCCCGCTTGCTCTATGTCTATTTGATTAAAGGTGAGTTGCTTAACTCCTTTACCGGCAATATCTACATATTTAACAGTTTGATAGTCGAGGTAGTGTTGCGCTAATGCATCCATATTATGACGGCTAGCAGTAGAATTAAGCACATAGGATTGCACCATGCTATCAATCATCTGTGCCTGCCATGTGATGTCATAGTTGGCTAATACATTGATGTCATATTTTAAATTTTGCCCACAAATGACTTGCTCAGAATCTTCTAACAAAGGTTTTATCGCTGCAATGAGGTCTGGCCGGCTAATTTGTTCTGGGGCACCTACATAGTCGTGACCACAAGGCACATAAACAGCAGTGCCCGCCTCTATGCACAATGAAATACCCACCAGTTGAGCTTCCATGTAGTTAAGGCTGGTCGTTTCCGTATCAAAGGCAAATACCGGTGCCTCCCTGCAGGCTTTTAGCCATGGCTCTAGTTCAACCAAAGTGGCGATTGTGGTGTAGTGCTTAGTTGTGACAACTGCAGGAACAGGAGCTTCCACCTTAGGCGTTGTATCACTTGTGGTGGCTGGGGCATTAGTAACGCCCTGGCGCTGAGTCGCTGCCTGGGGTTGGCTGCTGGCGGTCACGCCAGCTTGGATCAATACATTAGCCCATGATCTAAATTCCAAGTCTTGGTACAGGGCCAGCAGTGCCGCTTGGTCTACTGGCTTGGGCACCATTTGATCTAACCTTTGTTCAAGCTCTACGTCTAGCTTAATGGTGGTTAGCGCCTGGGAAAGGGGCAAGAACTCAAGGGCATTACGTAATTTTTCACCAATTTTTCCACCGATTTCATGGGCATTTTCCATCAATGTTTCTAAGGTATCGTATTCTGCAAGCCACTTCACTGCAGTCTTAGGACCAGCGCCTGGCACTCCTGGAATGTTGTCAGCCTTATCGCCAACAATGGCTAAATAATCAATAATCTGATTAGGCCTTACACCAAACTTGCCTAACACACCCTCTTCGTTCAAGTAGGTGTTTGTCATGGTATTCACTAGGCCAACATGGGGGCTCACAAGCTGAGCCATATCCTTGTCACCAGTGGATATGAGTGTATCAATACCTAGGGCTGTAGCTTGTGCTGCCAAAGTGCCAATCACATCGTCGGCCTCTACACCTGAAATCATCAACAACGGCAGTCCCATCGCTTTAATAATTTGGTGTATGGGTTCTATCTGTGGACGCATGTCATCAGGCATGGGCGGCCTATGGGCCTTATATTCTGCATACATTTCATTACGGAATGTAGGCCCCTTGGCATCGAATACCACTATAATATTGGCATTGGCGTAATCCCTCGCCAGGCTGCGCATCATATTCACCACACCTTTAATGGCACCTGTAGGCATTCCTTTACTGTTATTCAGTGGTGGCATAGCATGGTATGCCCTAAACAGATAAGAGGAACCGTCTACCAATACAACGGGGGTGGATACTTTTGCAGTCATGATGTCTTCTCAAACGAAACTTTGTGGGTGCTCATGGGTTAAAGAATACCATAATGGAGCGCCCTAAACTTGAATTCAAGCCTCTCTCAGCGTACTATTTGCAGCCAAATTAATGACCTTAAATAGTTTTAGAAAGTAGTAATCCTATGGCCGTATACACCCACCTTAGCAGTGACCAAATTAGCGCTTACATTGCACCATTTAACTTAGGCGAGTTGGTGGACTTTAAAGGCATTGGCGGCGGCATTGAAAATACCAATTATTTTGTTACTACTCAGATAAAGGGTCAGCCACTACAGGATTTTGTGCTGACGCTATTTGAAGACCTGAGTTACGATGAATTACCCTATTTTGTTGACTTAACAGATCACTTGGTGGCCAATAATGTTACCGTGCCTGCTCCCCTACGGGATGAAGATGGTGCAGCCTTGAGCATGCTGTCTGACAAGCCGGCGCTATTATTTCCTCGTTTTGCTGGCGACCATTTAGCGCGTTCAGAGATTGGCGTAAATGAATGTGGCATTATGGGCTGCGAGCTAGCTCGTTTACATGTGGCTGGCCAAGAGTTCAAAACCGAGCGTCACAGTCATCGTGGCCAACCGTGGTGGAACGAATTAGGCCCTAGAGCGGCTCAATGTATTGGTGGTGCAGACGCCACTATGCTAATGATGGCTATTGGCCAATACGATGCTATGCAAACCCAACAACCCGACTTACCAATGGGCGTAGTGCATGGTGATTTATTTCACGACAACGCACTATTTCACCACGGCCAGCTTAGCGCTACTATTGACCTGTACAACGCCAGTAATGATTACTTATTATTTGATGTGGCTATTACTGTAAATGACTGGTGTATCGCTCCCAACGGCAGCATTGACCCTAGCCTATATGATGCCTTTTTACAGGCCTATACTCAGGTACGGGCCTTTAATAGCGCAGAAAAACAGTATTGGAACGCCATGTTAATCGCCGCAGCGATGCGCTTTTGGTTATCTCGCTTAGAAACTTTCCACGGCTTAGATTCCCATCAGCGCGAGGAAGGCGTTACAGTACTCAAAGATCCCGACGTATTTAAAGATATTTTGAGCCACCGTATGCAACAGGTTCACCAGCTGCCTTAGTTTCCATAGTTTCCATAGCTAAGTCCGTTATCCTTAGACTTTACCGCAGCTTAGTAGGGCCTGCTGAAGTTGAGTAATATAGCCTATGAGCGAGGTGCTGTGGGCAGCTAAAATGTCAATGGGAACACGCTTTATGCTGGGTTTTAGCACAGCATCTACGAGCTTAGGCTTAACCTCATGGTCTATCAAAATACAGCCCACCTTGCCCTCTTTTGCCGCTTGAGCAATGGCAGCCAAGCGCTTGGCTCCAGGTGGTTGGTCATCAGCGCCAGTAAAACTGGCCAAGTGGTTTAAGCCAAAATATGCCTCAAACCCCCCAAGTCCATCGTGATAAATCACATAACCTTGGTTTTTTTGGTTCAATTTGAACGCATGTGCTAGGAGCTGCTGCTTTAATTCATTGATCTGTTTGCGCCATGTGTCACTATTCCAATCCTTGCCCATGTGTAGGCTCAATTGCTCCATCCCTTGCAATAAATACTCAGGACTGGTCCATGGGTGCTCCCCATACTCTAAAGTCAATCGGCCTTGGTTAATAATAAGTTGTTTATTATCAGGTATATGCGACATGATTTTGGCCAAATAGGGCTCTAACCTAGGCCCAAGCCACACCACAAGCTCGGCTGCTTTTAGTCGGCGAATATGACTCGGCTTTAGGCTAAAATCATGGGGAGAAACATTGGCAGGTAATAGTGGCGCATGAGAATCGCCTGTCACTTCTTTTACAACGAGGGAAAGGGCTTGCGTACTAGGTAACACGGTTACAGCAGCCGATGCGATAGCGCTCACCCACCAAAATGCACAGAACACGCACATATGTGAGATCAAGCGAGCTGACAAGAACATAAAAGTAGCCTTTTAAAGTAGCGAATTAGGAATTTTCAGAAATGTTATGTTATATTATAACAACTGTCAACTCACCAAGGCTGCCCGATGCAAACCAGCGCATTTTCTCCCCACGACCATAGTCGCTGCATCACTAGCGCCATCGGCCATGCTCAAAGCCTATGCGCTAACCGTGGCGTAAGGCTTACACCTGTCCGCCAACGAGTCCTCGAGCTAGTATGGCAGAGTCACCAACCTATTGGGGCCTATGAATTATTAGCCAGTTTAGCCAAAGAGGGCTTTAATTCGGCACCACCTACAGTATACCGTGCCCTTGAGTTTCTAAGTGGCCAAGGTTTGCTGCATAAATTAGAAAGTATTAATGCCTATGTGGGCTGCTGTAATCCAGACACCCCACATCAAGGGCACTTTCTACTCTGCCAAGCATGCAATCAAGCCCAAGAGCTGGACAGTCAATACATTAACCTAGCCCTTAAGATTAGTGCCGACCAGCATGGCTTTGAAATACAACGTCACACCATTGAAATAGTGGGCACCTGCCAAGGGTGTCTAGATCAATCCAAAACCCTGGAGCCCGCACCATGAGCGATGTTTTACTCTCAGCCACAAACCTAGGCGTAAAGCGTGGCAACAGGTGGCTCATTAAAGGGGTGGATATTTCTTTAGAAGCAGGCCAAATTACTACCGTTATTGGCCCAAACGGAGCTGGAAAATCCACCTTAGTTCGCAGTTTGTTGAAATTAATTAACACCACTAGCGGAGACATTGCCGCTATAAAGGGACTGCGTATTGGCTACATGCCCCAAAAGCTAAACTTGGCCGACACCCTGCCGCTTACGGTGGCCCGATTTTTAGACTTAGGCCGCCATAAACAACACCAGCTTAGCCCACAGCTATGGCACGATCTGTTACATGAATGTCGCGCCGAAAAACTCCTTGATCGCCCGATGCAGGAGTTGTCTGGCGGTGAAACCCAAAGAATACTATTGTTACGGGCCCTGCTCCGTAAGCCCCACCTATTGGTACTAGACGAGCCCGTTCAAGGTGTAGATGTTACCGGGCAAGTGTCGTTGTATAACCTCATTGGTCAAGTGCGAAACATTTTAGGCTGCGGCATCCTGATGGTTTCCCACGATTTGCACTTAGTAATGGCTGCAACAGATCAGGTGATTTGTCTAAACCAACATATTTGCTGCTCTGGGCACCCGGAACAGGTAACCCAAGATCCTGCATTTACAGATTTATTTGGCCCCCAAGGAGCAGGTAATTTAGCCTTGTACAATCATCAACATAATCACCACCACACCAGCCATGGCGAAATCATCGCAGGCCAACATCACGAGGACTGCGACCATGGCTGATTTTTTATTGTGGGCTTGGCTAGGTGGGTTAATGATTGCTGCAGTTGCTGGGCCTTTAGGCTCTTTTATGGTGTGGCGACGTATGGCTTATTTTGGCGATACACTTGCCCATGCAGCACTACTAGGGGTTGCTTTAGGCTTATTGTTACACGTTAACATTAGCCTAGCCGTAGTATTAGTGTGCTTGTTATTAGCTCTATTGCTCAGCACCCTAATGCATAAGCGCATTATTGCAACGGATACCTTGTTGGGTATCCTTTCCCATGCAAGCTTGTCGCTGGGGCTTGTAAGCTTAAGTCTTTTTGATCATCAACCTATTGATTTAATGGGATTTTTATTCGGTGACTTGCTTGCCATCGGTCAACAAGACCTCCTTTGGATCATACTAGCCTGCAGCCTAGTGTTAGTGATATTGGTGCGGATATGGACGCCCTTATTATCCATTACCGTTAACGAAGAGTTAGCTCAGGTTGAAGGTATTAACGTGGCTTGGATACGTACCTTGCTGATGCTGCTGGTTGCAGTGGTGATCGCCGTAGCCATGAAGGTGGTTGGGGTATTGCTCATTACTTCCCTGTTAATTGTACCTGCTGCTGCGGCTCGTCGTTTATCCACCTCACCAGAGCAAATGGCGTTACTTGCCAGCTTACTTGGCATGTTAGCGGTAACCGGTGGTTTAGCTTTATCTTGGTTTTACGACACCCCTGCTGGCCCCTCTGTAGTGGTCATTGCCAGCGCCTTGTTCTTTTTATTGTTTAGCTTCCCTCGTTCATTCCGCTTGTCTTAGCATGGGAAAACCTACTAGGCTCTACTACGCTCCCCGAGCAAAACATATGGGGCAACTTTGGCTTCTAGCTTGGCCTTTGATCATCTCCAACATAAGCGTTCCCTTGTTAGGCTTGGTGGACGCTGCCATTATGGGCCATTTAGATCAAGCCAGTTATTTAGGTGCGGTCGCTTTAGGCGGCACCTTGCTATCATTTATCTACTGGGCTTTTGGTTTTTTACGTATGGGGACTGTAGGCCTTACAGCACAGGCCCACGGCGCTGGAAATAACCAACGCTTAATGCAGCTACTGCTGATGCCAGGTTTTTTTGCTTTGGCTATTGGTGTGGCTATTATGGCATTGCAAAGCTGGCTAATCCCATGGGGAGTATCCCTCATGGGCGCCAGCGCTCAAGTCTCTGTTTTAGCTCAAGAGTATCTCACCATACGTATTTATAGCGCCCCAGCGGTGTTAGTCACCTACGTGTGTTTGGGGTGGCTATTGGGCCGCCAAGATAGTCGCAGCCCTTTGGTTTTGTTGGTGGTAACTAACGTCAGTAATATCTTCTTTAATCTGCTGTTTGTGATTGGCTTTGATATGACCAGTGCCGGCGTAGCATGGGGCAGCTTGTTAGCGGATTATTGTGGGCTGTTATTAGCGTTGTTTTTAGTGTGGCGTCACTTCAGTCGATTTGATGAACAGCTCCATCTGCAATGGGATGCTTTTACGCCCTTGGCTAAGCAATTAATGCGTCTTAATAGTTACCTATTTGTGCGCACCTTAATGCTACTTTTCGGTTTTGCCTTTATTACGTCCCAAAGCGCCCGAATGGGTGATGATGTGTTGGCCGCTAATACGCTTTTATTACAGTATGTCACCTTACTTGCGTACGCCCTGGATGGTTTTGCTTTTGCTATTGAAGCCGCCTGCGGTGAAGCCTTAGGGGCTAAAAAAAGACGCCGTTTTTACCAGCTATGTAATGCTGCAGCCATTTATTCCATCATGGTAGCTGCCGCTGCAACCCTTGGGTTTTGGCTTCTCAGCGATAGGTTTATCAACATGCTAACCAGTATTGAGAGTGTGCGGGAAATCGCTATCGACCATGCAGTGTGGGTTATGTGGGTTCCCATCATTAGTGTGTGGAGTTATCTGTGTGATGGTATTTTTGTTGGAGCAGCCCAAGCCCAAGCTATGTTCTACTCGGTGCTTGCCAGCTTAGTTGCCCTTCTGCCCCTTTGGTACGTGCTTGAACCCTGGGGGAATAATGGCTTATGGTGGGCATTCTTAGGTTTTTGTGGCGTTAGGGCGCTGGTAGCCTTGGCGGGGTATCTATGGCTAAGCCACAAACAAGCGTGGTTCATCAACCCCGAAACAAGCCTCAATTAACCTTACCTATTGTAGTTTAAGAACTTGTGGCTCAACTTCCTGAACGACAGCAGACTCGGTATGGTTAACCCTTGTAGTCATTTCTTGCCGAGTTGCCACGCTTTGCCCAATACGTTCTTCATGCCCGCAGGTCACGCAGTCTCTCAACTGTTCATCTACATCTCCCTGCTCAGGGATATGTATCCGCACACTGTCTTGTGCGCCACACTTTGGGCACACAATACCTGCAATAAACCTAACCTTCATGACTAGCTCCCTGACTTACGCTCTGATTCTCGCCACTGGCCAAACCTTTATCGCGCATTAAGGCTTCTACGCTTGGTTTACGCCCCATAAATTGAGTAAACAGGTCCATCGCATCGCGGCTACCACCTTGGCCAGTAATGTCTCGCCATAGGGCAGCGCCGGTGGTGGGGTTAAAAATGCCTTCTTTTTCAAAACGACTAAAGACGTCTGCTGCTAACACTTCTGCCCACAAGTAACTGTAGTAACCAGAGGCATAGCCACCGGCGAAAATGTGAGCAAATCCGTGCTGAAAACGATTCCAGTCCGGGGCTTTTATCACCGCCACTTCTTCGCGCACCGCATTCAATACCGACTGTACCGACGCAGGAGCCGCTGGGTCGTAATTCATGTGTAGCCGCAAATCAAACAAAGCAAACTCCAGTTGGCGCATGACAAACATGCCCGCCTGGAAGTTCTTAGCCGCTAACATTTTTTGTAACAAGTCTTCTGGCAAAGCCGCAGCCGTTTCATAATGTTTAGCAAACAAACGCAGCGATTCTTCCTGCCAGCACCAGTTTTCTAATAATTGGCTTGGTAATTCCACTGCATCCCATGCCACACCATTGATGCCGGCGACACCTGCCACGTCAATATTAGTCATCATGTGGTGCAATCCATGACCAAACTCGTGGAATAATGTAGTCACTTCACCATGGGTGAGTAAGGCTGGTTTGCCCCCCACCGGTGGTGCAAAGTTACAGACTAGGTAAGCCACGGGTAACTGTAATTCTCCGTTGGCTTTAAACTGACGGTTACGGCATTCATCCATCCACGCGCCACCTCGTTTTTGGTCACGTGCATAAAGATCAAAATAAAAGTATCCGATGGCTTTACCTTCATGTGCCACTTGATAAAAACCAACGTCTTCGTGCCAAATGCTAATGCCTTTACAAGGTGTCACTTCAATGCCATAAATACGGTTTACCACGTCAAATAGCCCGGCTTGCACTTGTGGTAATGCAAAGTAAGGTTTTAGCTCTTCTTGAGATAAGTGGTAACGGTTCTGACGCAATTTTTCACTGTAATACGCCACATCCCATGCTGCCAAAGGAGTTGGGCCGCTTTCTTGGGTGGCAAATTGTTGTAACTGTCGCATGTCGGCTTCGGCTTGTGGCTTACAGCCTTTGGCCAGATCTAATAAAAACACTTCAACGGCTCGCCCAGAATCTGCCATTTTTGTGGCTACAGAATAATCCGCATAGTGGTCAAACCCCACAAGGTTAGCCATCTGATGGCGTAACCCTACCAACTCTTCCATCACCAAAGTATTATCGAACTGCCCTGCGTGAGGACCTTGATTGGATGCGCGAGTATTGAAGGCTTGATACATTTCTTGCCTAAGTTCACGTTGCTCAGAAAAGGTCATGACCGAATGGTAGCAAGAGAAGTCTAGCTTTAATAAGTACCCTTCTAAGGATTTGGCTTTGGCTGCTTCTCGAGCCTGTAGCAAAGCAGATTCAGGCAATCCAAGTAAGCACTCACTATCAGTAATATTCTTTGACCAAGCCTGGGTTGCGTCCATAAGCTGATTTGAAAAACGTGTTGAAAGCTCCGCCATTTGTTGTTTAAACTGGCCATATTCTAATTGCTGCTGTGGGTTTAATGCTACTCCTGCGAGTTTAAAATCTCTAATTTGCAACTTCACAAACTGCTGCTGGGCTTGGCTTAAGCGGCTAAACTCATCGCTCTCTAGCAATCCCACAAAAGCCAAATACAACGCCTTATTCTGTCCCATTTGCGTGGCATAGGCCGTTAGCTTTGGCAAACACTCATCAAAGGCTGCTCGTATATCGTCTTTATTACTAACGCCATGCAAGTGGCTTAATGGACCCCAAAGCTGGCCTATTTCGTCATCCAACTGTTCCAGCGCTGGCACCAGCTGGGCATAGCCTAGGCTTGCTGTGCTTTTTAACAGTTGCTCAATAGCTTTCAAGTTATGTGCCAGTTTTGTATCTAGCGTAGCTGCCAACTCTGCCGGGGCCATTGAAGAAAAGTTAGGTAATTGTAATGTATCTTGTAAGGAAAGCGTTGTCATAGCGTCTCATCGATTGTTTTGTATGTTAGTGAGGTTATAATAGTGCCTCTTTTAGTAATACCCAACGGTTTACTGCAAATTAGGAACAACAATGTCTATTCGACCACTTAAACATGTCACCCCGCAGATTGATTCGAGCGCGTTTGCAGACGAAGAGAGCATTATTATCGGTGACGTTCATATTGGCGCAGATTCATCTATCTGGCCCTATAGCGTAGTGCGTGGGGACGTAAATCACATTCGTATTGGCCACTCCACCAGCATTCAAGATGGTTCGATTTTGCATGTTACCCATAAAAGTGCCCACAACCCACTGGGTTATCCATTAATCATCGGAGACCAGGTCACTGTGGGGCATCGTACTATATTACACGGTTGCACCATCGGTAATCGTGTATTAGTAGGAATGGGTAGTACCATTATGGACGATGTAGTAGTGGAAGATGACGTTATGATCGCTGCCAACAGTTTAGTCACTCCTGGCAAGCGACTGGTTAGCGGCTTTTTGTATTCCGGTAGCCCTGCCAGACAAAAGCGCGCGTTAACCGATGACGAACTATCAAGTCTTACCTACATGGCTAACAATTACGTGAACCTTAAAAATCAGTACTTAGCACAGGAAAACCCATGAGCAACCCATACAATAAAGACTACCCCATCTCTTGGGAAGAATTACACCGTAACGCCCGTGCCCTAGCTTGGCGCTTGTTAGATCAAGGACCGTGGAAGGGCATTATTGCCATTACACGCGGCGGCCTAGTGCCTGCGGCTATTATTGCCCGTGAACTCGATATTCGCTTAATTGATACTATCTGTATTTCTAGCTATGACCAACTTGAAACAGGGGTGGCGGCCAGCAAGCAAGGCGAACTAAAGTTACTTAAGGGATTTGATGGTGATGGCGAAGGATTTTTGCTCATTGACGATCTTGTTGATACCGGAAAAACCGCTGCTGCCGTACGTGCCATGGTGCCAAAGGCCACTTTTGCCACTGTGTATGCAAAGCCGGCTGGTAAGCCAACAGTAGACATGTATATTACCGAAGTGAGCCAAGACACTTGGATTCGCTTCCCATGGGACATGGCCCAGAGCTTTGCTACCCCTATTGCAGACCTTCAAGACTAAAGACGACAGCCTAGCCAAAAAGGAACCGGCGTGACCCAATTTTTATATTTTTCTACAGTACTCATTTGGGGCACCACTTGGATCGCCATCCACTGGCAATTAGGCGAAGTTCCGATACTTACTTCGGTGTTTTACCGCTTTGCGTTAGCAGCAACGATTATGCTGTCTTTGGTGCTTGTTAGCGGTCGTTTGCAGCCAACAAGCAAGCAAGACCATGGGTTTATGGTGCTGCAAGGCATGTGTATGTTTTCTCTAAACTTTGTGTGTGTTTATACCGCAGGCTTAGCAATGTCTAGCGGTTTACTGGCCGTTATTTTTTCTGCCTCCACCCTATTTAATGCTGTTAACAGCCGTATTTTTTGGGGGGAGAAACCAACCCATTTAGTATTTGCCGCGAGTATTATGGGCATCGCTGGCCTTACCTTAATGTTTTGGCCCGAGTTAGAAGTAGATTCGGGAAAAGGAGTGGATTTAGGTAGCATTGGCTTTGCCTTTCTAGGCACCTTTTTCTTTTCTCTTGGTAACATGATCTCAGTAAGGCACAACAAGAAAGGCCTGAAACCCTTTACTAGCAGCGCTTATGCGATGTTTTATGGGGCCCTATTTTTGGCCACGTTGTTAATTATTACCGGTACACCTTTAGCTTGGGATCCAAGGCCTCAATATATTGGCAGCCTGTTTTACTTAGCGATTATCGGTACGGTTGCGGGTTTCACCGCCTACCTCTCACTCATAGGCCGTATTGGTGCCAACAAAGCAGCCTACGCCACCGTAATGTTCCCCGTAGTAGCCCTCGCTCTATCAACAGTGCTTGAGGGGTATGTGTGGAGCATAAGTAGTGTGAGCGGCTTAGCACTTGTATTGCTAGGTAATGGAATTATTTTGGGTATAAAGTTGCCTTTTAATACTCGAGCCAAAATTTGAAGACGTCTAGATCAGCTTTTTTCCATCGCTTTACGGGAGGACTTTAACACCAGCTTACGAGGCAAGAACGGTACTACCCAGTTGAATAAAAGCTTTAGCTTAGTCTCGTTGAATACCACCAAATCTCCTCGCATCATGGCTTTATAGCCACATTCAGCAACGGACTCTGCTGATTTCGCTTGGTCGAATACCGCAACGCCAGCTAAATCCGCAGCTGCTACAAAACCCGTTTTTACTGGTCCAGGACAAAGCGCTGTAACCGTTATGTTATATGTCGCTACTTCTTCAGCGATAGCTTGAGAAAAGGAAGTAACGTAGGCCTTGGTGGCATAATAAACCGCTTGTAATGGCCCAGGCATAAAGGAGGCTGTAGAAGACACATTTAGAATACGTCCACGATTGCGCTCAACCATACCCTGAAGATACAAATGAGTGAGACTTGTTAAGGCCCCCATATTAGCTTGCATCATGGCTTCTTCGTCATCCAAGCCTCTTGTATGAAATAATCCATGCCCACCAAAACCAGCATTATTTATTAATACATCGACTACCAACCCCACCCTTTGAGTTTGAGTAAATACACGTCTAGCCGCACCTGCTTGGGAAAGGTCTTCCACAATGACCACCACTGAGATCGAGTATTTTTCTTCAAGCTGTTGTTTTAATTGTTGTAGCTTGTCTTCAGAACGAGCAACAAGGACTAGGTCTCCTCCCTGCTGTGCATGTATCTTAGTCAGCTCTAAGCCAATGCCGCTAGATGCGCCAGTAATGAGGGCGCAATTTTTACTATTCATAGGTGATGTCTCATTGATTATGTTGGTTATAATTACCGTAGTTTCACTAGTCTTAATTGCGGTTCGTCAATGAAAGCAACGCACCGGCACCAATAAATACCCCGCCCGTAAGCCGATTAAACACTTTAGCCCTGCCTTTGGCGAGCAACCAGTTAGAAGACCTTGCTCCCAAATAAGCGTAGAACAATAAC
>TARA_B110000211_G_scaffold213314_1_pt1 | contig 20827 bp, 14 predicted proteins | sample TARA_B110000211 | Tara Oceans TARA_B110000211 (sample SAMEA4397516) | marine metagenome | biome: Polar Biome; feature: [DCM] deep chlorophyll maximum layer (ENVO:01000326); material: water (ENVO:00002006), including particulate matter (ENVO:01000060) such as... | depth 30 m
TTTCGAGGGGATGGGCACAAAACCCCTAATTGACGCTAAATTTTGACATTGTGTACAAATAACGTTCAATAAAATTGCTATCTACTATGCTTCTGGCATATTGTAATACTGATCACCTAAATATATGAGTTTTGGCCATTTGCCTAAATTTTTATATCAATGCTACATTATTTAATGAGTTCGTCCTTGTCGATTTGACCGGGTTTAAGGAGTTAATAATGACAAAAACAATAACTAACCAACGTCAACCGTTAGCAATATTTACCAAGAATTCATGCTGTTATCTCATATTGTTGTTCTGGTTAACGACAACAGGTTGTTCTTCATCCGCAATTCAAGCCACTGAAGTAAATGAAAAGCTGCACAAGAATGAACAAGCTGTAAAAGGTCCTTATGAAATTGCCGCAGAGCAAAATGTTCCCAGTGTGATTAGTTACCAGGCACCCGAAGATCCTTTACGCTTTATCAATGAACCCATATTTAACTTTAATGATAGTGTTTATCGCCATGTGTTAAGTCCTTTAGCTATTGGTTATGAAAACTTAGTACCTGAGCCGGTTGATAACAGTATTGGCAATTTCTTTTATAATTTACGTGAACCACTTTATGCCGTTAATCACTTATTGCAGGGGGAGATTTCAAAGTCAGGTAAAAGCTTGGTACGTGTTGTGGTCAATTCAACCATTGGCCTTTTAGGCTTATTTGATCCCGCAGATAGTTTAATGGCGCTAACCCGAGATAAAACTACTTTTGGTGATACCTTAGCCACTTATGGTGTTGGGCACGGTACTTATCTGGTTTTACCATTACTGGGTCCTTCAGACTTACGCGATACAGCATCACTTACCTTTAACTATTTTGCTCATCCACTCAATTATATTAATGACGACACCGTTGCAAGCCAGCTTTTACTGACAGATGGTGTGCAAGCTCAAATCCCCATATTGGCACGATACCCACGGGTGTTATCTGATGTTGAAGACAGGTATGAGTTTGTGCGTAATTTATATCTACAAAATTTATTGCGTGATGGTCAAGCACGCAGAAATGAAGTGTTTAAAACTGAAAAGCAAAAACAATCAGCAACACCTGCAACAGTGGAGTAGTTATGTTGAAAAAGAACCTCAGCTTTTGGCCTTATTTAATCTGTGTTATTTTTATATTTCTGATCAGTACGTTAGCTTGGCAAGCCAAATATTTTGAAATAGACGCTTCAGCAGATACATTATTAGTTGATAACAATAAACATTACATTTTGAGCCAGCTTGCTGATCAACGTTATGGCTCAGAAGAGTTTATTTTAATTGCTTTTAAACCTAATAATGCAGCGCTGTTTTCTGCCTCAAACCTTAATACCTTAGTTGATATTGCCGATAAAATTGAGCAATTACCGCGAGTAAAACAAGTCAATAGCATTGCTAATATGCCTATTTCTTCAGCAGCGGATAATGTTTCTGCTGATGTAGCGAATTTAACTTGGGAAAAACAAAAGTTTGATAAGCAAACGCTATCGCTGAGCTTAAAAAAACATCCACTGTATGAAGGTTTACTGATTAACCAAGCGCAAACGGCACTCTCACTGCAAGTTGTGTTTAATTCACAAACTGATATCGAAGCGGTTAATAACGATATTATTGCCATAAAACAGCACCTATTAAACCGAGATTTGACAAAACGAGAACTCAATTCACTTGCACAGCTTAAAAAACAGCAGCAAAAACTTAATAAGCAATTAGAACAAACTCGCATTAATGAAATTGAAAAAATAAGAACAATTTTAGCTCCGTATAAAAAAGTAGGGGGCTTTTATTTAGGTGGTAATAATTTACTGTCTTATGAACTTATTCAAATAATTCAAAGTGATTTAGTGCTTTTTGGCTCGTTGATTTTTATCGTGATCATTATGTTGTTATGGCTTTTATTTCGACAACTCAGTTGGGTACTATTACCGATCGTTTGCTGTGCAACAAGCGTTGTAATGACTGTAGGTTTGCTCGCGGCACTTAACTTCAAAGTCACGGTTATTTCTGCCAACGTGTTTGCGCTACAAATTATTTTATCGCTTGCCATGATCATTCACCTGATTGTGCATTATCAAGAATTAGTCCTCAAACATAGCCATTGGTCACATCAGCAACTGGTATTAGCAACCATTAAAGAAAAAATAAAGCCATGTTTTTATGCAGGATTAACGACCACGATTGGCTTTGGATCTTTGATATTGAGCGGTGTTCAGCCCGTTATTAGCTTCGGCTGGATGATGGTTGTTGCTATGTTGGTTAGTTTTATTGTCAGTTTAGTATTTTTCCCTGCTTTGTTACTGGCAATATTTAATAAACAAGCCTTCGTTAAACAGCATAAAAAAATAGAAAACGGCATGAGCGCAACAGCAAGTTTTGTTAAAGCACGGCCTAAAAGCATTATCTTTACCTCACTGCTGTTAACCTTGGTCGGCATATTAGGCTGTTTCAATTTAAGCGCTGAAAACAGCTTTTTAAATTACTTTAGTGAATCTACTGATGTTAGAAAAGAATTAAGCTTTATTGACCAAGAATTTGGTGGCTCAACACCGTTTGATTTGTTATTGGATATTCCAGATGAGCAAATAAAATCTGGCTTAGTTATTTCAGCAAGTACTGTGCAAACAATCACGGCTATTCAAAATATGCTAGCCAAACAACAAGCCATTGGTGCTATTACCTCAATAGCAGATTTTACGAAAATTGCTCAAGTGGTAAACGCAAAGCCACTGACAGAATATGAATTAACAGCACTTTATAAAAGTTTAGATACCGAGTTACAACAAGCACTATTTGGCGCTTATTTTTCTGAAAAAAAACAACAAATACGAATTTCTATGCGAGTACAAGACAGTACTCAAGATCTCAATAGAGCCGATTTACTGGCAAAAATTCATCAAGAATTAGCAAACATTGGCATACCAAAACAGCAATACACATTGACAGGTTTATTTATTCTATATCAAGATGTGTTATCTCGTTTGGTTGACTCTCAAGTGCTTACAATACTTATTGTTTATGCTGCTATGGCTGTCACGTTAATGATCATTTTCTCATCAATTAAAGTAGCATGGATTGCCTTAGTTCCTAATATAATCACCACATCCGTTATTATGGGAATATTAGGTATTTTTGCAATTCCGTTAGATTTAATGACCATTACTATTGCAGCTGTTGCTATGGGTATTTCGATGGATGACACCATTCACTATATTCATCGCTATTTAGCTGAGTTAAAACGCGAGCCAAACAACGCAAAAGCTTGGGTTAAGCGTACTAATTTATCGGTAGGTTATGCGTTAATATATACCACCACAGTGATCGTTATTGGCTTTGGCAGCTTAGTATTTTCTAATTTCGTACCCAGTATGTTATTTGGCTTATTAACCAGTATTGCAATGGTTGTTGCTTTATTGACGGATATTACAACATTGCCGGTTTTATTAAAAAAACACCTCACTAGCCATGATGTTAAATAACGGGTTACACGTTATGTTGCCAGCACAATAGGAAGATAAATGATAAAGTTTACGCTAGCTGCTCGTTGACCTAGCAGCATGGCAAGCCCAAAGAGATAACATATAAATTAACTAATTTAACGTTAAACAAGCTCACAAATAGATTTATCTAGGTATAATCCACGCTATAAAAAGTAATGCTAAGTCATTACTTAATGCAAATCGTTACTAATTATCTGGAATATATCTATCATGCGAGTCGCCGTTGCACAATTTGCCACCTCATTAAACACACAAGAAAACTTAACAACTTGCTTAAGCATGATTGATAACGCTGCAGCTTGTGTGCCGAGTATTATTGTGCTGCCGGAGTTTTGCAATACACAGCCTTGTTACACGGATCATGAGCAAGCCTGGCAACAAGCTTTGGCAATAGAAAGTGACTTTTTACATAAAATTGCCCAGCAAGCTAAAAAACACGCTTGTTATATTGTACTTAATGTAACATTACGTCGAGATTTAAGCCGCGATAAAGTCGATATTTCAATAAAATCAGATATTAGTATCACCTCATGTTTATTTTCTCCTGATGGCGAACTTGTTCAACAAGTTGATAAACAAAAATTAACAGAACAAGAAAACTATTTCTTTATCAGTACCAAGCAGGCAGCCAGCGTTGTTACTCATGATTTTGGCAAATTTGGACTTATGTCAGGCGCTGACAGTGATAATTTTCAGGTGCCGCGTGCATTATCACTCAATGGAGCACAACTCATATGCAACTCAGAAAATACATTTGCTTTAGACACTAGTACCTTACATGACATAACTCATGCCGTTGAAAATAATGTATTTATTGCCACCGCGAATAAAATAGGGGCATTACGACCTCAACATACCTGTAATAAAGTAACCGAAACTACTGAACAGCTTTTGCATGTCGAAAATAGACAAGCTATTCAACAGGTTTACGGTACAGGACAAAGCCAAATTATTACGCCTGAAGGTAAAGTGTTGGCAAAAATAGAGCACAATAAAGCTGGTTATACTTTTGCTGATATTGACTTGTCACCGGCGGGACTTATCCATAAGGTGCGCCCTGATGGTACTGAGTTTAAACAACAGCAATGTTCAGCATTCAATATAGCAACAATAACAGCCGACCAGCCTACGATAACAAACCATGAATACAGTGATAATGTACCAGAAACGGTCAATGTCGCTATTTTCGCTACTTATAAATCTAACGAGCAAGCCATTGAAGATGTTTGTCATTATATTGAAAACAATCTCAGTGATATTATTCAGTTACCAGAGTTATTTTTTATTTGTGATAAAACAATCACCCATGATCAGGATGAGTTAAAACGTATAGAGTGTTTAAGCCATGAACTTATTCAACAAATCAGCGCTGTGCTTAGGCCTTTCCAGTACGTTTGTACCAGTGTGGTACTTAACGGAAATCATCAGGCAGTATTAATCAACCAGCAAGGAATAATTGCAAGACAACAACAGTTGCATTTTTGTCAACGATATCAATGGACTGAGTTAACAGATACTATAAATATTATTTCACTTCCTTTAGAGCAAGGTAATATTAAGCTTGCGATGTTAACCGCTGACGATGCCAATATTGCTGACACAGTCAAAATGGCAGCTTCACATAATATACACTTATTACTCATGCCTTTTGACATACAAGACTCGTTAGAAGTTAACTATAGTTTATTGGCGCGAGCGGCTGAAAATAGAGTTTGCATAGTAGCAGCAACGAGAGAAAAAAGTTTTGCCATTCAATCATCTGTTGAACAACAAGACAAGCTTAAACAAAATAATAAAAAAGTTAAGTCACAAAAATCAACGGGGCTGATTATCAATTTAAGTAATAATACAACTGTACTAACACAATGGCAGTCTGGTCGATTTAACGGTTATATCAACAAACCTGTTGTTAAGCATCAGCATGGAAAAATCACCAAAGCGTTGATTTACCCCAATGCAAGCGTTGATAAAAGCAGCATAGTATTTAATTAATATGGCTGTAAACACACAATAAAATCAATTAAACGGCAGGGCGATCAAGCATAACTATTTTGTTGAACATTTGGTATTTAACCGTTTTTTATCTGCTTTTTTTTAGCTAATTGAACGTAATAATATCTGCCAAGAATTACCATTAAAATACCACCAAGTACCAGAGCAGATGATTCAATTAAGCGTAATGTAACCAACTCGCTAGTAAATATGACACCGCCAATTGCGGCAATGATCGGTACAAATAATTGTACTACAGCGCCTTGAGTTACTGATAAGCCACTTAACGCGATATACCAAATAAAATAGCCAATTCCTGAAGCTATTGCGCCAGATAACACTGCCAAAATAATACCTGTTGTAGTGAAATGCGCATCGCTAAATGTAAACATTATTAGCACTAATACAAAAGGTGTGGTGCGTAAAAAGTTATAGCTAGTATCACTTAACGGGCTTTTAGAGCCTCGACCGAGTAATGTATAAACTGCCCAAGCTACACCTGAAACACTCATCAATATAAACCCCATAAGTGAAGGGGTGGTTAAACTTGGAATAATTAAGTATACAAAGCCAGTAAAAGCCAAAGTTAAACCTAACCATTCAGATAAATGCAGTTTGTTACCTAAAATGACATTAGAGAGGATCATGGTTATTTGTACAGCACCAAATAAAATTAAAGCTCCGGTACCCGTATCTAATGAAATATAACCAAATGAAAATGCTACAGCATAGATAAACAGCATGGTAGCTGCGAGCCAACTACCTTTTGTGACTGTGGCAGTTTTTGCTTCGCTTTTTGAGTTAAAATGACTGGTCAAGCTCACTAATACGAACAGAATAACAATACCTGAAAGTAAGCGTAAGGCAGTAAAGCTGCTGGCATCAATGGCATTTTCACCAAGTGCCATGCGACATAAAACCGAATTTGCTGCAAAAGCAATTAAGGCAAAAATAGTGCTAGTGATAATTTTAAGCTGATGTAAATTCAAAAATATTCCTAATTTAAAGCGCATGCTGTAAACATAAGACACACATTAATAGCGTTTAAGGTTCAGCTGTTAAGTTGAGTAATATAATACTAGTAACTTAATACCATTAACTTAATATTAATAACTGACGAAACAGAGAGTAAATCAATAACACAAAAAGCTATAAGCTCGGCAGTAGTAATCGTATTAACTACATAAGCTTAGTAATTGATTGCATTTAAACATATTTTACAAGAATAGATAACAATCACTATATGTTATCAAGATTAGATCAGCCTTAGATATTACCAAATACCATAGAGTATCCCATAAAGTTTTATTAAACATGATGATGAAAGTAATAAAGAAAATATATCCGGGCAGATTATGAGCTAAAGCATTAGCTATTTGATGATCGGGAATACCATTAAACCAATTGAAACTCGCAAGCTTCAGCGAAAGCATGGAATGATTCAATCATATACTAATAATTAAAATTAATGTCGTGACGCTATGTGAAATTTACAAGGGAGTAGTCGCAAAGATATATTTCATGCACGTAAGGTTACGCAAATTAGGATCTAGTTGTTAACTTGCAAATGGTGAAATGTCAGTAAGCTAAAACATTAAATACTTTAATTAATTCAATAAGATAATTTCCCAGTGAAGGCTGGATCCGAACCAGTTAATAATTTGGATTAACAACATAACAACAAGGTAAGTCCTCTGCCATCGAAACACCCTGCTATATCCGATACTCTTCAGTATTGGACATAGTGTATATAATGCATTAAACTAGCTTCATTGCGTTAATCATACTCAGAATGAAAAATTAAAATGATATTAAATAAGCCTGTTCCTTTATATCCACCTTATCTTGATTTGTGTGAATTCGACCTTGAAGATTACCCTGAGTTAAATGAAATCTTCTCTGCAAACGAACCTTGGTGGCTTGAGCAATTTAATTGGGGAAAAGTTTTTCTTACGTACATTGGACGAAATAAATCTGAGCATACATATGACAGATTTAGAAATGACGTTGAACGCTTTCTGTTATGGTCGTTCATTGAAAAGAAAAAACCTATTGACCAATTACGTAAATCTGACTTTTTAGAATATGCAGATTTTTGTTGGCAACCGCCGGTCACTTGGATCGGTACATCAAATCAAGAACGCTTTAAAATAGCTAATGGATATTCCTCAGCAAATGAACATTGGTTTCCATTTAAAATTCAATCGCCAAAAAGTCAAAAAGCTCAATTTATTATTGATAAAAAGAAATATCGTCCATCACAACAAACGCTTACATCAATGTTTACTGCGATTATCGCGTTCTATAATTATTTAATGTCTGAAGATTTCTGTGTTGGTAATCCCGCTCAAATTGCTAAAAAAGATTGTCGTCATTTTATAATTGATTCTCAAGTTAAAGAAATCAAGCGTTTAACTACTAGTCAATGGCAGTATGTATTAGATACTGCTGTTGAAATGGCTGATGAAAACCCTATTTTTGAGCGTAATTTATTTGTTATTGCGGCTTTGAAAACCCTGTTTTTACGTATATCTGAGTTATCTGAGCGACCTAATTGGTCGCCTGTTATGAGCCATTTTTGGCAAGATGAAGATGAAAACTGGTGGCTCAAGGTATTTGGTAAAAGTAGAAAGCTCCGTGATATTACTGTTCCTATCGACTTTTTACCCTTTTTAGAACGTTACCGCAGCTCGCGTGGCCTTATCGGTTTACCTGCGAGTAACGAGAATTCAATATTGGTGGAAAAAGTACGAGGCCAAGGTGGCATGACCTCTCGGCATTTACGGCGCTTAGTACAAAGTGTTTTCGACCAAGCTTATGAAAATATGCGCGTATCTGAAAGTGCTAATAAAGCGTTAAAACTAAAAGAAGCATCTTCACATTGGTTGAGACATACAGGCGCAAGTATGGAAATTGAGCGTGGACGCCCTCTTAAAGATATTTCTGAGGATCTAGGCCATGCAAGTATGGCAACAACTGATACCGTATACGTTCAAAGTGAAAATAAAAAGCGTGCTGAAAGTGGTAAACGTCGTAAAGTCGATTAATACCTATAACAATGCATTAATTGACTCATTGTTCTGATAAAAACCAAATAAGTAAGTTGATTACTTTCAAGGTGCCTGATCAAAGCTAACGATATTGACATGCCAACGAGCGCCCTATTTATATAGCTAGTTATTTATAATATTGATTTTTATGACTTTTATTTTAGCTAAATTAGGTCGCTTTTAACCATGTTGTTATCGCATCTCAGTGATGAATAGAGCCAGTGTGCGCATTACACCATAGTTCATAATAGTTTCAGGAGCATTTATTTTAGTAAAATTAATATTAATGTTGAGCGTTTTAGCTATGGCGATAATCGTGATTTCAAGAACATTTTTTAGTTTTACTTACTGTGCTGCTTTATATCTGACATGGCTTATATAGCACTATTTATCTGTCAAATATATTCAAGCTGCTGCCGTTTTAATGACCACAATACTAGTACCTGAAACACTAATTCATCATAACAATGTCCCAGCCGAGCGGAGCAAAAACAAGGCTAACATATACAAGCTGAGGTAATATCAGCTACTATTTTATTATCCCTTGATCTTAATCAAGACTTTGTTTCGGCATTTAACAATTTACCATCACCTACCACTCCAGCGGTGGTATGATTTCAACCTTAGCTGAATGAATTTTATACAATGGACGGTAAGCTCAGTCTTGAATTTAAAATGTATGCAAAAAAGTCATTGGTAATACATGCCATGTTTTATTGGGTTGCGAGCATGACGTTCTGATTTGAACACATTGATATTTAGCTTTGTAAATTTAAAAAATAGATCGGCATAATTTCAATCCAAGCCTCAATATAAACATAAATGATAAGTACAAAGGCTAATTTTACCTTAGCTCACTGTTAACAAGGTAAAGTAAATTTAGTTACACGGTTGGCTATTTATGGAATATCAATATTAGCCTCTTTGATCAGTACAGGAGTTTGTATGAATATTAAGTTTTTCGGTGCCACTAAAGAAGTTACGGGTTCATGCCATTTGTTACAAGTTAATAACAAAAACATATTACTAGACTGTGGTATGTTTCAAGGCTCTCGTGAACATGAAAAACATAACCATGATCCCTTCCCTTTTGATGTCAGTGAACTTGATGCTGTTATTGTTAGTCACGCGCATTTAGATCATACAGGTCGTTTACCTATGCTGATCAAAGAGGGTTTTCATGGCAGCATATACACCCATAATGCCACGGTAGATTTATGCGAAATTATGCTAGTCGACTCTGGTTATATTCATGAAAAAGAGGCATTTTGGGAGAATAAAAAGCGTGAACGCAAAGGGTTAGAGCTCGTTGAACCCCTTTATACCACTGATGACGCAAAAATAACCTTACAGTACTTTAAAGGTTTGAATTACAACGAGGAACTGGCCGTTTGCGAAGGTGTAAAGTTAACCCTAAGAGACGCTGGACATATTATTGGCTCAGCCATTGTTGAACTAAAAATTACTGAAAATAATGTCAGCAAGACCGTAGTATTTAGTGGTGATTTAGGCCATAAAAACGCCCCTATTTTACGCGATCCTTATCAAGTTAAACATGCTGATTTAGTGGTAATGGAAAGCACATATGGGGATCGATTACATCGCAGTTGGCAAGATACATGGCAAGAAATGGGTGATATTATCGCCAACGCAAAAAGTAACAAAGGTAATATTTTAATCCCTGCTTTTACCGTTGGCAGAACACAAGAAATACTGTACGAATTTGGCCAGCATTTTCAAGAGTGGCAATTAAATGACTGGCAGATTTTTCTTGATAGCCCCATGGGCATAAAAGCGACCAAGGTCTATGCTAAGCACAGCGAAGTGTATGATAAAAGCGCCAGTGATGTGCAAGGCAATGAGCAAGGGATATTCGAACTGCCTAATTTACACATGTCTGAATCAACAGAATACTCCATGAAAATCAATCAAATAAACTCAGGTGCTATCATTATAGCCGGTAGTGGAATGTGTACTGGTGGCCGTATTAAACATCATTTTAAGCATAATATATGGCGTAACAATGCCCATATTTTAATTGTTGGTTTTCAAGCTAAAGGCACCTTAGGTCGGGCATTAGTTGATGGTGCTAAAACAATTAAATTATGGGGTGAAACCGTACAAGTTAATGCAAAAATTCATACGGTTGGTGGTTTCTCAGCGCATGCAGATCAACAAGGTTTACTCGATTGGTACGATGGTTTTGACAACAAGCCGCCAATTGTATTAGTGCATGGTGAAGAAGAGGCAATGGAAATACTGGCACAAAAATTAAAGCATCAACACCAAGCCAATGTTATACAAGCTAGCTTTAAACAAAGCGTGACTATTTAAATTATCAGTTTAATTTTCTGAAATGCAGTGAGTTATATCAAGTAAAGGAAACGCTATATAAACAACTTTTATATTGTACTGAGCTTAATGAAACTAAGGCTATGTTGAAGACAAATCTAACACAAATAGCCTTGGTTACTTAACTAAGTGCAAAAATAAAATAACGTAACTTTCATGAATAAGTTCAAATAAGAAGTGAGCTAACTCAGTTCGCTTGACTGTTTGCTTACCGAGCAAGTTTTATAACCAGAGTTTTAAATTATTACAATAGTGCGGGTGGGCATTGCGCATTACTCACTCGGCTATCGCAAATATAAACTTGGTTAAAACGCCATTGCCATTTTTTAATATCTTTTAAGATAACCTGACCCTGCCATATTTTTTGTAAGTGATAAACACTGTCTTTTCCCTGTAATATTGCGTGCAATATTTGAGCTTGTTCACCATTACTTTTAATGCAGTTTGTTTGCCATATTTCATTTGGATAATGGCTATTGCTTTTTGTGCTTAATGTTATTGAAGAAAAATTTGTGCATGATATAGGCCTGACTCGTCAAGCATACGCCGGTAATAAGCGATGTTTTTTGATATTGGCTTTGTAACACTGATGATATAACTATCATTTGATCCATGTTTTGGGTGCAACCAACGTCGAGAATGGTAATTTTGTTTATGATGAACAGATATTACCCAATCCGCTAAAAAACTAGCCTCTGGGTGATTAAGTTTTCACCGAGTAATTGCGTATTTAGGTGCTTTGTTAAGTTGCTGCATCCAGTGCCAGTAAAAAGTATTGCGCTAACTATAGTGATTATTTTTGTTATCATTTTCATGTTGCAATAATTACCTCAATATTCACCTCAACAGCAGAAAGCGCTAAACAATATAAAAGCTTTAATTGTTTTTTTATATAGCAAGTTTCTAATAAAGTGTAATAAGTTATTAAAAAACCTCGTGAATCACTAGCATTCTAGGAAATTAAAACATAATGTATAACGTCAGTTATTATATTTATATTTCGAGATGATATGAGTGATAAAAATTCATATATTCCACCGAAAATATGGCAGTGGAATACCAACAACGAGGGTAATTGGGCTAATATCAATCGCCCAACAGCTGGGGCAACCCACAATAAAGTGTTAGAAAAAGGTAAGCACCCTTTTCAGCTCTATTCGTTAGCCACACCTAATGGTGTAAAAGTTACCATTATGTTTGAAGAGCTGCTATCACTTGGTATAAAAGAAGCAGAATATGATGCTTTTTTAATTGATATCAGCCAAGGCGAACAATTTGGTAGTGGCTTTGTTGACATAAACCCGAATTCAAAAATCCCTGCTTTACTAGATCAAACTCATGAAGACGCCATTAGATTATTCGAATCTGGCTCTATTTTATTTTACCTAGCCGAGAAATTTAATGCTTTTATGCCTAGTCAAGAAAAGCGTGCTGAGTGTATGTCTTGGTTATTCTGGCAAATGGGTAGTGCTCCTTATCTTGGTGGTGGCTTCGGACACTTTTATGCCTATGCACCTGAAAAAATTGAATATTGTATTGATAGATTTGCCATGGAAGTTAAACGTCAACTTGATGTTTTAGATAAGCATCTGGATAAAAATCATTATTTATGTGGCGAAGAATACACCATAGCCGATATTGCTATCTGGCCTTGGTACGGCGCATTAGTATTGAATCGTTTATATGATGCCGCTGAATTTTTAGATGTTGAAAGTTATAAAAATGTTATGCGTTGGGCAAAAGAAATCGATCAACGTCCCGCTGTTAAACGTGGTGTTATGGTAAATAAAACTTGGGGAGATCTAGCTACGCAATTGCATGAACGTCATGACGCAAATGATTTTTTAGAGCGTACGCAAGATAAACTGACACGAGATTAACAAGCCGGCCTGACTGGCTATAGAAAAGCGTATTGTGATCTACGCTTTTCTAATTTTTATAGTCGCTAAGCTAAATACCTAACGATTTACACCAATTGCTGGCATTGACAAATTCTTTATGAATAAAGTTGCTGTCCAAGCCATAAAATTCGGTTAATTGTTGGATATTATCACCATTACCTGTGATGTAATTTGTTGTTAATTCTAATAAAGTTCCTAATAACCCACTATGATTTACCAGAGCTTGTTCAATAGGTTTTGCCAGTGGCATTGTTTTTAAGATTTGATCCATCGGCATACTTAAAATCACCTCAATGGCACTTAGTAACCCGGTAATAAAAGCAAAATCACTTATTTCAACAAAAGCGCTTTCAGTGGCAAGACTCGACATGAGTTTTGCGGTGATTAACGACTGCTTAGAAACCTCACTGGTTTTATCAGAAGTCAGTTTTGATAAGGCTAACACGGTGACGAATTGTTTTAATTTATCTTCACCTAAGTAAGCAGCTGCCTGCTTCAAAGAGGTTATTTCTACGCGTGTACCGGTGGCGACATTGTTAACCAATTTAAGTAAGCCAACCGTTAAGTTAACATCGTGACCAATAATTTCTGCTATATGGTCAAAATCTAATGGCTGATTAAACGTTTCGCTGATTAAATGCAGCATTTGTGATTTTATCGGCGCTAATGTTTGTCCTTCAACAATTTCAGGCTCATGATAAAAGAAACCTTGGTAGTAGTTAAAACCAACTTCGGCTAATGACTGCAACTGAAAGTTAGTTTCCACCTTCTCGGCAATTAACTTGATGTCAAAAGGTTTGATTCGTTCGATCACTGGACGAAGCCGTTTCGCGTTTGTGACTTCAGTATCAATTTTTATCATTTTGATATAGGGAAATAAAATGTCCCATTTTGCATCGAGATCATATTCAGTTAAAGCAACTTTATAACCTTTATCTGAATAATATTTAACAATATTTAACAGTCGCGGTGTTGCAGATTGATGACCAACAAGCTCAATAACAATGGTGTTTTTATCAAACATCAATGGATATTTGTTAATTAAGCACTTTTCAGTGAAGTTAATAAAGGCCAATTTACCTAAGCTGACTGATTGAATATCACTCTGAAAGTGATTCTGGATTATCAACTTAGAGCTTGCAATATCTTGATCTATTTCAGGAAATCTATTATCAGGGCTATCTCTAAACAATAGTTCATAACCAACTGTTTGATTATTTCTGTCCAGTATAGCTTGACGGGCAATATAGCTAATTTGCATAGGAGTATTATTTAAAGATTTGTGGTAGTTAAAACATACCCTATTATGCCGGTTATTGAAAAGTAATTTTACTAAAATATCGCAGAACATTAGTTTAATTTAACAGAGATTATTTAACGCTGATTCGCTAGCAAAAGTGCTAGCACTGACGAACTTAGCTTAGCTAGGTTTAGGCTCTTTAAACTAAACGAACGATAATGCTGTATCTGCAACGACCAATCGACAAATATCGCCATAATGTATGTTGTCTATAAATGGCGCTAAGATTTCTAATTGGTTTTTAGGTTGAAAGTGCTCAGTTTTGGTTTCAGCCATCGGCTGATAGATAATGCTAGAATAAGCTTGATTGGCATGTAAAACTTGGCAACGACAGAAACGAAAATCTTCCGCGGGCAAATCACGATGCCACTTAACTTGCGTAAAGTGATAGTCAACATGATTTAATATAACCTCTTTGCAATTAAATTGAGCATTCAATGTCGCTCGATGATAATTATCTAGGTTTAAGCCTAAGCGATTAAAAAATGGCAATTGCAAAGCAATTGTTCCGATAACAAATCGAGCATCATTTGCTAAGCCTGACGCTACTTGATGACCTTTTACTAGTTCAAAATCAAAGCTTGCCATTTTTTGTATTTTTATTTCACTATTTGCTCGGCAATTTGATAGTTACCATCAATGTTTTTAATATCCTTTAAGCCTAATGCTCGTGTAACTATAGGTAAAACATTAACATTATCAAATGCGGCAATTTTTTTATTTTTACTAAATGATGGCCCAACAGCAATAAATATTGCGTCAAGATCTCGTTCTAATTTAGGATCATAGCCATGAGTTTCAGGAGAATCATGTGCGCCGCCATCGTTAAAAATATAAGACGGTAACGCATCAATAATCACGTTTGGCACCGACGAGGTCATACGGTTTAGATGCCAATGGGCTGGATAATTAGGGTATTGATATACGCGGTAATGTATATTTTGATCGTACTGTTCACTTTTAAACAATCTTACCGTTTGTGCTAATTTAGTTTCGTTATCACTATATAAATACAGTTGTGTGGAGCCATTAACTACATTTACCCCTTCAACAATATTTTCCTGCCAATCAATGACTGGCGATGGATTAATTTTTGTCATGCCATGGTCCGAAACAATAACTACATTCACTTGACCTGAAAACTCTTGATTAATTTGCTGCATAAAGCCTGCAAGCAATTGGTCCAAATCTCTAATCGCGCTAATCAGTTCAGGTGAGTTCTCACCAAAACCGTGGCCTTTGTCATCTACAGTTGCAAAGTAACCAGCAATAAAGTTCGGCCTATCCGCTTCTGGTAAACGTAACCAAGCCAGTATTTGGTCTAGCCTTTCTTTATTGGGCGTAGAATGTTTATAAGGGTAAAAGTAACTGGCTTTTTTATTATCAACGGCTGTTTCAGACTCTGGCCAAAAATAAACCGCTGATTTGTTACCTTGCATTTCATTAATATGCCAAAGAGGCTCTGCTGTTAACCAACGGGCATCATTTTTCCCATCTCCGAGCTTATATACCTTATTAATTTCACGATTGAAAAAACTATTATGTACTATGCCATGGTTTATCGGATAGCGGCCGGTAATAATACTTAAATGATTTGGAAAGGTTTTACTCGGATAAACAGGCAGTAATGCTTCTGCGCTAGTGCCCTGCTCAATAAGTGATATTAAGCCCTTGGGTTGATATTGCTCGATGTAACGTTGAGCAAAGCCGTCAATGGATAATAATACTAGCGGCGTTTTAGCCCAAACAGCTGTTGAGAAAAAGCAGCTAAATAAGAAGATTGATTTTATATTCATGCGTTACAACCAAATAAAGTACGCTGTGTGGCAATTAACATAATGCATTCGCTATTTTTGTACAAGTAAGTTACTTATTATTGTGTTTTTGTAATAAAAAAACGCACGATATACGTGCGTTATTTTATCTAAAGCGCAGATTTTAGTTATTCAAATAGATCTAAAATATTAACAAGATCTTTTTTACCGTGCGCTATTTCATCTGGTGTTAGTCCAGATAATTCATGTGGGAAAACTAACCATTCTGAAGATTCATGTACATAGTAATCAGGCACCAAATCAACTTTTGAGTTTTGAGGTTTATACCAAGGACAAGCAATTCTGACATCTTTAGGCATATTATTACGCGTTAATTTTTTCATTTGAGCTATTAAGGCTTCAATACTGCGGCCTGAGTCAAAAACGTCATCAACGATCAGTAACCCATCATCTGCATTGGCATTTTCAATAATATAGTGCAAACCATGTACTTTAATTTCTTTGCTTTGCTGATTTATACCGTAATAAGAAGAGGTACGCACTGCAATATGGTCTGTTTCTACTTTTTTAAAGTCAAAATATTCTTGAACAGCGATACCAATTGGTGCGCCACCACGCCATATCCCAACAATAAATTGTGGTCTGAAACCGTCTTCGAAAACTTTCGCAGCTACACGAAATGAATCTTCAAGCAATTCTTGCGCTGTTATAAATCGCTTTTCCATTGATGAGATAACCCCATTTAATTTATTTTTAAAGTAAACAGTATTATAACGCTTTTTTTGTCTAGCTGAGTAGTCTCGTTGCATAATTTATAGATTTTGATCAATAAAGCTAATTTGCTGATAAATAGTCGCCACTGCCGCTAAAAAGAATTGTTGATTAATGTTTTCATAACTATCGCTAGTTTGATGATAATTTTTGTGCTCGCCAACACCGTAATATATAAAAGGTATTTTGTGCTGATAGAATACCGCATGATCACTCGCTAATTCCCAACGTATATGGGTTCTTTCGCTACGTCTAGGGGAATGAAAGCCTGACTTTACCTCGATCGGATTATTTTGTCTTGCCAATAGTTTTAATTGTTTAGCCGTTAGTATTTGATCAAGCCTGCGACTAATGGAGTGTAAATTTTGCGTTGTCTGCGTACCAGCAATCATGTCTAGATTAATATTGAGTACGATAGCTGTTAGCAAGCTTTGATTTTGTTCGATAAAAGCTCGTGCCCCCATCAAGTTACTTTCTTCTCCATCAGTAAATAAGAAAATTACACTATGGCGCAGTGGTGATTGTTGTATCTGCTTTGCATAATGCAATAAAGCGGAGGTTCCTGAAGCGTTATCATCAGCACCATGATAAATTTTACTACCTTGCCTACCAAGGTGATCAAAATGTGCTGAAAGCACAATAAACTTGCTAGGTGATTCTGTACCTGGTGTAAAGGCAACAATATTACTGCCCTGGGTAGATTTAAAAAAATTATGATGCTCAAAACTCGCTCTATAGCCTGAACTAAATGGTCGGACTTTATAGTGCTGTAATTGGTTAATAATATAATCTTGTGCTAACTGCCCGCCTTTACTACCTACTTTTCGCCCTGCTAAGCGCTCAGATGACAAAAATTGTAAATGTTTAAGCGCTAGTACATCTGGCGTTTCAGGTATGCTTTGTGGCATTTTTTCGCTACTATTTTCGCTACTACAAGCTGAGCATGTAATGACGATAATAAATAACAAAAAAGATCTGATTAAAGCCTGCATTACCACAGTGCTTAATTAACTTGTTGTAACAGGTTTAACTTAACAAGGTATTGCTGATCAACTTGCGCAATTCGATTATAGCGCATGGCTTTTTTTATATAACTTTCTGCTTTGGCGATTTCATCTAACATATAATAGGTTTTCGCTAAACCAAAGTAGAATTCATGGATATTATCATCTAATTTTATGGCTTTTTTATAATGTTTTATCGCATCATTATAATCGCCTTGATAAAACCTTTCATCGGCCAATAATGCATAATAGTATGGATTATTGGCGCGTTTACGCATAATTTGACTATCAAGTTGTCTCGCTTCGTCATGCTCATCATTAAGGTGGAGTAAAAGACTCAAATTTGACATCGCTGTTAAATTATTATGATTTAGTGTTATTGCATGCCGATAGGTGTTGATGGCACTTTGCGGTAAACCTTTGAAACGATATAAAATACCTAAATTTCCCCAAGCCGGAGAAAATAGCGGATCTGAGTCGGTCGCTGATCTGAAATAAGCATACGCGGTTAGATAGTCGCCATTTATCATGGCATTCGCACCTTTGTTATTATAAAACATGGCTAACACCGTATTTTTATTGATTTTGTGTTTAGGAAATGACTTTTTAAGGACAAAAGGGTCAAAATCAATTTCAATTTTATTACGCTGCCAAAACACTAACTTTTGCGGTAATGGCTCTTCAAAAACAGCTAAATTAATATGACCAGTTAGCATGTTCACATTACCGTTTCGTACCCAGTATTCAGGTATATCGACACTTTGAAAAGCAACGTCTAATTTTGCCGCTTTTGCTATTGCAAAAGCCATAATGGTAAGCGATAAACAATTTGCGGTTTTATTTTCAAATGCCTCAGAGGCAATAACATTGGCACCAGACTGATATGCTAAGTTGATTTTTTCAGGGCTGAAAAACTGCTTCAAAAGCTGATCAGTTTTTTCACGTGTATCACGCTCTGTGCTTATACTTTTCACCATTTGTTGCATATCTTCACTTAAAGCAAAAATTTCGGTCTCTGTTTCTATCGCTATGTTTTGGTAACCTTTAAATATTTTATCTAAATAGAAACTGGTAGCTGGGCTTTTAACTTGATAGCTTTTTAATGAGTTTGTTGACTGACAAGCCATAAGTAGTAGTGCTGCACTGATAAGTGAGTATTTGATTAACGCTTTCATCTGTACTCCAAAGAAACAACGAAGTTACTTTAAGCATAAACGCTAATGACATAAATGTAGGTTTATTCGCCCAATATTCATAAAAGTTTACACTTTAAAGCAAACGACAAACAGCCAGCTTTTAAACATCACTTCAAAAGTCGTGCTGATAGCTAGTAGCCCTTAATCTTTGGCGTTAAAAGCTTAAAAAAGCCTGTAGATACCGGCTATATACAATTTGAAACATGAAATTGTTAATGTTACTTGTTATGCTGCGCGCCAACATATTTAAACAACGAATGAGTCGCTAAATTTATGAAGAAAACGCTAGTCGGTTTTTTTACAGGCAGTGCTATTGCCGTTTGTATCATTATCGCTGTAACTAGCTATCAGCTATACAAAAACAAATATGCCACTATAGACGCACAGTTAAAGGAAATATCAGGTATAGAGTTTGATAAAAACAATAAACTTTGGGCGATCAATGATGGTGGTGATGAGGCAAAGCTTTATCAAATCAACAAAAATGGCAACATAGACCACGAAATCACCGTAACAAACGCCAAGAATATTGATTGGGAGGATATGACTCAAGACGACTTTGGTCACTTCTTTTTGGGAGATTTTGGTAATAATGATAATTTACGTAAGTGGTTAACCATTTATAAAATTGAAAACCCAATTGATATCAAGTCTGCCACAACACAAGCAGAGATCATAAAGTTTACATACCCAGAACATACCAGCTTTCCACCTAAAGCACACGAAATGGAATTTGATCTTGAAGCATTCGTTTTCTATAAAAAACATCTTTATTTATTTACTAAAAACCGCACTGTCCCTTTCAACGGCATTACAACCTTATATAAAATTGGTGATCATGCAGCAAACTATGACGCAAAGAAAATTAGTAAATTTAAAACCTGTACTATTGCAGAAAAATTATGTTGGATAACGTCAGCGGCATTAAGTCCCAGCAGAAAAAAACTCGCACTGTTAGACTCGCAGCGTATTTGGCTATTTGAAAATTGGCGCGGTGATGACTTTTTCTCTGGTGATAAGTACCGTATTGATCTGGGTATTGTGACGCAAAAAGAAGCAATTACCTTCTTAGATGAGAATATTATTATTTTTACTGACGAAGATTTCCACGGTATTGGAGGCAATGCGTATTCAATTGATCTTAACGATATTGAGAAGCATAAATTACCCAAATAAATAATTACGCGTTACCATTAAAGGCTTGAATAATTGGCATTTATTATAACATTGCTGTGTACCATAGAACTTGTGTTTTTTGCCTCGACATTTGTCTTTTTAGTCATAGTTACTGAATTACTATGACTAAAACAGTCGCTCATACACATAATAAAATTTCATTTTTATATTGATTATTTATACTTAAATTGACATTGAACTCGATAACGTTAATTAGTTTGAACATGTGATGGCAACAACATAAAACGGATATAACAAAGCAAAATTTTTTACTAAATTCGTAACAGCAAGCTAGAACATTAGTGAATTACCTGGTTAGGTAACCGCTAAGCGATGTATTAATATATTATTAGTGATGCACTTAGTGAGATTATTTAATGACGGTTATTTAATGATGGTTCTTTAATGAAGTTTCGTTAAGGGTACATTTACGTCATATACGTAAGAATGCCCATGGTACTAATTGGCTCTATTTAGTACACCAGCGCTAGTATCACAGGAGTTGCTATATGTAGTGGTCAATAATATTGCGGCACACCTTTTACCAGCTCCACCTAAAACGGCCATAGATTGGCATGCTGGTATTATTTTACAACTAATATTTTTAAAATCCTTTTTTACAATCGTATCAATGTTGTTGCTGACAACAAGTTACTGCTTTGAATATGAAGCTTTAGAAACGTAAAACCGTGAACTTGAATAAGCACTAAGGTTACTGATCAAAAGTTCTCCTTTGTTAGTTTATACCCAAACCACTTGAAAATGCAGGATTCAGCAAGTCGAAAAAGGG
>TARA_B110000211_G_scaffold35021_1_pt1 | contig 20684 bp, 20 predicted proteins | sample TARA_B110000211 | Tara Oceans TARA_B110000211 (sample SAMEA4397516) | marine metagenome | biome: Polar Biome; feature: [DCM] deep chlorophyll maximum layer (ENVO:01000326); material: water (ENVO:00002006), including particulate matter (ENVO:01000060) such as... | depth 30 m
AATATATTTATAAACAGTTCGTACGAGAGCTGAGTAGTGTTCTTTGATACAGAACACGGGGGCATCCTATCGATGCTTTCGAACCTTGGTTCGCTCGTGACGCTCGTGAATCGTGAAGATCACTGCTATCACAAGCACCCCGAACACGCCTTGGGGCACGCCTAGGTTGAACCCCAGGAAGAGGCAGAGGATAAGCGCAAGAATATCCTGGAGGGTCATTGAGTTCATTGTATTGTTGGTGGCGGGAAGAGATATAATATTCATTCTTATCTTCAGAGTTTTTTCGTATCCTTTTTTACTCAGAATACTATATTTCTAATTATAATTTAATAATCCGGATCACGAATTGCTTTTCCAACTGGAAATCGTGGTAATCCAGCATCTGTTAATTCTTGATAGACAACAGTAAGTAGCTTACCTATATAGTCATCTCCATTTTCAAAGAGTTTCTTTTTGTGGGCGGTTGTTCCAACTGGTCGTACTGAAAATGATTTACCACTTTCAGTAACACATTGCCACACAACAGTGCCTTTTGCATCACCTTTTCCTTCTTTGAATCCAGTGATTTCATATTCACTATCTACAAATTTCTTATATTTTTGTAGATGCTTACTGCGTTTATCAATTTGGTATGGTGAATCCATATTACGAAGCATTAATCCTTCAAATCCTTCAGAAACAAACATATCGTGTAATGGTTCAATCTCTTCTTTTGTTTTAATTAAAGTTGTGGGCACCTTACAGATGGTTTTTGTCTTAGGGAAAGAAGCAATTAACATTACTCTTTTACTAAAAGGAATAGATAGATCATCTGTATTAAAACAATCATAAATACAATATTTTAATTTTTTCATATTTTTGGCGTCTTTCTCTGAAACAGTTTTAGATAACCTACATAATCCAGTAATCTGCTGAAATGTAAGATCTGGTGTATAAATTTCTCCATCTAAATACCAGTTATGGGAACCTTTGAATTTTTTTTTAATAACTTTTAAACAATCCTTTCGAATATGTTCCATAAAATGGAAAGGCTTACCCTTTCTTGTTTTCATAATAATTTCTTTTCCATTAAAATGAGTTACACAACGAATACCATCATATTTTGGCTGACCAAAACAAGGTAATTTGATATTGACTGCTCGTCCTGGCTTATCTAGTTTTTTCATATCAAAAGTATGAGCTAACATCGGACGAATAATAATAGTTGCCTTACTACTATCAGTAGAATAACCATCCTCATCTTTCTTCTTCTGCCATTTAGCTTTTGCTTCAAAAATAGCTTGATTTTTAATAGTATCTTTACTTTTAGCTCGTTTGACCTCTTTTAGATGGGGGACTTGTTTTCCACCAATGGTGCCATGTGCTGTTTTAATAAAATACTTTGAATCATCTTCAACTACTTCAATACACCAGGTGTATTTACTTTTAGTTATCTTATATAGATTTGGAAAAGATTTGACTGTTTTCATATCTATTATATTAGTTGATTGGTTATAAATATCATTTATAATCAATTTTAAACCTACATAAATATATCTATTGATTAATACATATATGAATAGTTTATATTACTGGGGTACTGCTATTGCAATTGTTGGAGGATTATATTATTTTAAGACAGACATAATTGATAGTATTTTATTATACAAGGCAACACGAAATGAAAAGAATGATAAGAATGACAACATTTCTATAAAATTATATGATTCTAATAATACTTATATTACGTATACTAGGAAATTAGAAACATTTAAAGAATATAAAGATAGATATCCAAATATGAAATACGTTGAAATTGATTATACACATACTAAAAAAAATTATTCTGTTATTTTTGATAAGGATTTTCAGTTCCCATTGGAAATTGAAAATGAAGTGAAAGGATACAAAAAAGAATTTTTATCCTGTGTTAGTAATGATGTTGATGTAACAGTAAGATTAAATAAATTACTTGGACCAAATAGAGATTTTTATAAATCATTTGATTTAGAAATACCGGTAAAATACATTTCAGACAAAGATATTAACTGTACAGATAATCAATTAAATGAATATACATTAACAGTTAATGATATTTTACATTAATTAAGTTTTTACTGAGTTTTAAAAATAAAGTTTTTTATAGTTGTAAATAATGAATTTGATTTTTTCTGTTCAATTTTTTTAACTGCTGAAAAAGTAGAATAACTATGGAAGTCTTCTTTAATTGGTTGTACAGTATCATACTTTTTATTTTCTTTAAGTTGTTTTAAAATATGAGATAAATTATGATTTTGTTGTTCTGACATATATAATTAATTACTATAATATTTATCATAATCTGATACAACTGTTTTAAAATAATGATTGACTGTTTTATTATTTGGATATTGAACTGTTATTGGATTGGCTAATTTTATTCTGGTACCAACATATTTATGTTCTTTTTTAGATTTGGTATTTCTAATAATTATAACAATTAGTTGAGTATCGGGTGAGGTATTATTATGTATATTGTTTTGGTTTGCTAGTTTGTTAATTATTTTTTTCGCAGCCTGTGATGGTACCCGGCCTTTATAATTACCAAATGTTTTTCCTTTTGATGGATAATCAACTAATGTATAATAATTATATACCATATAATTATTATTTATATTATTTATTTGTTTGAACCTACAAGTTTGACGTGGGGAATGAAAAAATATTTAACGGGTTTCTTGCCGGGGTATGTAACAATACGTGGCTTGTCAAGTTTCTTCATGTAGCCGTAGTATGGACCATATACTTTTTTGTTTGACCCTCTTGTTGTTTCCTGAATTTCAAATGTAATACGGCACTTTGATTTGTTACCGGATTTCATTGCTTTGCATTTAGAAGTGAATGCTTTCTTAGCAGCATCTAATGGAGTTGGTTTATTTTTAACTGGTTTACCTTTTTTGGAACCACGTGTATATACATTGCTAATTTTGTGTCTACCACCATTGACAATTTTTTCTTTATCAATACTAACAAGTGTAAATGAACGAACATCTGGTCCGTTGTTAGAACCCCCCGTCATAAAGTCTTCCTGTTGTTTGGCACCACATTTGGTACCACCTTTGGAACCACCTTTGGAACCACCTTTTTTAAATGAACCAATTAAGGAATTAAGTTCTTTTAAATCTTGTTGAAATTGTTTTTCAGAATAAGTAGGCATATTATAATATAAGTAAATATTTTTTTTTCATTAAAAACTTAAATAATAAAGCAAATATACTTACAATTAATAGAATAGTAATTGATGCTCCGATAATTTTGCTATACATTTTGGGCATATTCTGTAATGTAAAACTTTCATTGCTGGAATGTTTAAAAATCTGTTTAATTAAAGTTGTATTTTTATTTCTTTTTAACATAAATTTACCGTGTTCTTCAGTTGGTTCGCTCATTATATAGTATATATTTATTTTTTAAAAACATATAATACTAAATCAGTATCATCATAGAATTCCATTTTATGTGTATCATATAATTTAAATCCAACTTCGAGTATTTGTTTAATTGTTTTTTCTTTATTTTTAGGAATATATAATTTAGTTTCTTGCATTCTAATTTTCTTTGTTTTATTCATTGTGTATTTTTCTTTATATGTTACATTATTATCATCTTTAATGTAATACGCATCATGGTTGAAATTTGGAAACTCTGTATATGAATGAAGATTCTTATAATCATCTACGTATAAAGTACTATAATTTCTGGGAGATGGCACTAATTTTTTATAGTCGAAAATGTGAATAAATAAATAACCGTTCGGTTCTAACCATTTGTAAAAGTTTTTAAGAATAAGTGCTTGATTTTTATAATTATTATGATATAAGGTTTCTAATAAACATAAAATATGACTAAATTGTTTTAATTTAAACAATCCTGGATTAATAAGATTCCCTTCTACAAATTTTCCTAACGGAGAATTAATTTTAGCATGCTTTAAAAAATCACGTGACATATCAACCCCAATAATATCATAATTTTTAATAAAATAGTTATAATATTTACCAGTACCAGTACCTGCATCTAATATTCTACTATTTTTTTTTAATGTATTTTTTATAATTTTATAATCATAGTCAAATACAAATGATTCATTAAAAACAATATTATAAAATTTAGCATAAACTTCATCAACATTATCTAACAAGTTTAAATGATTTTCAAAATATTCCGATCGATTATTAACATACGTATATACATATCGTAAAAGAATAATCAAACTAATATATATTAAAATTCGTCCCATATAGTATATTTAAATATATATTATAATATAATAAGTAATGAATTCAGACACCATCAATAAAAACTCAATTCCTAAAATGGATGAAAATAAATTAAACAAAGATTCAAAAGAATACATTATTAAAATGATTCTAGAAGTTCTTGATTTTACTAGAAACAACAGTTTTAGTAGAATTGCAATAATTGAAAAATATACAGAATATTATGAAAATTATCCTGCACTTATCACAAAAATAGTAGATGATCCACATAATTTTGAAATGAAAAGAATTATTGAAATGTTAAATGTTCGAGAAAAGGTTGTTAAGAAAGATGTTAGCTACGATGACGCTTCGTTGTATATGGGTCAAAGATATTACGATGAATATGTTAAAGGTAATGTTAAAGAAGACCAGTAATTAGATACCATACTTGCTATGCCATTCAATCGCTAATTTTTTTTGATGTATAATTGTTTCCGATTTATCAACCTTTAAAAAATTATCAGCGTTTGCTAATGCAATGTCTAAATAATTTAATTGTTGTTTATAAAATTTTGTATTATACTCATTTATAATATGAATAAAATCATTTGTTAAGGTTGATATATTCAAATCTAAGGTATGTTCATCTAATCCTTCTAACAAACTTAATAAATTATCTAGAATGTCTTCTTGTATCCCTTTGAAACCCTTTAATATAATGTATTTCTCTGAGTTTAGAACTCTACTAGTTTTCGGTTTACAAATAACGAACTCTTCAAAATAATCATATAATAATCCTAATAATCGGATAGTTACACTACGAAAGGTATCAAAAATCTTCATAACATATGTTCCTCCCTTTTTTAAAATTAGGAATGTCGTTAAGATCTCTCCTAAAAATAATTTATATGATAGTTGTTCCTGTTTATTATAATCTAATGAATAATCAACTGCACCATCAGCTGTAACAAAATCAACTTTTTTAGTTATATATGTTTTAAATTTACCAATATCATTTTTATCACAAAGGTTACCATATATTATTTTGGTATCAATGAAATCATTTATTTTTGAACTATTCCATTTAGGTATATCCTGTTCATTCTCGGGTGGTAATGTGACACCATATATTTTAATCTGCTTTTTTTTAACATTACTATAATTATAAATTGCTTCAATGAATCCACCCGGACCTTCTGCTAAACAGGCAACTCTATTATTATCTCTATCTAATAAATTATAATCTGTAATCATTTCTAACATTTTATAATATGACCGACTTATAGGCTTATAATTATTTTTATTAATATTGTGAATCAATTCATACGGATTTGAGATTTTCTTGATTTTATTCCATATTTTAACATGTTTGTCAATATGATTCTTCTTATCTTTAATGTTCTTTTCAAACTCTTTATAGATTATATACTTATTTTCATTACCTTCTGATACTAGGGTAAACATAATACATATATATATTCTATGTTTTAAATAAAAACGGAAACATACTAACTCATAAGGATATTAGTATGATTTATGATCTCTTAAATCAACCCCCATCTCCCCAGTTTTCTTGCAACAGCAAGCCCCAACCCCACCACCTCCACCACCAGCTGATGTCGCGCGAGACGACGCGCAAGATGGCGCGAGCCACCGCCTACATAGAGGCGTGTGTTCAACGTAACACCACTCCTCCGCTCCGCCACGATTAGTGATTTTGCCTGCAACTCCTCGCGAAATCCCCGGTCTCGGGGGCGTCCGGATCCAAAGATCATTGCTGGCAACAAGGCCTTTAATGAGCTATGGATTTTTACAGGTAAGCGATGTTGGTCCTGTGCTACGCCGATTCCACACCGAGGACAGCATGGGAACTGTACGAAGGCTCACGTTCCCCCGCATTCTTTCTCAAAGAAGCAGCCGTGGCGATCGGTTACTCCCGAGTTCACCACGGTAATGCCATGGTGTCGCGAGTGCGATGAGGCTGCGGCAGACTTAACTGACTGTCCGCAGATCACCAATACCTATTCCAACATCTCTAAGATGTCGATGGGTGTGACTCTTGCTGAGCTAGCCACTCATCAGAGTAGTTGTGACATTCGCACCTATGTCAAGAGGACGTTGGCGAAGAAGAAGCCGAAGAAGAAGCCGACGAAGAAGCCAAAGAAGTCGACGACACCGTCGGCTAAGAAGGCGTATAGGAAGCGTCGGACGCGGGGTAACCAGGCCACGAAGTCGCCTGACCCCTAGTCCTGGCTTCACACTTTATAAAAACGAAATATAAATAAGTATAAATATATACTTATTAGTAATAACAATAGCATTATCAAAACCAATGCTTACATCTCTTAACTGTGGATTTAATCCTAAATATCCATGTGGATTATATACTGAGCAATTACACCATTCTCATTATAGATACCTTTGTATTCTTCATTATTATGGAACTCCTCGTCAAGTCTGGATTTCTAATGAAGATATTTCCTCAGGGAAACTATACGAACAAAAAGTAATTTGTATTCGTAAAGGTGAAGCTCCTTTGGCTAAATATCTTCATCAAGCACCAAAAGACATGCTTCCAATGATTCAACGAATTCAATTTCTATATAGACGTAAGAAGCTCAGAAAGCTCAGACGATTCAAGGTATTTTGTATGATAATGTGGAAGATTAATAAGAAGGGTATACAGTGTCTTAGAGTGAATAGACAAGTTCGAAGAAAGATTCTTCAATTTATCTGAATTATAAAAAAACGAAATAATTTAATATATAATTTATTTTTATAGATTAAATACTATAACATGTCAGACAAAATCAAATATTCGATTAATCCATCTCATGTAGAGATCCAGTCTAATCGTTCTGTGTATACGGGTTATTCTGGTGAACCAGTTGGTGGTGATCCAGATTGGGTTGCCCGTGGATCAAATAATGATTACTATTATATGATGGAAGGAATCATTCAGGAACTTCATCCTCATGGTTCTATTCACATAGAAAGAAAGGCAGAGAAGTAATTATAATATAATATAATAATATATGAGTTATTTAGGGATTTTAAATAATAGCAAACTGTTGAGTGGTATTGCAATGATTTTAATGAATTTAGGAGGTAGACATATTACAAAAGATGTCCCTGAGTTTTTCGATGATTTATTTGAAAATAAAATTGTAAGAACCATTGTTGTTTTCTGCATTGGATTTGTTGCAACAAAAGATATTAAAATAGCATTAGTAATAACTTTATTATTTATATTAGTATTTACATATTTATTAACTGAAAATAGTAATAGTTGTATTATACCCAAACAATTGATTAGTAAGAAATCCACTACGAAGAAACAATATATTGAAGCTCTAAATGTTATTAAAAAATATCGAGCAACCAAAACTGCGTAATATTTAAGTAAATAGTTTCTTATAAAATATATAAATGAGTGTTGTTGAAAAAAGTAATAGTAAAATTACCATACCATCTGCGTCATCAAACGGAACCACTGTAACTAATATATCTGTTTCTAAAACAAAAGTTCCACTTGACGGACTTGGATTTCTTGCAAATCCAAAAAAACAAACGGATAACTTATCAGATGATGAGGATGCCGATGTTCCAGATATTAATTTATCTGGTGTAGAAGAAGATGACGACGATGATGATGATGCAGATGATGAAAATCCATTTTCATCGATGTTTCAAAATACAACAAATAATAACGATGATGATGATGATGATGACGATGATGATGACGATGATGATGATGATGAATATGAAACACCACGAAAACCGATGTCATACGAAGATATTATAGCCGAAAAACAAGATTTATTATATAAATTAGATAAATTGGAAAGACAAGGCTATAGAATCTCTAGAAAATATACGCTTGCCTCTAATTTAGATGATATTCGATATGAATTTAATAAAGTTAAAAGACAACGAGACGTTGAAAAAAGTATTAGAATGTATCGAAAAGTTTTAATGGGACTTACTAGCGGCACCGAATATTTAAACAAAAAGTTTAATCCATTGGAAATAAAATTAGATGGATGGTCAGAAAGTCAAATGGAAAATATTAATGACTATGATGAAGTATTTGAAGAGTTGCACGATAAATATTCCGATAGTATTAGCATGGCACCAGAATTAAAACTTATGTTTATGGTTGGTGGTAGTGCATTTATGTTTCATTTAACGAATACCTTATTTAAGAACAATGCTCCAAGTTTAGATGAAGTCTTAAAGAAAAATCCAGATCTAATGAGAAGTTTATCACAGGCCACATTAAACACAATGAATGGTAATATGGGTGGAGGTGGAGGTAGTAATCCACTGTTTAATATGATGTCTCAGGGAATAGATGTTGCCTCAAATGCTCGAATGGGACGACGCCCTGATCCTCGTGCCGAATCATCCGGTAGTTCAAGAATGAAAGGACCCTCCGGTGTAGATAATATTTTAAATAATTTAAATGAAACAACTACACAAAACACACGAAGACGAAAGAAAGCTAATTCAGGAATTAATATCGATTTTTAAATAAAGATCAGTGTATCCGTATGATAAAAATAATAATTTAATTAAATTATTATTTTATTTTATTTTATTTTATCTTATCAATTTTTCAATATTATTGTAACTCGTAAGATAATAATCGGTTAGATCATTTAATTTCTTGTCCTGATAAATATTAAAATCTCTGAACTCTAAATCATTAAAGCATATTCTATTATCATCTGTTACAATATTATAAATAATATCATTATTATACCCCAACTGCTTACCAACCTCCTTAACAAAACAATAACTATCGTCGTGATATACAACTGTTAACCCAGATAAGATGATTCCTTTATACTGATATAACATAATATCTTTGTTATTTGATTTAATGATACCAATTATTTTAGAACCATTAATAGTGTTACCAATTTCTAATTTATTGATTGGTATAATTCCGTTCCAAGTTTTAATATTGGTAGTTTTATGAAACCCTGGATTATAATATTTACCTTTATTATCTTGATCAACCATTATAATTCCAGTATTTAAATAATTTAATTTTATTGATTCATAATCGTATAACATTTTTTTATTAGTTGTTTCATGATAATCTTTAAATCTGATGCCATTTATATTTATTTCAGCTATGGTTGTTTCTAAACAATAAATAAAGGGTTTATTATAATTTATCTTTGTTGCAATTACGCTATCCGCTACTCGAATCCAGTTATTATATTCAAATACACAATGAGAACCACTTACAATAATATCATTATAATTATACATTTGATTACCATACGATGAAAATTTAAATACAGTGGTTACTTTACAGTTATTATTTAATAAATCTCCTACACGAATATCTTTAATATATTTACCATTGTTTAATTTTGTGTTCTCATCAAAACAAAATACCTTAGATGCTACACCAATAGGTCCATTTAAAATAGATTCAAATGTGTATACAATATCTGTTAATGTTTTAAACAAATGGTTAAACATTGAACTTAATGAAGAAAAAATAGATAATAGTCTTGCAACAAGAGCTTTAATTCTAAGAAATATATTATTTAATTTATTATAAACATCTATTGATGTTTTCTTAATCGATTCACGCATATAATTTAACATTTTCCGTTGTTCTTGAACATCCCCTGATAAAGCAGCCAAGGTATCTTCTATTGTACTAATAGCTAGTTTAAAAGGTTTTAAAAAGGATTGTATTAAAGAGGAAAACATCGTTGAAAAAGTATCACTGGGATAGTACAGCCATTTTAAAAATCCGTGTTTTTTATTATCTTCTGGTTTTCCATTTTCAACTATATTTTCTTCTCTTTCTTTTTCAGCGTCATCTTCTGCTTTAGTAAAATCTACTGAAATGGCATTACTAAAAAAATAAATAGAATACGCTATAATTATTCCTAAAAATAAAATAGTATATTTTTTTTTATGATAATAAATATGTTGTAATGCTGATATTATAGAATCAAATATTAATTTAATATACTCTTTTAAGAAGTCATCTGGTGGTAATGTATTTGCATTATTTGCATCCATATATTATTATATATTATATTATATTAAAAATTGAACTATTGAAAATGGATCATATATATTACATTTAATAAAAGAATAATTATAAATAAATTGATACAAATCAGTTATATTTATATCATTCCATGAATCGGAATACATTAAATACCCCACTAAGTCAGAATCTATACTATCCTGTTTAACATAATACATGTTTCCTAAGCCAACATTAATAATTGTATATATTTTACCAATTTTATTGGCAAAAATGGAGGTAACCATCTGAATAACAGCATGTGGTAACTCAGTTTGTGAGACAATATTTTCATTATTATTTCTATTTATTCTATTACAACACGATTTACAAATAATGTTATGTCCACACGAAGGTAAATAAACATTGGCAGTTTTATCTGAACAGATACAACATAGATTTTCGGATCCAACAACATTAAAATATTTCAAAAAAATATTTTCGACTCTACATAACGGACAAATTATATTTATAACTTTTTTTTTTAGTATTACATTTTTACATTCAGTAATTGAATGGTTCTTATTACAGTTTTCACATTTATGATAGACTGTAAGATGTGTCCATGGATTACTACATTCTGATTTAGAACAATGAAATACTGTTGGTATTTTTTTATCAACTAAATCATTTGCGACTTTAACTGATTTTTGATCAAGACAGTCATAAATACCATGTCCAGTATTTTTACATTTAACACACTTATGCATTGATGAAACGTGAGTAGTTTTATTATTACATCCTAATATTTCACAATATGACATCCTATACTATATACGAATTATTATATTTTATCCCAAAGCGATTTTTATCCCAAACCATCATATCAGATTTTATTATATCCATTGATAAATCTAAATAATTTTGGTCGGTCGTCTGTGGTTGGTCCATACTGACCCCACGAATCACTGTGTTGAAAATAACCAATTATTTTGGAATCTTTCGAATCTCTTTTTGCAAATATAGTACATCCCATTCCACCATAAACCTCAGTATAAACTTTTCCATCATTTAATCCAAATTTATATTCAATCTCTTTTAATTTGGACGCAGATATATCAAAATTATTATCAGTCATTGTTAAAAAACAAGTATGACATAAACAACAATGGCCACAGTTCGGTAAAAATATTTCGACATTATTATCACAGCATACCGCACATTCTGCGTCTAAGCCTAATATTTTGGGTTGAGTACTTTTAACTTGGTTATCTACTCTACATAAAGGACATTTAATCTTATATAAGGTTTCAATATTAATGATACTTGGACATTTTGAAATAGAGTGTTTACTAATACAGTTTTTATACATACAATGATGTGCATCATTCGTATGAGTATTATAATCATTACAAAACTCAAATGTACACCATAATGATTTTGGAAATTTATCAAACTTATATTGATTTAATTTATTTTTTTCATTTATATTATTACATTCAACTTGACCATGTCCTTTCGTTTTACATATCCCACATAAATGACTTCTTGTAATATGACTTTGTGGATATCTACATCCCGCTACTTTACAATACATAATATACTTTATATTAAATATATTATTTAAATAGTCAACTTATAACATGATTCTATGTAGAGTATGATAATAAGTTATATGTAAATATTCCCATAAATAAATGCCATAATACATGGTTCCAAATAGATAAATCATTTAATATATTATCAACATTAGTATTATTTGTATATATTATATAACTATTATACCAAAATAAGAGTGCATACAAAAAATATTGAATATGATTAATATAAGTTAAATCATTGATATATACAGTATAACAAATAACAGGAACCGATATACAACTAACATGAACCATATCTAATATCCTTAAACTTGAGGATAAATAATTTTTATAATTATAGACTAATCTATAAATATCTGATATACTACCGATTAGTGTTTGAGTAAATATAACAAATAAGATTTCATTCTTATATTTAATATCAATTTCAGTAAAATAAAGTTTTAAAAAGGTTGGTACCTGATTTAAACAAGATAGTGTTAGTATCGATTTTAAAACCATATAATATTATTTAATAAAAAATATTTATATAATAAAAATAATATTATTAAGTATATGTCATTAAAAATATTTAAATCAAATAAATATAGTAAAGATAGACCACAAAATAATTTTTATGACTATGTTAATAGTAATTGGACCAAACAGACAATTATACCAACCAATAAAAGTAGTATAAGTAATACTGAAATAATAAAAAATAAAACAAATCACCAATTAAAAGAAATTATAATCAAACTTCCCAAAAAAAATATTATTAAGAAATATTATAATTCTTTTACAAATATTAAAAAAAGAAATAAAATGGGGTTTCAACCAATTATTAAATATTTAAACTTAATTGAGACGTCTTCTAATTATACCATTCTTAAATTATTTTTAGTATTGGGAATACCAACAATGTTTGATTTAGATAAATCAGTTGATTTATATAAAAATAAGAAATATTTCTGTTTTTTAACAGAAGATAATAGTGGACTACCAGTATTTTATTATAAACATAAAAAATATAAGTCAATTCAATTAAAATATAAAGAATTAATTAAAAAGATATTTAAACTAATTGACGAGGAGGATGAATCAATTAAAATTTATAAAACTGAAAAAAAACTAGCAGAAAAAATGTTAACACCTCTTGAACAAAAAGATTTTAAAAAACTATTTAATAAAGTAAATAGAAAAAACGTATTAAACAATGAATTAAATAACTTACTGACTGCTTTTAATATTCCAGATATGATCTTAATTGATAATTTAAACTATTTTAAATATATTCAAAAAGTGTTACAAACAGATCTAAAATCATTTTTTAAATGGAAATTATTATTATTTTCGGCTCAATATTTATCAGAAGATTTTACCGATCTACTATTTAATTTTTATAATAAATCTTTATTGGGTATTAAAAAAAAATCACCCGGTTGGTTAGAGGGAATTAATTTTATAAATATGACTGTTAGTGAATTATTAGGTGAAAAATATAGAAAAAAACATTTTACCTTAAAAGAGAAGAATCACGTAACTAAAATGATTAAAAATATAAAAGAATCGCTCAAAAATAAAATTACAAATAGTGATTTTATGACATCTAAAACAAAAAAAAATGCATTATTAAAAATTAAAACCTTAAAATATAAAGTAGGTTATCCTAAAAAATATAACAAATATAAAAAATTAAAAGCTCACGAACACCCACTAGATAATTTACTTGAATATAACAAATATTGTTTTATAAAGTATATATTACCCAAAATTAATAAAAAAATTAATAAAACCCATTGGGAGATGGATTGTTATAGAGTAAATGCTTATTATGAACCAGTTTATAACCAGATAGTTATACCTGCTGGTATTTTACAACCACCTTATTATGATATTAATGCCGATAACGCCTTAAATTATGGGGCAATTGGAACTATTATTGGTCACGAATTAACACACGGATTTGATGACACGGGTAAACAATTTAATGAAAATGGTATAATGAAAAATTGGTGGATAAAATCAAATGCTCAAAAGTATACTCGCAAACTAAAATTACTGATTACACAATATGATAATTATAAATTATATAATGAAAAAATAAATGGAAAATTAACAATTGGTGAAAATATTGCTGATTTAGAAGGGTTTAAAATAGCATTTGATGCTTTTTTAAAACTTAAGAATTATTCAATTGATAATGTGTCTCCTGAAAAAAGATTTTTTATTGCTTTCGCTATTTCATGGAGAAGTAAACAAACTAAGAAAGCATTGTTGCTTAAAATGTTGTATGATACTCATTCACCCGCACAAATCAGAGTTAATGGTGTTTTAAGTAATATTCCTCAATTTTATAAAGAGTATTGTGTTCATAAAGAAGATGAAATGTATCGACACAAATTAATATCATTCATATAATATATGCCGAAAATTAAAATATAGAATTTAATGTATATATGATTTCATTAACAACAAACTCTTTTTGTTTTTTTCTAGTTAAATTAGGGTGACATCTCATTCTAAAACTATGATTTTTATTCTTGTACAAAATAGAATAAAAAACAACACCAGTTAGTTCAATATTAAGTGGTTCTAAATAACCAGTAACACTAACATAAATATCGGCGTTAATTTGTTTTTGTAATCCAATATTCATTAAATTGGCACATTTTTTACTATAAATTATTGTATGTTTGGGTATATTCAAAAAAGTATATTTAATAGAAGAATTATATGCTACTATACCACCCATTAAATATCTACTTGAACCATATACATTGCTTAGAGTACTAGCTAGTAAACCACCAGTACAACTTTCAGCCACAGCAATTGTTAATTTTTTATTAAATAATTTTTGTGAAAGTTTTAACATATAATTATAAATATAAGTTCTTATTTAACTACTACTTTAATCTTTTTAATTTTCTTACTAGTTGTGTCTTGTAATTGGGATGCAGGAATCCCAATTTCAAAATCATCATCGATAATAGGTTCATCACTGAATGTATTATCAATCTTCTTCTCCAATGATTCCATATCTTCCATCGATAATTCCATGTTTTCAGAATCATCATAAATATTGTTTAGAATTTTATCTTCATCTAAAATAATATCACTAAAATTGGTTCCTGTTTTTACAAATTGACCCATCATAATATTTGAGGAGACTCCTCGACATTTATCTGTTTCTGCAAAAATACCAGCATTTACAAAAATATCATTAATCTCTTCGAAAGAGGCTTTTGCAATTGGACCACGTTCCATTGATTTATTAATACCGTGGCGACGAATAACCATAATAATACCCTTATAAGTCATTAAATCTATCAATAACTCAATATGTCGATTTAGAATTTTATCTTCACCAAAGAGAGCGGTGAACTCTTTAATATACTTACTTCGAACACCTTCAATCCCAAATACCTTATAAATCTCATTAATATCATTTGTTGTAGTTCGGGTTTTATCAATATAATCACATCCCATAATATCTAACAGATTTGTTCCATCTGTATTTAATGTATATTCTTTATGGGCTTCTGCTACACCATCTGGATAATATTTTACTATATTTGTTTCCTTCATTTCAACACGCTTAATATTTTTAATACCTCGTAATGTAATATTTAAAATCTGTTTTTCAATCACTTTATAAAAACCAATATCATCTTCGTCCTCATCTTGGACAGTAATTTTTAATTTTAATACCAGAGTGTCTGCGTTATTATCACTAATTCGTGAAGTAATATATTCCTCTGATACAGTATTAAATAAGATAGCGTCCTTGATGTTATTCATATTAATATTTTTCTTTAAAATTGCTTCTTTATCAAAATATAATTTCAAAGACCAATTTGATAATTCTTTCTCAGTTTCAACATTTAAAATCTTATTAAACAGATTAAAGGTTGTCCATAAAAACTCATCTTCTTCTGTTTCAATCTCAGGACCATCATATAGAAGTTCTGTTTTATTAATAATATCTTTTAATTGTGTATATTGGAATTGATATTTTAATTCTTCTGATAAATCTTTGTTATTCTTAAGTTTATCTGTTAAATAAATAGTCATTGATGGAGTTTTCATATTAGCACTACTGGTATTATTTAATAATTCATCCAGTCGAGGAACACCCTGTGTAACCACAACAGACTGTGATCCAACTCCCGCAAAGTGGAACGTGTTTAGCGTATTATGAGTTAATACTCCCCAATCATTCATAAATGTTTGATTACCAGGAACGGTAAAATCATATACATACTCTTTTGGATCGTCTAGAATATTAATACTGACAATTTCATCCCATACAATGTCGGAATTGACCGCCTGTTCCAAATATTTAATTGACTCAGCAATATCTATTTTTTGTTTGAGAGCAACTTCTTGAAACTCATTAATATATTTCTGTAAGGTTCGTCGACCAATACTTTCTTTGTTCTTCCACCGACCATACACCCGACTATGATTTTTGATTTGTAAAATTTTACCACATTCGGCAACTACTTCACCGATACCAGGGATCTTGTCAATATAATCGGCAACATCATGTTGATTATTTCGGTCATTATAATTAATAATTTCAATTAATTCTTTCTTGAAGACACCATTATCACTACCAATCTGCTCTTTATAATAATTTATATATTTATTAATAATTGTTAGATAGTATGTTTTTTTAACTGTTTTAATTGTTGTAAAGATATTGAAATAATTAAATAGAATACTAATATCTTTGATTTCAGATAAACTTGTTGAATAAATATGTAATAATTTATTTCTTTTATTGTTAATAACATTGCCCTGTTGATCACAAAATCCTCGCATAAAACCTGTTTGAAACTCTTTTGGTGCTGTATAGATGAATTGAGGAATATGGGTATCATCTGTTTCTTCACCAGTGCAACTACTTTTAATAAAATCATATAGTTTACTCTCTGGAATGTTAATTTTGTTATTATCAAACTCTAATGGATATCCAAGTGTTTTAAAATATGTAAGATATTTGTCAATATTATATGTGATGATTTTCTCAGACGCAAGATAAACACCAAATAACCATCCCATTTCAAATGTCAAAGTATGATCCTGGATTGTATCAACAATGTTTAAATTATATTTAATATTTTTAAGAACTGGAATACGCATTCCAACTTGTAATTCGTCTCCTTTAATTGGCATTACTTTATTATCTTTTCTGGTTAAATGACTGTGTGAAAGTGTCGTTGTGATTGTTCGACCACTCTTTGTTTTAACATTTACAAGTCCACCATTTGTCAAATGACGACTGATATGTGAAATTTTGTTCCACGCAGTTTTTTCAGTTTCATTTACTCCGATAATATAATATGAATAGTCATCTGATAACTTTCCTTCAATGCTTCCCTCATTTAGTTCAACAATACTATTTTCTTTATCATTAATGATATTATCAATAAATATTGACACTTTCCCATTATAATACGTATATTTCTTGTCTGTATTCTTTTTATAAATAATTTTAATATTTTCTGAACTAATAACACTCATCTGTGTAGATGGTTCTCCTATTGAATGTGCTGCAACAATACCAACATTTTCACCTGGAGCAACAAATGCTTCATATGTTTTCAGTTTCATATGAGTGAGAATGTAGTCAAACATCTGTTTGGTTAATTTGTGATTAATAATACATCTCTTAATAGATAATTCCACCGTAATTAACATTCGAAGTAGTGTATATGATTCATCGAACTTAAAAAACTTTAGAATGGAAGTTTCTAGTTTTTGCAAAGAGTCAATAATATATTTTGGTGTTAAATCTGAAAGGTTTGATCCACCAAACTTTTTAATTGTATTGTGAATAACTCTTCGTAAGTTATAAGGAGCTTTGATCTCCGCCGAGTTTAAAATTGCTAGATTTTTGTAAACCTTCTCTCGTAACATTGTTCGAGAGTCCATTAAATAATTAAACTCTTTCTTTAACAATTCGGGTGTTTCTTTTTCTGCTTGTAATTTTGAATACGCTGCTGGCGTAATAAGTAATTGCCAGTTAATATCATCTGAGATTTTAAACTCCTTGTCCATTTCAATATTACTGTATTCTAGAAGTCGGAACCCTTGTTTTTCAATTTTAGTTGGATCAAATGCATCACCACCATAACTAAGTTGAACAATATTGTTATGGGTGTTTCGAACAGTATAATCATGACGCACAATCATATCCTCCAAAGCTTTAATTAACCGTCGTGAAATATAACCAGAATGTGCTGTTCGAATGGCAGTATCAATTAATCCCGTTCGTCCAGCCATAGCATGGAAGAAATTCTCAATTGGAGTCATTCCAACTGCATACGAGTTTTTAATAAATCCACGACTAGCAGGAGATTCGTCAAACTTTGGGAAATGTGGAAGACTTCTGTGTGTAAAATCATCGCCAATTCGATCACCCCAAATAGACTGTTGTCCAACTGCTGACATAATCTGTTGAATATTAATCATTGAACCCTTTGAACCAGATTTAATAATTGAATACAGTGAATTATCACTCCAGTTTTCTTTAATATAATTTTCAATAATATTTCTACCTCCCTCTTCTCCATCAGCTAACAACTTTCCAACTCGTGTTTCAAAATATGCTTTTTTCATAGAATCGTCAATGTTAATATTATCTTTTCCACTATTAATATTTTTAATTAATTTATAGACATCCTTAATTGATTTATCGATTACCTTAGTAACTTCCTTTCGAATCTCAATCGGTGCAACAATATCACCAAAACCAATACTAAAACCTTGATCGACCATCCAACGAATAATTAATGACTGAATTGAATTTAAGAAATCTTTACATTTATTATTTCCATAAATATTATGAATGGTTCCAATTAAACATTTATTAATAATACCCTTATCTAATTGACCATACTTCATAATACCATTTTCAAAATAACAATTTTCTCCGCTGGCATTTTTCAATTTGAGCGTTAATTCTGGGATAATTTTTGAAAATACTTGTTGACCTGTCCAATAATTTACTTTACCTGTATTAGTTGGATCACCTTTTAAATTATCATTAAACTCTAAACACATTAGTAAATTATTGAAATCATAGCCACTAATGCGTGTATCTTTTTTTGTAAATAAATATGATCCAATTGCTGAATCTTGAACAATTTTAATAATTGGTATCGAACTAGCTGGTGAAATAATTTGAGTGGAAACTAATGCTAATTTTTCTAATTCAATTCTAGTCTGAATACTATCTGGAACATGCATATTCATTTCATCACCATCGAAATCTGCATTATACGGTGTTGTAACCGTTACATTTAATCGAAATGTATTATCATTTACTACCTTAATACGATGTGCCATCATACTCATTCGATGAAGTGACGGTTGTCGATTAAAGAGTGCGATATCTCCATCAATCAAATGTCGGAAAACAATATCACCATACTCTAATTTGATTTTTGTAGGATCAATATATTTTAAGGAATAATCCCGTGGGTCTTCATTCTCATTTTCAGAGATTTTTCGAATAAACTTTGCACCTGGGTATTTATTTGGACCATTGTGAACAAACTCATAAAGTCTTGAAATATTATATTTATTAACAATCTCAGGATAGGTTAAGTTCTTTGCCATTTTAATTGGAACACCGAATTGATCAATACTAATGTTTGGATCCACTGAAATAACTGTTCGGGCAGAACGATCACATCGTTTCCCCATAATATTACCTCTCATTCGACCACCTTTTGCTTTTAATCGTGTTTTAAGTGTTTTGTATGGTCGACCGGACCGATCAATTAAAGATGGCACCTTAGGAATCTCATTATCAATATAGGAAGCAATTAAACATTGTAAAGCACCTTCATAAATATTTACTGTTTTCTTTTCAGCACCAGATGCAATTTTCTGTCGTAGTTGATTATTTTGTTTAATAATTTGAATTAAATGTCGAGTTAAATCATCTTCGGCTCGCATATTATTATCTTGTTTAATAGATGGTCGCACATATGGCGGTGGAACAGGAAGAACTTTGCAAATTAACCATTCTGGTCTACTATATTTATTTGAGAGTCCCAGTAATTTAACATCTTCTTCTGTGATATTTTTAAGAATATTATAACATAATTCTGGTGTAAAAATCTGATGAATATTTGTTTCTTTTGATTTTAAGACAGCTTTGTCAAATTCACCTACAATCTGAACAATATTACTTTGATCTAAAATTTTATCAGAGTTTAACTTAATATATTTTTTAGGCTGAATTGCATGACAACCACAGTTATATTGACATTTTTTGTTTTTGCTCGAAATTGAATTATCATAAACATATTTAAATCGAATTTTACCAGTTCTTTTTTTAATTTCATTTAAAATCGTTGGATTCGATTTATCAATTAGTATATTAGAACATCTAAAACAAACACATCGTAAGATTTTAATAATATATGGAATAAAATGATAGTAAAATACCGGTAATGCTAAATTAATATGTCCGAAATAACCTGGACACATAGTATTATCGTTATCATCTGTTGGACATGTTCGACCATCGTCTAATACTCCCATTCGAGGATCAAATAATCCATTAATTTTTGGATTAGAACCGTCATATGTTTCGGGTAAGGTAACTTCACATACAGACGCTGTGATGATACTTTCCGGACTTAGAATACTAAACTGAACCTTTGTAACAGTTTCTACGTCCTCCACATTATTCAGTTTATAAATTAGTTTCGACATTATAATATAATCATTATATATTTTTATATATCATTTAGATTTTCCTTTTTTTTATTAATTCATATAAAAAAATAACTATATTATAAATATATGGTCAAACGAAAAAATGATTCAGATAATTCATCGTCTAATAAAAAAAAAAAA
>TARA_B110000211_G_scaffold226207_1_pt1 | contig 20527 bp, 23 predicted proteins | sample TARA_B110000211 | Tara Oceans TARA_B110000211 (sample SAMEA4397516) | marine metagenome | biome: Polar Biome; feature: [DCM] deep chlorophyll maximum layer (ENVO:01000326); material: water (ENVO:00002006), including particulate matter (ENVO:01000060) such as... | depth 30 m
ATCATAGGCCTCTATAACGTCACTCAAAGGTTTGGTTTTGCTAACCGCCAATAATATTACATCAGTTGTGCTTCTGCTAGATGCTTGGCAGGCTTCAGTAATCCGTCGTTGGGTGCGCATTAAGGCTTGGGGAATGGTCTGCTGGATAGGGTAAGATGACATAAGTAAACGCTGCATAAGGCGACAAGTAAACAGTAGTTATCATGGTAACAATTCTAACGTGAGTCTCATAGGGTAGAGTTAAGACTAAAAGTTGCGGGAGATGGACTTAAAGTTAACACAAAGCGACCTCGTTATAGGTCTGTGGTGCGAACCGCTTGAGGTTAAGGGTGTTAGCCAATATCATGCTATATGGTTTAGGTTTTTTTTAAAATAGCCCACAGGTTCCGGATACACGATGACTTTAGCTCTATCCATTATAGATTTACACAAAAGCTTTAATGAAAACGAAGTGATTAAAGGCATGTCGTTAGAAGCCAATAAGGGTGACGTGATCTCTTTAATTGGAGCAAGTGGCTCGGGTAAAAGCACCTTCTTGCGTTGTATTAACTTGTTAGAGACGCCTAATAGTGGTGAAGTCAGACTCAACGGCGAGTTGATGGAAATGAAGACTGATAGTAAGGGCAACCGCTTGCCTGCTGACCAAAAACAAGTTGATCGCATGCGTACTAAATTGGGCATGGTTTTTCAAAGCTTTAATCTTTGGAGTCACATGACCATTCTAGAAAACATTATGGAAGCACCAGTGCACGTTTTAGGTCAAAGTAAAACTGAAGCCCATGCCAATGCTATGGCACTGTTGGAAAAAGTAGGTATTGCCGATAAAGCGCTGCAATACCCAGACCACTTGTCTGGTGGGCAGCAGCAGCGAGCAGCCATTGCCCGCGCTCTAGCGATGGATCCAGAGGTCATGTTGTTTGACGAGCCAACTTCTGCACTAGACCCTGAATTAGTTGGAGAGGTGCTTAAGGTGATGCGTCAGCTGGCAGCAGAAGGCCGCACCATGATTGTAGTGACCCACGAAATGGCCTTTGCTCGCGAAGTGTCATCTAAAGTTGTTTTCCTCCATCAAGGAATGATTGAGGAGCAAGGGGCTCCGGAAGAGGTGTTTCAGAATCCAAAATCAGAACGATGCCGCCAGTTTTTGGCTTCGAGCTATTAAATCCTAGCCTTTATTGGCTAACTATAACCACAATAAATGAACGATGAGGTTTTTTATGAATAAACTACTTGCTGCTGCACTAACTGCAGGCGCGTTGACTATGTCTTTGGGCGCTGTTGCGGCTGACACAATCTTGATGGGTACTGAAGGTGCATACCCTCCATACAACTACTACGACAGTGACAACAACCTAATTGGTTTTGACATTGAAGTAGGCGACGCTATTTGTGCTGCTATGAAAGCAGACTGCGAGTGGGTTACCTCAGACTGGGACGGTATTATCCCTGCATTGTTAGCTAAGAAGTTTGACACTATCCTTGCCTCAATGTCTATCACAGATGAGCGTAAGCAAAAGATCGACTTTACTAACAAGTACTACAACACTCCTAACCGTTTCATCCGTGCAGCTGGTTCTAACACTGAAGCTACTTCTGGTGTGATCGTTGGAGTTCAAAGCTCTACTGTTCAAGAAAACTACCTTCGCGGTGTATATGGTGACATTTTAGAAATCCGCACTTACGGTGCTCAAGAAGAAGCTAACTTAGACTTTGCTGCCGGCCGTGTAGACATGTTGTTTGTCGACGTAATTGTTGGTGACGAAATGATGAAAGCTGCAGGCATGGAAGGAGAGTTCTTTGGCCCTGATATTGCTGATTCTAAGTACTTTGGCGCTGGCGCTGGTATCGGCGTACGTCAAGAAGACACTGAATTACGTGACCGCATGAACAAAGCTCTTGCGCAAATCTTAGCCGATGGCACTTACGATGCGATCAGCAACAAGTGGTTTGGTTTTAGCGTTTACGGTGGCTAATTTAGCCATTGGAAAGGGCGGCTGAGGCCGCCTTTTTTTTAACTCTTAGGCAGTGTTTTTTATGTTGGATTTGCATGGCTACGGCTGGCTCTTATTTGACGGTTTACAATTAACGATCGCCGTAGGCCTTTGCGCTATGGTGGTTGCTGTATTACTTGGTTTGTTGGGTAGCTGGGGCAAGCTGACCAATAATCGGTGGGCCAACTTGGCCGCCAATACCTATACCACTGTGGTTCGTGGTGTGCCCGAACTTATTCTTTTATTGTTGGTGTACTTTGGTACACCAACCCTGATTCAGTCCATAGCGACAAGCATGGGCTATGACATACGGGTTGATATTAACCCCTTTATCGCAGGCACTATGACCATAGGTTTTATCTATGGTGCTTTTGCCACAGAAGTATTACGGGGGGCCTTTCAGTCCATCCCTAAAGGCCAGGCCGAAGCAGCTAGAGCTATTGGCATGAACCGCTTGAAGACTTTCAAACGTATCTTGTTACCCCAAGCGCTGAGGTTTGCTTTGCCTGGCTTAGGTAATGTTTGGATGGTGCTTATCAAAGCTACCTCGTTGATATCTATCATTCAATTGGACGAGTTGATGCGTAAAACGAAAATTGCTTCCAATGCTACCCATGAGCCCTTTACGTTTTACTTGTTGGCATCGTTTATTTATTTAGGTATTACCTTGGTGTCAATGATGGCACAAAAACGAGCTGAGACATGGGCCAACAAGGGAGTGACACGCTAATGGATTTCTCTATTGTATGGCAGTATCTGCCGATGTTACTGGAAGGTGCATGGGTGACTTTGTGGATTACAGTGGTGAGTTTGGCTATTGGTTTGGCCATTGCCATTCCTCTTGCTCTGGCTCGCTTAGCCAAAAATCCGCTGATTTCATCCCCTGCTTATCTATTTGTATTGTACTTTCGCGGTACACCTTTATTAGTGCAAATATTTTTGATTTATTATGGCAGTGGTCAATTCCGGCACGAGTTAGTAGACATAGGTTTGTGGACTTTCTTCCGTGACCCATGGTTCTGTGGCATCTTGGCCTTGGTATTAAACACGGCGGCTTATTCTGCAGAAATTTTCCGTGGTGCCATTAGTGCGGTTCCGCGCAACGACATAGAAGCTGGCCGGGCTTGTGGAATGTCGGGGTTACTGCTGTTTCGCCGCATCACTATGCCAAAGGCGTTTCGTATTGGCTTACCAGCCTACGGTAATGAAGTGATTTTCTTATTACAAGCCACGTCGTTGGTGTCCACTATTACGATTTTGGATTTAACCGGAATTTCTCGCCAGCTTATCTCTAAAACTTTTGCGGTGTACGAGTTTTACCTCACAGCCGCCGCTATGTATTTAGTCATGACGTATGCCTTGGTGTATTTATTCCGCATGTGGGAAAAGCGCATGAGCGGACACTTGCAAGATCGTGTTGTCACTGAACCCCGCGCATAATCAGTCAGCGCCTTATGACTGGATCATTGTTGGTGGTGGCCTGGTTGGCGCATCAATAGCCTACGGACTAATCCAAAAGCAGCCTCACTTGCACATTCTAGTGCTCGATGGAGGGGATACAGATCACCGTGCATCTGTGGGAAATTTTGGCCTTATTTGGGTGCAAGGTAAGGGGTATGAGTTTCCTGCATACGCCAATTGGAGCTTACAAGGTGCAGACTTGTGGCCGCAGTTTGCCCGCCAGTTAAGCCACAAAAGCCAAATTGATATAGCTTATCAAAGGAAAGGTGGTTTGGAGTTTGCGCTAAGCCAGCAACAGCTTAATGCCTTAAGTGAAGAAATGGCAGCCATGGCTCACCATACTCAGGGTGATTTTCAATATACTATACTCGACCGTGATGCAGCGTTAGCTCTGCAGCCAGGCCTTGGTGAAGCTGTCGTAGGGGCGGTGTATAGCCCGCAAGATGGGCAGGTTAATCCGTTATATCTATTATCAGCGTTGCATAAGGCAAACCTGTTACACGGTGTGGAATACCAATCTCGCTCTACAGTTGAGAATGTTGAGGTGGTTGCGCAAGGGTTTAATGTGGCAGGATTTTCAACCAAACACATTGTTCTCTGTGCTGGCCTGGATAATCAGCGTTTGGGTAAGCAGCTAGACATGCACTTGCCGGTGAGTCCTGTTAAAGGCCAAATACTTATTACTGAGAGGGCAACTGCGGGCACTCTTAAATATGCGTCACCACAGCTACGTCAAACTGCCGAAGGCACTATTCAGATCGGCGGTTCCCATGAGCACACGGGTCTAGATGACCGCTCCACCCTTGAAATAATGCAAACCATCGCCGACGATGCGGTCGCTCTGATGCCAGGCTTAGCCCAGTTGCAGTTGGTTCGGACCTGGGGAGCGCTGCGGGTGATGTCTCCTGATGGCGCACCCATTTATCAGCGCTCCCACAAGTACAGTGGGGCCTTTGGCGTGTGTTGCCACAGTGGTGTTAGCCTCGCAGCAGCTCACGCAGGACCCTTGTCTAGCTGGTTATTAAACACCCTCGATGGGGGCCAGAAAATACTTATAGAAGCCATGAGCAATGACCGATTCCCTATTTAGTTGTTTGATTAAAGACCCTCCCCAGTGCCCCATCGTCGTTAATGGTATTGAACACCAGGTGCCTGCTCAACTTAGTGTAGCAGCGGCCTTGTTATATCTAGGCAATCTGGCCATCCGAAAACACCCAGTTAGTGGCGAATCTAGAGCACCATTTTGTCATATGGGAGTGTGTTTTGAATGCCTAGTAAGCATTGATGGTCAGCACAAACGCAGAGCTTGTTTGCATCAAGTCATGCCGCATATGTGTATTGATACTGCGATGGTCGGTGTAAACCCATGAATAAGGTCTATGATTATTTGGTGATTGGTGCAGGGCCTGCGGGCATGGCAGCTGCGATAGAGGCAAGTAATGCAGGGTTGTGTGTGCTGGTGCTGGATCAAGCTGCAAGTGCCGGTGGCCAAATTTACCGCAATTTAGGTCAGGTTGGGAGTCAGCAAGCTAAAGTATTGGGCTCAGATTATTTAGCCGGTAAACCTTTATTAGCCCAGTTTATGGCAGCCAATTGTGATTACCAGCCTATGGCGCAACTATGGCATATTGAGGCTCATGAAAAAGGTTTCTTGGTGGTAGCTCTGGTGCGTGGTGAATCAATAACCTATCTCACTAGCCATCTATTATTGGCTAATGGAGCTATGGAAAGGCCGATGGCTATAGCAGGCTGGCATAAGCCTGGAGTAATGACCGCTGGTGCAGGTCAGATTCTAATAAAGACTTCTGCTTTGTTACCCAAACGAGTTGTTTTGGCAGGATCTGGTCCCTTGTTGCTGCTCTTGGCGCAGCAATACCGTGCCGCAGGTGTCTCCATTACTGCCTTGCTTGATACCACTCCTAAGTCCAACTATTGGTATGCTATACCGTGGCTGGTGGCAGGTTTAACAACACCCAAACAGCTGTTTAAAGGTGTGTGGTTAACGTTAGTGCAGCGTATTAAGACGCCCTACATCACTGGAGTGTCTCACATTGAAGTGCTGGGCGAAGAGTGCGTAACAGGAGTGGGTTACACCGTGGCAGGCAAAGCGTATGACATCGCGTGTAATTTAATAATGTTACATCAAGGACTGATTCCTGAGACCCAAATGGGACAGTTGCTAGGGTGTACTCAGGTGTGGAGTGAAACTCAACAGTGTTGGCAGACACAAGTGGGTGTTGCTGGTCAGACGTCTGTACCTGGACTGCAGGTTGCAGGAGATGCTGGCACTATTGGGGGCGCTAATGTAGCTCAATTTGAGGGCCGACTTGCAGGCATTACTCGAGCAAGTAGTGGGGTATTACCCTTATCACTGCGAAAAAGATTAATAACCCTATGGCTGTGCCTTAGGGTTAAGCAATTGCACTGGGCCCGGGGCTTAGTGGATCGTCTATACCGGCCAGCAAGCTGGCTGTTTGCTCCTACCCCGGACACTATCGTGTGCCGCTGTGAGCAGGTTACTGCAGGCGCTATTACAGCTATAGCTAGAACAGGGTGTGCTGGTGTAAATCAGCTTAAAGGTTTCACCCGAGCAGGTATGGGGGCATGTCAGGGCCGTCAGTGCGGGTTCAATTTAGCCTACTTGGTAGCCAACACCCAACAGCGGCCGATGTCAGAGGTAGAACCTTTGACCATACGACCTCCGTTAAGCCCAATCAACCTAGGTCAATTATCTAGGCGACCTGAGTTGTAGAGTAGTTTAATAGTTTTTTCAGCAGCTAAGAACCGCTTTAACAGGAGCGGATCGAAGTGCTGAGGGCTTAGGTAACCATCCCCATAAATCAGTTTTTTGATGCTGGTACGGTGATCGCAAGCTTCGGCATAAGTCTTTTCCCTTCTTAGCCCTGCGTAGCTGTCATAAAGCTTGGCTAGCCTCGCTTCGAGGCAGATAGATTCACCAGAAATAGCTAAAGGGTAACCGGTACCATCCCAGTTTTCATGATGTTGGCAGGCTATCAAGGCCATTTTAGAAAATCCGTGGTACTTTAGCCAGCTACCGCCAGCTAAAGTGTGGTTGGCTAGCTGAGAAAATTCAATAGTATCTAATTTGCTGGATTTATTGAGCTGTTGGTATTGGCTAGATTGCAGAGCAACATTACGCCATGCTATGGCTTTAGCAGCCACAACCTGTTCCTTCTTAGACCAAATGCTATGCATTATGCAGTTAATGAAGGGTAGCAAAAGCGGATCTATTTCGGCTTTTGGCTCATGGCCTTCAGGCCACTCACATGGCAAGCTGATAACCTGTGCTTGTGTGGTTAACCACTGTTCAAGCTGCACTCTATGTATTGGGGTTAAGCTAATGTGTCTGCAGCCCATATGTATAACCGCTATCAGCTGAGTGTGTTGAAGATATGCGTCTAGCAATAACCAATGCTCCGGCCTTGGCCAGTGGCCTGGAATAGGTTGTTTATTCCATAAGTATGGTTTTAGGTGAGAATAATCAAGCACCAGCTTTTGGCACGGTGTTGTTGAGTTTGTGGGGGTATGATGGCCTTGACTGTGAAGCCAATAAATCAGTGACCCCGCTACATCGTCATCAACCGCCACTAAGATGTTCATTGCGACTTTAATGTCTCTTCACCTGTGGCCGTTGGCAACCATAGGCTAAAGGTGGTTTCTCCCAGGCGAGATGACAGCGTCAATTGCCCACCTAAATTGTGCATGAAATCTCGACATAGGGTTAACCCTAAGCCCGTACCTTGCTGTGAGCTTTTACTGGTGTAATAGGCCTCAAATACTTTTTCTTGAAGCTCTATATCTATTCCGGGCCCATTATCAACCACGTTGATAGTGACACCTTCAGTGCCACGATATTCTTTTAAGCCAAGACTTACGTTAATAGTGGCTGCTACCCCCTTTGTTGGGTGTTCCACTAGCGCATCGCGGGCATTGTGAATGAGGTTTATGAGTACTTGCTCTAATCGCTGCGCCAGGCCAAACACAAAAAATTTAGGCTTATTGTGTGCGCCGATATTGGTATTTGTTAGGTCTACTTCTTGCAGTTTAAGTGGATGTTTTAGCAACTGTATAATGTGCTCAACACTTTTTTCTGCGTCAAAGACACCAAGGTTTAAAGGCTTTCGGCCCACTATTTCTCGCATATTGCTTAGGGTGCTGGCACAGCGCTCTACTTGGTTATCTAATGCTGCTAGGTGTTCGTCAATTTGATCGATACCAACGCCTTGATTCATGGCTTGTAAGCCGTAAATGCGTAGACGCATAGCATTAAGGGGTTGATTAACCTCATGGCACATTCCAGCCATCGCCTGGCCAACCGCAGCTAGTTGGGCTTGGTTCTGCCAATGGATAGTAGTATGCCCTAGTGAGGTTTGGTCGGTGATTTGGAAAAATAGAGTAGCGTTTTTGGTGTTAGCGTGCACAGCAGTCCAAAGGAACCAGTGGCTTGGCTGTGATGCAGCAGTGGGCCAGCCAATAAGTTTGCTTTGGCCGTGTTGCAATTGACAAATCTGCTGCCAAAGACTGGGCGTAATGATCTCAAGAAATTCGGCTAGTTTGGTACTGGAGGGAAGGTCCAGTAGACGTAACGCAGATTCATTAAAATGGATGAGTTGGGCTATAGGTTCATATCTAGCAGCGGAAATAAGGCCGTGATAAACAGTCCAGTCTTCCCTATCCATTGATACGCTATCCTTTTATTTTGAGGGTAAGGTAAGTCTGAGAGCTTGTCATAAAGACCGTAAACAAGGTCCCATAGGTTTTATTATAACCAAGATGACGTAGGAACTTTTCCTATTTTTTGTATTTAAATCAGTGCAGATTACTATATTTATGAAGCCATAAAAACGAGGGAGCTCCGCACGGCAACGGTTAAATTGAAAAATGGTATTAGGGTTTTGAGGTCCTTGTGCAAACGCTTTTAGCGTTTCACCGCCTGCAATACTAATTCTTTTAGTTCTTCTACCGGTATGGGCTTGTGCAAGACAGGCACGCTAGTAGGTAAATCGCTAGCAGATACTTCTGCTTCACTCATTCCTGTTACAACGATAGGTGTGAGGTGATCATATTTAGGATCATCTTGTAATCGCGTAATGATAGCAAAACCGTCAACTAGTGGCATTTGTAGGTCGGTGATGAGCACCGTTGGTTTGAACTCGCCAATCTTAACAAGGGCGTCAATGCCATTTTCTGCAGTTTCTACCTGCAGGCTAGGGAACCAACTATTGATGAGCATTTTATACAACAATAAGGTGTCTTTATCGTCATCTACAATGAGAACTGTAACTAGGCCTTTAGTGTTAGCTTTGCGAATAGGGGTTTGTTTTTCCAGTTTTTCATCAAGCAGCTGCTGGATAGAATCGACACTAATGCGCCGGTGGCCTCCAGCTGTTTTCCAGGCCTGTAATACTCCACGCTCTACCCAAAGTTGAACTGTGCGGACAGAAACATTCAGTAACACCGCCGCTTGGCGAGTGGTAAGCTCAGACATTTTTGAGAGGTCAATACTATTCATTTCTATTTTTCAGATAATAATTATTTAAATTAATTTTATCAAAATTATCATTTATTGACAAACAAAAATTTAATAACTTGCTCCACCTTGATCCTACTTTGTTACATCGTATAACTAATACGCCCAGCTTTTATAGTTAATTCCACACGTGCTTTGAGTTGTTGGTTGGCTAGTGCTTGATTGGTACCATGACTTAGCTGGCTAGACGAATTGAGAGTCCAGAGATGATTTGGATCGATTAACGTGAGGTTGGCTTTTTCACCGACGGTTAACGTTGCAGTTTTTCTAAGAGCGATGGTGGCGCTATTGGAGCTCAAAGCCTGAATAGCCAGTGTCCAAGTGAGGTCCCCTGTGTCCACTAGCCCCTGGATGAGTGAAACCAGCATATCGTAGGTCGCCATGCCTGATGCTGTAGCAGCAAACGGAGCACATTTGGCGGCTGATTCGTGGGGCTGATGGGCAGAGCAGATTGCATCTAAGGTGCCATCTTTAATGCCAGCGAGTAGGGCTTTGCGGTCTGATTCTTCACGCAAAGGAGGCTGCACATGGTACTGGCTGCTATAGCCCTCTATGGCAGTGTCGGTGAAACAAAGGTGAGCTATGCCCACGTCAGCGGTAATATTCATGCCTTGCGCCTTGGCTTGGCGGATTAGAGCAACACCTGCGGCACTGGTGAGTTGGTTGAAATGGCCACTTACGCCAGTATGTTGCATGAATTGCAAATGACGGCTGATAGAGAGAGTTTCAGCAATCACAGGAATGCCATCTAAACCCATGCGTGTAGATGTGGGGCCAGCATGCATCTGTCCACCGCCTAATTGCTGGTCTTGTGCCTGCACAAATACCTTTAAACCAAAGGTAGCGGCATACTCATAACACCGTAATAACACAGTATTATCACTTATATCGTAACTTGCGTTGCTAAAGCCAATACAGCCAGCACGAGAAAGCGATTCCATATTACTGAGTTGAGTGCCTTTTAAATCTTTGGTGATTGCGGCCACCGGCAGTAGGTCGCAAAATCCTGCGGCTGCTCCTTTGCTTTTGATCATGCTGATAACGGAACCCGCATCGCTGCATGGCTGGGTGTCTGGGCTGGGACATAAATGCGTGAAACCGGCACTGGCAGCTGCTAGGGTTTCACTTGCAATAGTGCCCTTTTGAACTTGATTGAGATCCCTTAAGCAGGTGTGAAGATCTACAAAGCTAGGGCTTAAAATCATGCCCTTAGCATCGATTTCGGTGGCTGCATTGATACCTGTAAGGTCTCCAATAGTCTCAATACACTGGCCTTTTATGTGTAAGTCTGTGACCTGGTCAAGCTGTTTGCTGGGATCGATAAGGCGTGCGCCACGAATAATTATGCTCATGGGCGTGGCTCCCTTTTTAGGCTGGGTGGATAATTGGCTTTGGTCTGGCGCTGCTGCATTTGGCCACTCATGGCCATTGACATCACCGCCATGCGCAAGGCGATACCATATCCAACTTGATGAAGAATCATAGATTGGGGGCCATCAGCTACAGCAGATTCAATTTCGATGCCGCGATTTATTGGCCCTGGGTGCATCACTATGGCGTCAGGCTTAGCCTGAGCCAAGCGTTCTGTTGTGAGTCCGTATAAACGAAAATACTCACCGGCAGAAGGTAAAAAAGCGGATTCCATACGCTCCGTTTGTAATCGTAACATGATCACTACATCCACACCGGCAATGCCACTGTCCATATTGTTATGAGTGGTTACACCCATGCTTTCGATGGTCCGGGGCATCAAGGTATTCGGGCCGACCAGGCGAATGTCTCTACAGCCTAGGGTTTTAAGGGCATGAATTTGATCTCGGGCAACTCGTGAATGCAAAATGTCACCCACTATCGCCACTGAGAGAGGTTCAAACTGACCTTTATGGCGGCGAATGGTGAGCATGTCGAGCATAGCTTGAGTAGGATGCGCGTGGTGGCCGTCTCCGGCGTTAATAATGGCCACATCAGGAGTAACTTCTGATGCGATGAAGTGGGCTGCGCCAGAATCGCCGTGTCGTACCACAAACATGTCGCTGTGCATGGCTCGCAAATTTTGTAAGGTGTCGAGCAGGCTTTCACCCTTGCTGGTGGCTGACGTTTTGATATCTAAGGTAAGTACGTCGGCAGATAAGCGCTTGGCGGCCAGTTCAAAGGTGCTTCGGGTACGAGTTGAGTTTTCAAAAAATAAATTCACCACGGTCCTGCCCCTCAGAAGGGGTACTTTTTTGACCTCTTGATTACCCACAACAACAAAAGAGTCTGCTGTATCTAGGATGCGCTCAAGCATTAGGCGATCTAGCCCTTCTGGGGTCAAAAAATGGCGTAATTCACCACTTTCGGTGAGCTGTAAATTAGCTAAGTTACTCATGATTAACATGTTCGATAATAGATAGTTTGAGGGTCTCAGGGCCTTCAAGCTGTATGTATTGCCCCACATCTAAGTCTAATGTAAGTGCACAGGCATCGGCTTGAATAGGTAATTCTCGTTTATTAACACTGCATAAGGTAATCAGCTTTATACTGGCTGGTCGGCCGAAGTCAAACAGTTCATTCATTGCTGCACGAATAGTGCGGCCACTCATTAAAACATCATCCACTAACAACACGTGGCGATCATTAATGTTGAATGGTAGTGAGGAGGGGCTCACTTGGGGGTGAAGGCCATTTTTAGAGAAGTCGTCTCGATAGAAGGCGATGTCCAGCTGCCCAAGAGGTGCTTGAATATGTTCAGCAATGACCTTTGCCAGCCATACACCACCCGTGTGAATGCCAATAACGAGGGGTTGATCTAGCTTGTGTTTAGTAATAAGTTGATCGATTTGATCTAATAAATTGTTAACGAGGGCGGGAGTGTCTGCCAGTTCTGGGTGTTCTGGGGTTTGTGTAGCTCCCATTAGGCTTCCTCTTTGTCAGTTTTGGGCGTGTCTTATTATGGTAGCTATCCTAGCTATTTTAAAAAGGGCACGTTTGATAAACGGTGTTCAGTCTCGCTAAACCAGCTCTGGAGTATTAGCCCAGCAGCAATGCCGTCGACGCCATGCTTTTTCCAATCGGTGCCACCACCTGCTTGAAGATGCTCTTGTTTGGCTGCTTGTGTAGAGAGGCGTTCGTCTACTACATAACAGGGCCGATCAAAACGAGCACTGATACGGTTGGCAAACTTTCGCGCCCTTAGCGCCATCTCGCTTATGGAACCGTCCATATTATACGGAATTCCTACCACAAATGCTTGTGCTTGCCATTCGGCGACTAGACTCTCCAAGGTTTGCCAATTTGGGATTCCATCTTTGGCGTTAATAGGCGCCAATACAATGGGCTGAGTATGGGGGTTGCTCGCAAAGGCCGCGCCTATACGCTTACTGCCAAAGTCGAAACCTAGCAAATTAAGAGCTTTATCCATGGCCAATTTTGGTAGAAATTAGGTTGATGTCGATGCCGAGGGAGTCAGCTGCAGCTTGAAAACGATCCTCTGGCGCCATATTGAATACGATGTCCGCGTCAAACGGGCAACATAGCCAGGAATTATCGGCCAGTTCTTGCTCCAGTTGACCAGGTCCCCAGCCAGCATATCCTAAGGCAATGAGGCTATGTTCTGGGCCAGCAGAATGGGCTATGTCGTTTATCACGTCAGATGAAGTGGTTAGGCATAAATCCTCTGATACACGAATGCTGGATTTCCATTCTTTATTGTCTAACGGAGTGTGCAGTACAAAACCATGTTCTGGCTGCACTGGACCGCCAGTAAATATCATTTGGTCTACCTCTGTAATATTAGTATCCGAGATATCAAGCTGTGGCAGTATGTCTGTAAAAGCAATGCTGTTGGCTCTATTGATGACCAAACCCATAGCGCCTTTCTCACTGTGTTCACAGATATAAACTAAGCTGCGGGTAAAGTTCTCATCTTCCATTTGAGGCATAGAAATGAGCATAAAATGATGCAAACTATTTTTGCTTAGGTTGTCAGACACTATGAGCTCCTTGCAGATAATAACCGGCTAATGTGCTGCATGAGGACCACGGCAATGTTGGAACCCGTTTGGTCATCAATTTCACGAATACAGGTAGGGCTAGTGACGTTAATTTCTGTGAGGCTATCACCGATGACGTCAAGGCCTGCAAAATGGATTTCTTTGGCTCTAAGTGTGGGGCCTATTTGCTCGCAGATCCTGCGATCACGGTCGGTTAGGGGCCGAGCAACACCGGAACCTCCAGCGGCTAAGTTGCCACGTGTTTCACCAGAAGATGGAATGCGCGCTAACACGTGATCTACAGGGTAGCCGTTAATCATTAAGATGCGTTTGTCACCATCTTTAATTTCTGGCAAGTAACGTTGCGCCATAATTTGTTGTTGGCCAAACTCAGTTAGGGTTTCAAGAATTACATTGAGGTTAGGTTCGTCTTTGCGTGCTCTAAAAATAGAGGCGCCGCCCATGCCGTCAAGAGGTTTAAAAATCACGTCTTCATGAAGAGCATGAAACGCTTTAAGTACGTTAGCATCGCTAGCTACCAATACTTCTGGGCAGCACTCAGGAAATTGCGTGGCAAATAATTTTTCGTTGCAGTCGCGTAAGCTTTGCGGTTTGTTGATAATCAACGCACCAGCGTCTTCCGCTTGACTAAGCAGGTAGGTAATGTGCAAAAAGTTGGTATCAAAAGGGGGGTCTTTACGCATTAAAATAACGTCAAGGTCGCCCAATGGCAGAGCTTGTTGTTGGTCTAGGTCATAAAAATGGTTTGGATCTCGCATTACCTTTAGCTGGGCCATCAGCCCCATAGCCACACCTTGTTCCGAATAGAGGTGTTGTGGCTCCATATAAAACAGTTCCCAGCCCAAATCTTGTGCAGCCCACAACATGGCTAGGGAGCTGTCTTTCTTGTAATTGATGTGATGGATGGGGTCCATGACAATGCCAAGGCGTATAGTCATCTATTTATGTCTCGGTTAATGGGCTTTAAAAATCGCCCCAAATATACTGCAGCAAGGTTAAGGCTGCCAGGGGTGCCGTTTCTGTACGTAGTATGCGTGGTCCTAAACTTAACCCAGTATAGCCATGTGTTTGGGCTTGCTCAACTTCTTGGTCAGTTAATCCGCCTTCTGGACCAATGAGTAAGGCGCAGCTAGTAGGAGTGGTTTGAGATGCTAAGGGTTTAGTTTGGTGGGGATGCAATACCAACTTAGCTTCGGCCTGAGTATTATCAAACCAGTAGTCCAGCGTTTGTGGGTTATGGATACGAGGGACTTCGATACGGCCGCTTTGTTCGCAGGCACTAATGGCAATTTGCTGCCAATGGGCAACACGCTTAGCTTGGCGTTGATGATCAAGCTTAACCTCACAGCGGCTACTAAAAAGAGGGGTGATTTCATTCACTCCAAGCTCGGTGGCTTTTTGAATGGCATAGTCCATACGCTCGCCGCGGGACATAACCTGACCTAAGTGGGTATGTAATGGAGAGGTCGATGGGCCAGCTAGAGGAGCGCTCACAAACACAGTAACAACTTTCTTGCTAACGCTAGTAATGTGAGCACTTACTTGCTCGCCAAGGTCATTAAATAAGATGACTTCCTGTTTTTCCTGCATACGAAGAACCTTGCCTACATAATGGCTGGCTGCGGCTTCAAGAGCAATGGTTTGCTCTAATAGCAGCGGCTGCAGAATATATAGGCGAGGTATGCGCATGGGTTATAAGCCAGCTGCTTTGCGTAAAATTTCCGCTTTGTCTGTGTATTCCCAAGTGAAGTTCGGGTTGTCACGGCCAAAGTGGCCATAGGCTGCAGTGTCACGGTAAATAGGCCGCTTTAAGTTTAACATTTCAACCAAACCACCGGCGTTAAGATTAAAGTGCCCACGCACTAAATCTTCAATTTTCGCATCACTTATCTTGCCACTACCAAAGGTATTAAGGCTGATAGAGGTTGGTTCTGCCACACCAATAGCGTACGAAATTTGAATTTCACAACGATCAGCTAAACCAGCGGCAACAATGTTCTTCGCTACATAACGCCCAGCGTATGCTGCACTGCGGTCTACTTTGGATGGGTCTTTGCCAGAGAATGCACCACCACCGTGACGGGCCATTCCGCCATAAGTATCAACAATAATCTTGCGACCTGTTAAACCACAATCACCAACTGGGCCACCAATCACAAAGTTACCTGTTGGGTTAATGTGGTATTTGGTGTCTTCTGTAAGCCAATGAGCAGGAATCACAGGACGAATAATGTGTTCCATCACGCCAGCGCGAAGGCTCTCTAAGTCGATATCGGTGCTATGTTGGGTGGAAACTACTACCGCGTCTATAGACAAAGGCTTGCCGTCGCTACCATAACGGAAAGTCAGCTGGCTTTTAGCGTCTGGACGCAACCAAGGCAAGGTACCATCTTTGCGTACTTTGGCCTGTTGTTGCATTAAACGATGAGCGTAATGAATGGGTGCGGGCATGAGGCTTTCAGTCTCATTACTGGCATAGCCAAACATAAGGCCTTGGTCGCCAGCACCTTGTTCTTTATTACTGTCAGCACTTTCATCAACACCCATGGCAATATCGGATGACTGTTTGCCAATGGCGTTTAAGATAGAGCATGACGCACCATCAAAGCCCATTTCTGAAGAGGTGTATCCGATGTCTAGTATGACTTCGCGCACCAGTTCTTCAATATCAACCCAAGAGTTGGTACGGACTTCACCAGCCACTAAAACCAGTCCGGTTTTAATAAGGGTTTCCACGGCAACACGGGATTCGGGGTCTTTTTCCAACATGGCATCAAGGATGGCATCGGAAATTTGATCGGCGATTTTATCAGGATGCCCTTCGGACACCGATTCGGAGGTAAAGAGAGTGTATTGGTTCATAACCATGCCTCGTAATTGAATACTAATCGATGCTTTACGGACACCCTTAACAGTGACTTAATTACCAGCCTAGAACGTTGTTCTAGGCGAGTATCGATGGTTCTGCACAACCGTTGCTATTATAGGCCATGGAACCATGGATTGCATAGTTAATTAGAGTCGTGTGGGTAGGTTTAGTGAGGCTCTATATGTTTGTTTTTGTGGTGGTTAACACGTGCCTATATCTGCAGTGCCTAACCCCCTATCGCTGTTTATCTATGCAGTATGGTCTGTTTTCAGAATTAAGTATCCCGCCGCACTTTTTCCGACTAGATTTGCAATACCGAGCTAAACACCTATACCTTTCAAGGTGTTATGAGGGGCGTATTAGCATGGGAATAATTAGAAGTGCCGCTCTCTAATTATTATGAGGTCATTAGGCCTCATAAATGGATTGTTATATTTTAAGGAGTAACTATGAGTTTAGTCATAGATATAGTTGTGTGGTTATTAATTGACTCTATAGTAGGGTTTTTTCTTTACTCAACGGGTTGTTTGATTCTTAAAATAGTCACTTTTGATCAGTTTGAAATTGAGTTTAAGGCTTTCACTTCCTTTAAGAAGAGTAAGGCGAAGAAGGTCAATTTAATTATGCTCCTGGGACTATCCTTTTATGCATTAATAATTGTGCTAATTGTGTATTTAAATAATTAAAATATAACAAGTTGCGTAGACGAAAACTAATGACAAACATAACTGAAAAACCACGTGGCGGTGATAAGTACTTCACATACTTCGATAACCTCATGGCGCCAAAACACCCTAACTGGATTTGCTAGCGCATTACACTTGTTAATTTGTTGTGACCAGACTAGAAATTTAGAAATAAACCTCTATACTTTTTGGGGTGTTGCGATGAATTTATTTGCACACAAAACTATGAAGCCATATGGCTATATAAATATACTGCTGTTAGCAATTAGGAGTTATTCGTGAACGATAAAAAACATTCTGCTTGGGCTGTATCAAGAGTGAAGGGCAGAAATCGATACATTATATTTAACGGAGTTCTCTTATATGGTTTGCCAATGTTCATTTTTTCGGCTTTCATTGTAAATAGACCCCTTGAAGATGGGTATACAGCAATTAATATGGCCCAGAGCCTAGGTATTTGGCTTTTTGCTGGGTTAGTTATTGGTATCAATACGTGGTTCAGTAATGAGCGCCAGTTTCGCAAGGCGATGGAATCCCGTGAAGATGACTAACTAACCCACTGTGCTGGGTAGGTGTTAGCAGCGATAAATCTGGGTGCATAAGCAGATGAAAACAATGCAAATCAATAGTTTCAGGCAGCAGTTGCTTGACCAGCGGTCAGAACTCAGTGATCTAAGCAGTACGTCTGCCGACGCGGCAAAGCCTGTGGAGCTAGACCAAGCAGCTATTGGTAGGCTCACTAGAATGGACGCCATGCGGGCGCAAAGTATGGCAATTGAAACAAAGGCGCGGCGCGAACATCAACTGTTAAGAATTGAGGGTGCATTGCAGCGAATAACCACTGGCGACTATGGCCTATGTCTCACGTGTGGGGAAGAGATAAACACCCGCAGATTGGAAGTTGATCCTTCTTACACTCAGTGCATAGAATGCGCAGATAAATGACTGATGTTGTCGCCGCCAACGTGAGCCTGTATGGCGAAAAGAACTAAGTTTTAAGAGGAATTGGGCAGTATGGCAGATCAAAAAACCATCGACGCCTATAACGGCCAAGTAGATACATACCTAAAAATGGTTGGCGAGTTGAAGGTGGACCCAATCTTGTTGCGCTTTATCGACCGACTTAGGGTTAACGACTATGTGCTTGATTTGGGCTGCGGTCCGGCGCTGGCTTCTGCAGTTATGCGCGACAAAGGATTACGTGTGGATCCTGTTGATGCTGCTGAAGCTATGGTTCAGTTGGCCAATGACAAGTTCGACATAGGTGCTCGGCAGGCGCAATTTAATGATATTGATGCCATAGACACCTATCATGGCGTGTGGGCCAATTTCAGCTTATTACATGCGCAGACCCAAGACTTGGTGGCCATATTATCGGCACTATACAGAGCTTTGAAGCCACAGGGTTTACTGCATTTGGGTATGAAACTTGGTGAAGGGTCAAAGCGTGATAAATATGGTCGTTATTATGCCTATTACTCTCAAGTTGAATTAGAACTTTATCTCCACGAGGCGGGCTTTGATTTTGTTCATGCAAAACTGGGTGAAGCCCTGGGTATGGCGGGGGATATGGAGCCTTGGATCGCGTTAACTGGTGTGGCTAAATAAAGCGGTGCAGTGAGTAGCTTACGTGAAACCAAAAACCGCACATAATGCCTAGATGCTTATACCAAGTTTACGGCCTTCGTAAAAGGCAAATGGCGCTTGTCGCGGCGCCACGCAGTCGCCAATGGTGTGGCAGGGGTAGTTCATTTCAGCTAGTTTTAGTTCCAGCTCGTTAAAGGCCATGTTAGTGGTGGCCACTACTAAGGCGCTTGCGCTGATTTTTGTGCTGGTATGATCCAGCATGCTGGTAACAGTGGCGCCATATCCATGCCACTGACTAATTACAGATTCCACCATAAATATTGCTCCACCTTGCTTTAGCTTGGCTCTTAGGCTGAGATCGGCGGTGGTGCGAGACAACTCCTTGCCGACATATGCGTCTGGCGTAACGATGGTAAGCTGATGTCCTTTATCCAGTAGATACATGGCTGTGCCCAAACCGCGCCAGTTGCCTCCTTCGTCCAGTATTATTATTTTTTTGCCAAGGGTTGCCTGCTTGCAGAGTACGTCTTCTACCGTATATACCTTGTGATCCAGTCCAGGCATGGCTTCTACGTGCCCAAGCCACCGTTGGCGTGCTAAACCGTCGGCTAGTGATCCCGTGGCTAGGATAACCTCGTCGGCGCCAAAATTGATAACATCTTCCGCATCCATGTAGCTGTTGAAATTGACCGTCACATCTAGGGTGTTCAGCTGTGTTTGGTACCAGTCCAATAACTCCAATATCTGGCCTCGGCGTGGGGTTAATCCAGCCAGCCGAAATTGGCCTCCAAGTTCTGGAGAGGCTTCGCACAATGTAACCTGATGGCCTCGCTCGGCGGCCACCCGGGCACACTCTATGCCAGCAGGGCCAGCGCCAACGACCAATACTTTCTTAGGCTTGCTGGAGGTGGTAAAACGATCGCCACCCCATTGGTGCTCGCGCCCAGCCGACGGGTTAACTAGGCAAGAAATCCAGTAGTCGCGGGAGCGGCGGCCCCAGCACATCTGGTTGCAAGAAATGCAGCCACGAATGTCTTGCTCGCGGTCGTCACGGGCCTTGTTGGCCAAGTGGGGGTCGGCAATCTGGCCGCGAACAATAGAAGTAAGGTCGGCTGCGCCACTTGCGATCACATAGTCGGCGTTTTCTGGGGTGCGAATGTGACTTTCGCAGGTGACGAGCGCATGTTGCACCGTTTGTTTAACGGCATTGGATAGGTTGGTGCCGAGCTTTTCTCCATGCACAAAAGTTGGCATAAGAACATCGTAATCAAGATAGCCGCCAGTACCGCAGGTGACGTATTGCATGTGCTGGTGGTTATCGTGAATGCGAATTATTTCTAATAGATTTTCTAGGCTTAGATCGTGAAGGGTGCGCTCAGAATGGCTGATGGCCAGCCCGATGATAAAATTGGGCCCGCAGGCGCTGCGAATACCTTCCATTAACCGACTACTAAAACGCATGCGATTTTCCAAGCTGCCGCCCCATTGGTCGGTACGCTGGTTAGACCATGGGGTCCAAAACTGTTCGATGAGTCCGTGGTAATTGGCAAATAACTCTATACCGTCAAATCCAGAGGCTTGGCAACGTTTAGCAGCCTCAATAAAGCTGTTAATGGTATCTTCAATTTCGGCTTCGCTCATAGCATGGCTGCCATCAGAGTCATGGTAAGAGGGGCGACCTGAGGGCGACCAATTGGGTTCAAATGATAAGTCTGCGTCGCCATGTTGGCCCACATGGTAGAGCTGCTGAATCATTACCGTACCGTGTGCTTGGCAGGCGTCAACGATGGCCTTAAACGGCTCGATCACGGCGTCGTTTTGGACTAGAAAATTGCCCCGAGTCAATACCGCGCATGCGTGCACTGGCATGGGCTCCACCACAATCATGGCAGCTCCACCAATGGCGCGCTCTTCGTAATAAGCTCGGTGTTGCTCGCCAGGTAAACCTTCTACTGACATGTTGGCCGTGTGGGCGCCAAACACAATGCGGTTTTTAAGGGTTTTATGGCCTAGTTCGATGAGGCTAAAGAGATGCGTGCGCTGACTTGGTGGCATGGCTAAACTCGAAAAATCTACTGTGGCAACAATATAACTTTTGTTAAAGCATAATAAAACGGTATATTTTCATAAACGTATTAAATCGTGTCAGGACGCCTTGTTTTAGTCATGGTGCAACTCGATACCTAACCCTCAAATGAGAGTGCTGTTGAAGACTACTGCAAGTGAATAGTCTCCTACTGGTTGATATCAGCTAAAAAATATTAATTAATGCCGCAAGAATGTCTTATGTTGATTGTGTATGAGGCTCGAGTAAGGGAAAATACACACCGTAATTTTGTTCCCACATAGTGTATTTAACCTTTTAAAGGAAGTTTTTCATGCCTACCCGT
>TARA_B110000211_G_scaffold191927_1_pt1 | contig 20500 bp, 16 predicted proteins | sample TARA_B110000211 | Tara Oceans TARA_B110000211 (sample SAMEA4397516) | marine metagenome | biome: Polar Biome; feature: [DCM] deep chlorophyll maximum layer (ENVO:01000326); material: water (ENVO:00002006), including particulate matter (ENVO:01000060) such as... | depth 30 m
ATGAAAAAACGAAACCTGTTTAAGTTTGCATTGACTGTTATCTGATGCTCTCCATTTGGTAGTTTTCTATAATCTCCATGCCGAGTAACACGCTCATTTACAATTTTTAAATGAACATGATTTGATTGAATCAATTCAAAAGTTGATTCAACCGCAGCCTCAGGTATATATCTCTCAAGCACCTTAGTCATATTTAATTAGGGTGTTGAACTGGAAACTTGTAAAATTTTACCATTGTAGAATTTATTCGCCTTTAGCGAGAAATCGTAGATGTAAGATGCCATTTCGTCTGCAGTTAGAGGGGCCTTATACCCAGGAAATGCTTCTTCCAGCATTTCGGTCTGGACGGCTCCTAGGGCGAGTACGTTAAAAGATGGACCAGATTCCTTGTATTCTTCGGCCAATAGCTCAGAGAGCGTTATTACAGCTCCTTTGCTACTACTATATGCACTGAGACCAGAAAACTTAGAACTTCCTTGTATGCCCCCAATACTGCTTATGGTGACCACATGCCCAGCGGAATTCATAAATGGAATAACGGCTTGCGTAATTGCTGCAACACCAAAAACATTTACCTCATATACTTTTCTAAAGTCTTCTACGCTTATTTTAGAAAAAGCTTCGTTCACGAGTAAGCCCGAATTATTAATTAAAATATCTACCTGACTCCAATGTTCTTTTATATAGGCTGAAACCTTGGCAATGTCTGAGGCGTCTGTTATATCAAATGGAAATGCCGCGCAGTTTTTTAGCGACAACTCCTGAATTGGCAAAACATTTCTTGATAGCGCTAAGACCTTATGGCCAGCATCGGTAAAATACTTGGCAAGCTCCAAACCAATTCCTCGGCTAGTTCCTGTTATGATTACGTTTTTCATAGTCTAAAGATACACAAATCCCGCTACTTTCTGAATTCGAAAACAACGGGATTTACAATTTTAAAAGGAAGCTTTCATTTATATATTTTGCTTCCGTAGTTCAATGCTCTTACACAAACATAGTGACAGGATTCTCAATATATTGTCTTAGGGTCTGCAAAAATTTAGCTCCTGTTGCTCCATCGACCGTTCTGTGGTCGCATGCTAAGGTTACCGTCATCGTATTTCCTACAACGATAGCTCCATTTTTTACAACGGGTTTTTCTACGATAGCACCTACAGACAAGATCGCTGAATTTGGCGCATTGATAATAGAAGTAAATTCTTTAATACCAAACATTCCTAGATTTGATACTGTAAACGTACTGCCATCCATTTCTTGTGGTGTTATTTTCTTGGCCCTTGCTTTTCCCGCTAAGTCTTTTACGTTTGCCCCTATTTGAGAGAATGACATTTGATCTGCAAATTTCAAAACCGGTACTAAAAGCCCATCATCTACAGCAACAGCAACACCAATATGAATGTGCTTGGCGAGTCGAATAGCGTCTAACGTCCATTGGCTATTTACCTGCGGATGTTTGCGAAGTGCCATTGCACAAGCCTTAACGATCATGTCGTTGAAAGATATCTTAACAGTTGGATCTTCATTAATTGCCTTACGAGCAGCAATAGCATGATCCATGTCTAATTCTATATTCAAGTAATAATGAGGAGCACTAAATTTCGACTCTCCAAGGCGCTTCGCAATCGTCTTGCGCATTTGCGAATTTTTAATCTCTTCAAAACGCTCTTCACCCACAGCAACATATGCCTCTGTTTGACTCAAGCTGGGTTGGAAGTTTAGGATGTCGTTTTTTACAATACGCCCATTTTCACCGGTTCCCTTCACCTGTTGCAGGTTGATGCCTTTTTCAGCTGCCATTCGCTTAGCCAATGGTGATGCAAATAATCGTTCGCCAGAATTGTTTGGAGTAGGCTCCACCGATTCTGGAAGGGCTACAGGCACTTCAATCGGGCTTGCGGTTTGATCTTTCTTAACTTCCGTACTGGTTTCTTTCGATTCAGAAAAAGCCTCGTTATCACTTTTATAATTCTCTGCAATACCAGTCACATCGGTTCCTTTAGGACCTATGATAGCCAAAACTGAATCCACGAGTGCGGACTCGCCCTCTTTTATTCCAATTTGAAGTAATGTTCCTTCATTAAAGGATTCAAATTCCATGGTCGCTTTATCCGTCTCAATCTCGGCAAGAATCTCACCTTCTACTACGGTATCGCCAACCTTCTTCAACCAGCTGGCTACTGTTCCTTCCGTCATTGTATCACTTAACCGCGGCATCGTTACAACAATAACTCCTTCTGGAACTTCGGATGGCGCATCAGTTGGCACCGCCACGTTCACTTCTTCTTTTGGAGTTTCAACAGCTTTATCTTCTTCACGAGCTTCTCCACTGTCAATTAATCCTGAAATATCTTCTCCTTTTTCACCGATAATCGCCAATAACACATCTACGGGAGCAGTTTGACCTTCTTCTATTCCAATGTACAGCAGCGTTCCATCATGAAATGATTCGAACTCCATAGTAGCTTTGTCGGTTTCAATTTCAGCAAGGATATCGCCTTCTTGAACACTATCTCCAACTTTTTTGAGCCAGGAAGCAACAGTTCCTTCTTCCATTGTATCGCTCAATCTCGGCATGTTTATTACTACGGCCATATCAGTTATAATTTATGAGGTAAAAATGGATAATTCTCTTGGTCGTATACCACGTCGTACATTACACTTTTGTCTGGATATGGCGAATCCTCAGCGAATTTTTCACATTCGAGTACTCTTTCTTTCACACCTTGATCGATCGCTTTAATTTCAGCTTCCGTGGCCCATTTATTCTCGTATATTTTATTCAGCACATACAAAATAGGATCTTCTTCTTGTTTCTTTGCAACTTCCTCCTTTGAACGATAGTGTTGCGCATCACTCATCGAATGCCCTCTGTACCGATAGGTTCTAAGCTCAAGGAAAGTGGGGCCATCACCGCGTCGTGCACGGGCGATTGCTTCGTCCATTTCTTTGGCGACAATCTCAGGATTCATTGCATCTACAGGCTTACAAGGCATCTCATACCCTAAACCAAGTTTATAGATATCTGTGTGATTTGCTGTTCTTGCTACCGAAGTTCCCATAGCATACCCATTATTTTCAACACAAAACACAACCGGTAATTTCCAGAGCATTGCCAAATTAAATGACTCATGCAAAGAACCTTGACGTGCCGCTCCATCTCCAAAGAATGTAAGTGTTACAGCATCGCTTCCTTTATATTTATCTCCAAAAGCAAGACCTGCTCCCAACGGTATTTGTCCTCCAACAATTCCATGACCACCATAAAACCGATGTTCCTTAGAAAAAATATGCATGGACCCGCCCAAACCTTGCGACGTTCCTGTTGCCTTACCGTAGAGTTCGGCCATTACGCGTTTAGGGTCTACTCCCATTCCAATTGGCTGAACATGATTTCGGTATGCCGTTATCATCTTATCTTTCGTTAGATCCATGGCATGCAAGGATCCAGCAAGCACTGCTTCTTGTCCGTTATATAAATGTAAAAAACCCCTTACCTTTTGGTTTATATATACCTGCGCAAGTTTGTCTTCAAATTTGCGCCAAAACAGCATGTTTTCATACCAATCGAGGTACGTTTTTTTTGTTATTTTCTTCACACGTCTAAATTTTTGTAATTCTTTCTAAAAATTTAATTAAACCTTGACAAGGCTATTCGCCCACATGCCAACAAAATAATTCACAAAAGCAATCTTTAAAGTATCTTAAAGTCAACTTAATGAATATTTGCAATATCCATTAATCTGCTAGAAAATCGCTTCTTTTGATGCGGACAACAAAAATAACATAATCTGTATGACTACAAACTTGTTCGTCCTAAAAAAATCTACGAAAACGTTATAGAAAAGCACTATCGAATATGAGCGGTAATAAATCTTTAACAGACAACGCTTTCACAACCTCCCCTGTTTCCCCCATAAAGTAAATTGGAATAGGTGCGTCCTGGTTTACCTCGTACTCCGCTAGAGACTGTCTGCAGGAGCCACAGGGCGCTATTGGTGTTGTCGTCAATTTTTTCAATGATCGCGCTGTAATAGCCATAGCCGTGATAGCCACATTGGGGTGTGTCGCACCGGCATAAAACACGGCAACCCGCTCTGCGCATAAGCCAGACGGAAAGGCGGCATTTTCTTGATTATTCCCAGTAATAATTTCCCCTGTTGCGAGTTGGAGCGCAGCACCTACTTTAAAATGCGAATAAGGCGCATAAGCATTTTCACGTGCTTCATGCGCCTTATTCATAATTTTTTGAATGTTCTCTGGAAGCTCTGACATTGTATCAAAAACTTCTAAATGCGATTCAATTGTTATTTTTTTCAATGGGCTAGTATTCGTCGTATTCGTCTCCAAATCCGAATGTTATTCCAAAACGAAGACTTCCTTCTAGTGGACTTACAACCTGAGACGTCGAGAATAGGTACGAGACATCAAAATTAATGGTGGTATATTTAAATCCTGCTCCTAGAGAAACAAACTTTCTAGAACCAGATTTTTCAGATTCATTAAAATAACCCATTCTAAATGCGAACGAATCTTGATACCAATATTCAGCACCTAAACCCCAAACAGGCGAAAAAGTACCAAACGATGAAAACATACCGCTAAAGAAGCTTTGATTGTAATAATCATCATTTCTATCTATTACTTCATCTCCATTGGAATCTTCAGGTGTTGGCACCAATAATTTATCAAATTCCATGGTAACACCCACCTTGTTGTATTCATCCAGAATAAAATCAAAGCCTCCTCCAATAGAAAGGTTCGTTGGGAGACTACTTCCTTCAGGATCTCCGTCATCATATTTCATTTTTGGTCCTACATTAGAAATATTAAAACCTCCTCTCCAACGCCCGTTAAAGCTATCGTATGATATTTCTTCACTCTGGTAGTAACCGGCAACATCAACAGCAAAAGAGCTGGCTGCCTTACTACTTTCAATTGCTGTTTGTAATTTTAAGTCGGAACGGATATACCTTCCGGCTACCGCCATTGAAAAACGGTCACTTAAACGCAGCGAATAAGAGATATCAAAAAGAAACTCATTCGGCTTCACTATTAAAGGTACTTGATCTGCCGTTTCTCTTAATTCAATTTCCCCAGCACTAAAGTATCTGAAACTAGCACCTACGGCACTTTGTTCGTTAATCCGGCTGTAGTAGGTAATGTTTCCAAGAAAAATGTCATTTACCAACTTACTTAAATACGGAGTATAGGTTACTCCAATACCTTGTTTTCTGAGCGAGAAAGCATATTTTGCTGGATTCCACTGTTGCGAAAATGCATCTGAAGCCGTCGCTGCACCCATATCGGCAAGTCCAGCCGATCTAGCGTCACCTGCTATCAACATAAAAGGAACCGCTGTAGTTATGACACCCTGAAGTGTATTACCTGAACCTTCCTGTCCATTGGACTTAAATGTTATTAGGGCTATTATTGTTAAGATGAAATATTTTTTCATGAGGTTGAAATTTTGAGCAAATATAATTTTAATTTATTTAAAGAATAACGAGTTTCTCAAATTTCTCAACTCGCTTATTGGTTAACGTAGATTTAACAGTAATCTTATATATGTAAACTCCTTTTCCAATTTTATCTCCAAAATCGTCTTTTCCGTCCCAAGTAATTTCTCTTGATAGGAAGCCGTCGGTAGTAATCACCTGGTTTTTCGTCCACACTATCTTTCCTGTAACTGTAAAAACCTGTACCTGAACTTCCAAAGGCTCCATGGGCCTATTGTGGTTGAACCAAAATTCGGTATAACTTACAAATGGATTTGGATAATTAAGCACTTTTGTAATCTCGAGAGTATCATTTCCCGCAACAACAAACTGAATTTCTTCCGTTGATGAATTGTTATACACATCCCATGCTTTAAAGGTAAGGGTATGCACACCGTCCTCTAAATCTCTTAATTTAAAATCAAGAGTGCCTTTCGTGTAGTCATCTACATCTGCTTGGTAATATTCGTTGACAACGTAGGGGTTTGACTCATCACCATCAAGAATAGCAATCATATCATGACCGATCCCACTGGCTGTATTCATGCCGTTTGGATCCTCTAATTTTGCGATCAAAATTGGTGAATCATTTGTAATACCGCCAGATGTAAAGCTTTCGTCGTTCATAAATAATGCAATTAAGGGGCCTTGGTCATCGGTTGGGGCATTCTCATTAAGACCGCCCATTTTTACATCCAAATTAACCCCCGTTTGATCTTCAGCCGCATTGTTTCTCTGAGCGTAAAAACTAATACGTCCATCACCAATCGGGATCTGAGTATCTCTGGGCATTACAAAATCAAACTCAAAGGTTCCATTACTAATTGTCGATTTCCCATTGAACAAAGCCTCCCCAAGAGTCAAGAAGGTCATTTTAAAATTATCGGACTCACCGTCATTAGCCAGTGTTTGGCGCTCTACATTTTTATCGTACACCTTCGCCTCTAACACGCCATTATAATTTGTCATGACACTCCCTGCTGTATCAACTATTTCTCCACCAATACGAACTTTACTTAATGCCTTCAGCGTGTCTGTAGCCTGAGAAATAGGGGTTCCGTTTAAAGTGGTTAGGCGAATGTCTCTCTTCGGAAAAGCCAACCTCAAGGCAGGGTCACCGATGTAAAAAACAACTCTTCGCTCATCACTTGGAATGTTGTTTTTAGAAATTCGCAATCCTTCAGCTGGTGGATTAGGCGTTTCAATTCCGAAGCCAAAAAGCTCTGAAGCTAGTGCTTCATTAAATTCAACACCCAAGGAAATACTAATCGATCGGGTGGTTGTAACCAGGGAGATTGCCCCGCCATTTCTATTGGTATAGGTAAGTTCACCTGCGGTTATTCTCAGCGGGTTGTCAAATTTTGTAAATTCACAGGTTACCGTCACAATGCAGGGGTATCTATTGGTGTTTTGAAGGTTGTTTGCAATATCTTTTGTATAAATGAATTCTGCAGCCAAACCATCCTCACCTCCATGACCAAAGTAATTTATGATTACGGCCCCCAATTCAATTTGATCTTTTATAGCCTCATTGACCGCGGGGTAGCGATTACCACCAGCAGAGGTTTCTTGTTGATATGCATCACTGTGTATCTTCTTCACATTTACAAAGGGCTTTTCTACAGAAATACTATCACCCAATGCATCTAGCTTCACTTCTAATATTTGCTCTCCATTCTTATCCACATCATCTGAAATTAGTAGGTAATTGTTACGCCAATTTCCATAAGATACCTTCTTTGTGTAGTTCACTACTTTGTCGACCATCGCGTTTGCTAAATCAACATCATCGGCGAGAATTCTGCCAACTGCTATGTCTAGCAAATCGGAGGCAAGCATCCTACCTTCATCGATATCCATCATTCCGAAGAAATCATCCGACATATAGGAAAAATGTGTGCTCTCACTGTTTAACGTATGAAAGGTGGGTACAATATTATTGTTGTTACTTAATCGGTCCTTATAATCTACCGATGTATCTCCCAACAAACCAATGTACTTTATACGTTTGGAAGGGGAAGAGGCATTTTCATAAATGTAGCGAACAAAGTTTCGTATTGCTGAAATGTCTTGCTTTCCCGAACTAAACTCCTCATAAATTTTATCTAGAGTAACAACTTTTACATGAATACCTGAATAATTTTTATGGTGATTTGCCAGTCTTAACGCCGGTTGAATAAGAAATGAGGGCGTTATTATTAAGTAGTCAATATCCCTAAAATTACCAGACTCATCATTAAAAATACTCCCCTTAAGGTTTTGATTGGATACTCTTGATCTCGAAATCTTGATGGGTTCAAAATAATCATTTGGGTTCACCGCCACATACTTGCGAACTTCTCCAAGAGTTGCGTTAAAGCCAAAAACATCTGCAGCTGTTTCATTTTGTTTTGCTGAAATAAAATCGGTAGTGGTAACGTCCCATATTTGTGTGAATTGTGAGGCATTACTAATCTGATATGCACCTACCCCACTCAAAACAGCCGCCTTGTTATATTTAAACATCAATTGGCCATCAACACCTCGAAGCTCTCGTAAGGCATCGATACCTATGTAGTCTAAATAACCAATGCTCGATGGGTTTCCACTGTTATTATAGGAGAGATCTACGGTAATACTGCCGTTGCTGCTCGAGGCTGGAATATCCACTTCTCTTGTCGCCGAACTTAAAACACGCTGCCCTGATAGGGCACTAAAGTTGATGGGGTCCAGACTTGTGCCATTTATTGATAACGCCATAGACGTTGTACTTTCAGATGCAGCTGCGCACTTTATAACCACCTTCATAGGGTCGCCATTTGAAACTAAATTGGGAAAGTCAAATGCATAGGTCTGTTCACTTTCAATGTCGAACCGATTTCCATACCATCTTCTTCCAACCAATCCTGGACTAAAATCATCTACTTCATAAAACTGATAATCGTTAAATTGAGCGATGGTAGTTGAAGGAGCCGTTGTAGGCTCTACCATGGTCTGAACTCTTAATCCTGGTCCTCCGTCGGTAGTTACGTAATAGTAGGTTTCATCACTGTAGGGGTTCAGGTTGGTATCATTATCACCAATTTCATCCTGACCCTCCAATCCAATTCCATAAAAAAGAATGGCATCATTCCCACTAAAGATCCCATCTTCTTCCCCTATTACCTGAATGGCATTTTGTGGCAAGTCAAATTGAGTGTTTAAATTGTTTGCGAATGGGAGTGGTTTTCCCCCATGGCCGAAAATTTTTAGGTTGCGGGGATTGATATTATCTGTATTCATACCAAGGTCATTTAAAAACCCTTTGTCTATTCTGTAAATTCCGCTTTTCTCAATTCGAAATTTAAACCAATCGCCCGAGGCTAAAACAGAATTTGTAATTTCAATTCGTGTACTTCTATTTCCTTTTAATTGCTTCCTATAAGTAAGGTTAAAAGAAAGTATTTTTTTTGGAATACCATTCACCCTAACAATTGGCGACAAAATTATACGCGTGTAAACAACATCTCGTGCTCCGGCACTTTTTAGTGCAAAATTTGGATCAACGGGTATTGCACCGCTTTCAACTTTAGCGAGTTCTTCGCTTGAAAGCAGGCCGTATTTAATGTTGCTTATAACCAACGAGGCCTTATCGGCAAATCCATTATCCTTCCATTGCCCAATAAATTGCATTTGATCTTTGTCCAATCTCAAACTTTGAGTAATACCAGCTTGGTTCATTCGAACCGCTTCGGATGTGTTGCTTTCCGTTTTTAAATTATCGGCAGTGCCTGTTTTCCAGTCGATAGTAACAGTTTTTACCTGCGCGTTGCCCAAGAATACACACCATATAAAACCGCAAAAAAGTATCGTTTTTTTCATTAGTATCAATAACGCTTCAAATATACGCTTAGTATTATTCCATGTTCAAAATTTATTTTATTTTTATTCCTCAATAATAATATTTAAAGTAATACGTTTGCATATGGATTAGTGGGTTTTTATCCCCACGCCAAACAGATCATTATTAATAAAATATTCTTGCAATTTTAGCGTTAATCACTATATTGCGTTCCCAAATTGTTCATAATTGAAACTATGAAATTAAAAAAAAGTCTATTATTACAGTCCTGCCTCGTCTTAACTGTATCCTTATTTTTTGTTAGCTGTAAGAAGTCGAGAGACTACAAAAGCAGCTCTAGAGCCACTGGATGGAGTATGAATTCCAAAGAAGGAGGTTTTCAATACGATCGAAAAACAGAAGAACAAGAAACTGGTCCTGGACTGGTGTTTATTGAAGGCGGTACTTTTACGATGGGCCGCGTTCAGGATGATCCTATGCACGATTGGAACAACTCTCCCAATCAGCAGCACGTTCAGTCCTTTTATATGGATGAAACTGAAGTGACGAATGTAATGTATCTCGAATACTTAGATTGGTTGAAAAAGGTTTTTCCACCCTCAGAAGAAAATTTTCGAAGAATTTATGAAGGAGCCCTTCTCGATACACTCGTTTGGAGAAACAGATTAGGTTACAATGAAGTAATGACAAATAATTACCTAAGACATCCTGCGTATGCAGACTATCCTGTCGTAGGCGTTAGTTGGATACAAGCTGTTGAATTTAGCAATTGGAGAACCGACCGTGTGAATGAGATGGTTTTAGAAAATGAAGGAATCACAGTGAGAGGAGCTCGTTACGACGTTAGCAGTGGGTCAACATTCAATACAGAAACCTATCTAAACGCACCGAATTTAACCTACGGCGGAAACGACTCTATCACAAGGGGTGGAAAACGCTCTGAAGGAATTGCGAAGCAGAGTAAAGACAGTACAAATTTATATATCCAAAGAAAAGACGGATTACTTTTGCCTTCTTATAGACTGCCTACTGAAGCTGAATGGGAATATGCCGCGCTTGGATTGGTAGGTCTTCGTAACTACAATGTATATAAAGGAAGAAAAAAGTATCCATGGGATGGGCAGTATACTCGTTCTGGTAGTAGAAAAAGCCGAGGAGACCAATTAGCAAACTTCAAACAAGGAGATGGTGATTATGGTGGAATTGCTGGATGGAGTGATGATGGTGCAGATATTACTGCGGAAGTAAAATCGTATGCCCCTAACGATTACGGATTATACGATATGGCTGGAAACGTTGCCGAGTGGGTTGCTGATGTTTACCGACCTATTGTTGATGATGAATTTAATGACTTTAACTATTACCGAGGAAATGTGTATAGCAAGAACGCTATAGATGAAGAAGGTAAGGTGAGAATCGTAACGGCTGATTCTATAGTGTATGACACCTTGAGCAATGGAAAAATCATTGCAAGAAACTTGCCTGGTGAAATCCTTCAGGTACCAGTTGATGATAATGAAACCTATTTAAGAACGAACTTTTCTGACAGTGACAATCGAGATTACAGAGATGGTGATAAGAGGTCGACACGTTATTATCAATCTTTTGGAGATGAAGAAGAAGAGGAAGTAGACGAATCTAAAAGAATGTATAACTCACCCAAACATAGAGTAAGTGCAGACAGTACGGGTAAAATAGACCGCTCATTTGATAAATCGGGGAGCAGAACAACGCTTATCAATAATGAAGTACGTGTGTATAAAGGAGGTTCTTGGAAAGATCGTGATTATTGGTTAGATCCAGCACAAAGACGTTATTTTCCAGAAGATATGGCCACAGATTACATTGGGTTTAGATGTGCTATGTCTCGCGTAGGATCAAAAGCAAAAGAAGGAAAAAGACCAAGAAATTAGACACTACGCATGAATTAATATAAAAAACCCTTCCTAGCGTTCTGCTAAGAAGGGTTTTTTACTATTTTTATTTGAATGAAAATTGAAACACTTCATACTTATTTTTTAAAAAGCTCAGGCGTCTGCACAGACACAAGAAACATTAAAGATGGCTGTCTTTTCTTCGCCCTAAATGGTGATAACTTTAATGGGAATACGTTTACAGAAGAAGCTCTTAATAAGGGCGCAAAACACGTCATTATTGACCAAATAGGCTATCATAAAAATACCGGAGAAACCATTCTAACCTCCAATAGTTTGAAAACTTTGCAAAAGCTGGCTGCCTATCACAGGCTGTTTTTAAAACTACCTATCATAGCTATTACTGGAAGTAACGGAAAAACGACTACCAAAGAACTTATGAGTGCTGTGCTCAAACAAAAATTTAATACCGTAGCTACAAAAGGTAATTTAAACAATCATATTGGCGTTCCTCTTACGCTTCTTTCCATGTCAAAAAATACGGAAATAGGTATTGTTGAAATGGGTGCCAACAATCCAAATGAAATAGAACAGCTATGTGATATTGCACGGCCCGATTTTGGATATATCACCAACTTTGGAAAAGCACATTTAGAAGGTTTTGGAAGTATAAAAGGCGTGATTAATGCAAAAACAGAGCTTTATCGCCATTTACAAAAACACAACAAATCTGTCTTTGTAAATACGAATGACTCTATACAGCTTAGTCATTCAAAAGAACTACGATGCATTCGCTTTGGGAATAATACACAAGACACGCATATCGAACTTTTAGAATCATCAAGCAGTCTTAAAGTTATATTCAACAACAGGAGCATCCAGAGCAACCTCATTGGGGTTTACAACTTCAGTAATATATCGGCTGCTATTGCCATCGGTGATCACTTTGGAGTTTCTAGTGAGGATATACAGAAGGCTATAGAATCGTATGTCCCAGAAAACAACCGTTCGCAGTTGCTTGACCTAGGCACGAACAAGATCATCTTAGATGCGTATAACGCGAATCCGTCCAGCATGCTCGCCGCCTTGGAAAATTTTAAACAAGCAGCAGGGTTAAACAAAGTGCTGTTTCTTGGAGATATGTTTGAATTGGGGCCTGAGGCACTAAAGGAACATCAATATATTGCATCATATATCGAAGAAAACACGCTTGGACTCGCCTATTTAATTGGAGAAAATTTCGGACAAACGATATCCGATTCGTCCCAAATACATACGTTTGATTCTTTTGATGAACTCAAGAACCACATAAAAGAAAATCCTCTAAAAAACAGTCTGATTCTTATTAAAGGATCACGAGGAATGGCGTTAGAAAGGGTTTTGGACCTTCTTTAAGACCGCATGAAAAGGAAATTAGTAAATGCCCTGATGACCTGAAATTAAACGAGGTATTTGTATTCTTTATAAAAGAAGTTCCCTAAAAACTCTGTTTTCAAATCATCCCAGTTTTCGTTACAAAATAGAGGTCCTACCACCATCAATAACAATAGATTGACCCGTTATCCATTTTGACGCGTTAGAAAGCAAGAAGATAACGGGTAATGCAATATCTTTAACTTCCCCATAACCTAGAGGGTATTTGGCACGATCGATATCCATTATATCTTTTGACAATATATTCTCTGCTTGCAAAGACATATCTGTTTCTACCATGCCCGGTTGGAGCGTATTAACTCTAATGAATTTTGAGGATAGTTCATTTGCATACACTTTACTTATCGTATCTAAGGCTGATTTAGTAATAGCATATAATCCATTTCCTTTAGCAGCCCTAATTGCAGAAATAGAACTTATAAAAATTACCGATGACTTTTTATTAATTTTCTTTTTCTTCAACAATTCAGAAAACAATACTAAAACACAATCTAAATTTATTTTTCTTATTTTTTCATACTCACTATAATTAAAAAAATGCATTGGACTTACATTTGCAATTCCAGCCGAATGAACAAAACCATCAATTTTTAAATGTAATTCAGACACTAATAAATGAATATCATCTAATGCTGTTAAATCAAATTTGACAGCCTTGGAAAGCGCTAATTTATTGTCAACGATGAACTGATGTAGGCCTTCAATATTTCTTCCAATACCAATAAAATTACCTCCAGCAACAGTAATTTGTTTGCATATTTCAAAACCTATACCGGATGTAGCTCCAGTTACTAAAATTGTTTTATCAATTAAAGAAAAATTATCTTCCTTCATATTCAATCAATTCATTAATAAACCTATCACCTATTTCAAAATATCCAGAACCAATACTTAATCCAATACCAAAACCACAAATAGCAAATTTTTTATTTCTTGCATCATCACCTAAAAGTGATAATGTAAGAGGGATACTTGCAGAACTTGTGTTTCCGTATTTTATCATTGAATAAGGCATTTGACTCGGATCTAATTTTATTTTTTTTCTAATCATTTCTAACATAAACTTATTCGCTTGATGAAAAAGAAAATAATCAATTTCAGAAACTTCCTTATTCAAGTTTTGTAGAAATGATTTTAACACACGCGGAACTTGCGTTATACCAAAAGAAAAAACATCTGTTCCATTCATTTTAGGATTTACCTTAGTTCTTTTACTACCATCTTTATCTTCTATAACTTGCAGTGATTCTTCTGATAATATATTTCGAAAACCACCATCTGGAATCATGATTGATTTAAATCCAGATCCATCTGTCCAAAGTTTAAATTTTAAATCTTTGCCTTCGTTAAATTCAAAGGCTGTTGCACAACCCGCATCACCAAATAATGGAGATAATGTTTTATCTTCTTTATGTGCAAGAAGACTAGATGAATCTCCTACTAATAAAATTCCCTTTTTAAAACCTTGAGATGTTATCATTGATGAAAGAACTGATGCACCGTAGACAAATCCGCTGCATCCCAGGGGAATATCAAAACAAGCGGTGTTCTTTGACAAACCTAGACGGTTCTGTAAAATTATTGCAGTATTAGGAATTAAATAATCTGGTGTTTGGGTAACCATAATTAAAACTCCTATTTCATCTTTATTCCAAGCTAATTTTTTAATTAATAACGCTGCGGCTTCATAACATAAATCTGACACCAAAACACCTGGATCTAAATGTCGTTTTTCTTCAACGCCTGTCATTTCAACAAATTTTAATGCTTCGTCAGTAGAGTTGAAAAGTGTATTTTCTAGGTTGGAAATTTTAGTTTTTGGGACGCAACTAACGGAACCTGAAACTTGAACATTAGATATATTTAAGATGCCGTCTGTCATAATTATTTAGATTGTATTCTCATAAATAAGTTTTCAAGAGTCAGACTTTCTTTGAGATCCGTACCACTTATTTGCTTTGCGTAATTTTCATCTACCATAGCAATTAACATTAAGGTGACCATAGAATCCCATTCATCTAGATTCTTGAAATCAGTATTTTTATTTATTTCATTTTTTTCAGTTTCATCTAAAATATCGTAAAAGCTTTCAATAAATTCTTCCATAATAATTATTTTAAATTTTTATTTTTTTTGCGGGCATACCAAAGTAGGTACAGTTATTTTTGATGTTTTTAAGGATCATTGTATAAGACCATATGTCATTATCATTTCCAATCGTTTTGTTTTGTAAGATTGCAGAATTTAAACCGAATGTATTGCCATTGCCAATTACAACATGCCCTGAGACAGAAACTCTAGGAGAGAACGTGTTAAAATTAGCTATTTTCGAATCATGCCCTATTCCAGTTCTAGCTCCTACAATGTTAAAGTTTCCAATATGAACATTCCCGGTTATACCAACAAAATCCATTATAATATTGCCTTTCCCGATTACACTATTTTCTTTATCAATTACAACCGTTTGATCAAAAATATTTGGGAAATTTATTCTAAACTTTTCTTTCTCTAAAACGGCAACAGTACGATTTCTGACTTTAGGGTCATTTATAGTAATTAATACGTCCTTTTCAATATCTTTTTCATTCCGGCATTTACTTATAAAGTCATTTATAGTAGAGATGATTTTTATATTTCTAATTTTAGTATCTATTTTTTTTGGATCGTCATCTATAATATAAATATTACGCCAAACATTTTTGTAAAATCTATCAATCAAAAACAACACTTCTATAGTAAATCCTCCTCCACCGATTATATATAAATCTTTCATAATTTAATAATTTATTATTTCGCAAAAATCTAATTTCTCTAATTTCCACTTAATAATACTCCAGGTTAAACCAACACCAAAGCCACCAAAACAAACTTTGTACGAATTGTTAAGTGCTTTTTCACCAATGTTTTCGCAAACATTTAAAGGAACTGTAATACTGCTTCCATTTCCATACTTTTGGCTAATGTTATTAGGCATTTTCTCGTACGGAATTTTCATTTTTTGAGCCAATTTCTCTAACATAAATTTATTAGGTTGATGAAAGAGATAATAATCAAAATAGGATTTGTCAATTTTTAACGTATCAAACATTTCCTGAATCATTTCAGGAACTTTGGTTTGCACGAAATTAAAAACTTCGTCACCTTTCATTATTAAGTGATCTAATGAACGAAAATTACCCGACTCATCTTCTGTCAATACCCCAGTTTGAGGAGTAGAAGGAAGCTTGAAACCACCTGCGGGAATTTGCAAACTCAAGGCACTTGATCCGTCCATCTTAATAAACATATCAATTTCCTCATCATCTGTTGAGTTTTCGATAATTGTTATTGTTGCGCCATCACCCACTAAGGGACGACTATTTCTATCTTTCAACGAAACTTTTTTGCTCAAAACATCTGCATTTAAAAGGACTACCTTATCAATACTTCCTGTGTTTAAAAGCATAAATGCTTGCATCAACCCTACTTCAAAACCCGCACATCCTTGATTGATATCCATCGAAATAACATCTTGTCCTAAAGCAAGTCTTCCAGAAATTACATTTGATGTTGCGGGCAAAAAATAATCGGGAGATTGAGTGCACAAAACAACGGCTCCAATAGACTCTTTGTCAAGCAAATCTTTTTTAAACAAATAATTCATACCAAAAACACATAAATCCGAAACGGTAGTCCCATCTTCGGCAATTCTCTGGCTTCCATAACCCATAATTTTTCCCAGCTTGGCACTTTGTTTTTCGGTAAAATTATAATTGTCTATTTCATCCAAATAATGAACTTCATGCTTGGGAAGAACGGAAAGCATACCAGTTATTTTTTTGTTTTTGAATGACAACTTCATGTACGTTACGAGTTACTTTTATTAATGAGGTCAACAAGTGCTTGTATACTATCAAAGTTTTCGGGGAGAATTTGCGCTCCGTCTATTGCTATATTAAAACTTTCTTCAATGTCTGATACTATTGAGATGATATCGAAAGAATCTAACATTCCTTTACTTACAAAACCATCTGTTTCGGTATTAAAATCAAATTCTGGACGAATTTCAGTCAATATTTTAATTACTTTTTCTTTCATTTTTTTCTATGTAATATATAATTTGTTAGTCCGTCTTCTTTGAACCCCATTTGCTTGTGTGCATGAATTACATTATCGTTTCCTTGTCTTATCCAAGAAGTAACTCTCTTTATTTCTGGATCAAAAGACAACACACGTTTCATTAATAAATCTCCGTATCTCCTGCCTCTAAACTCTTCTAACACCAACCAATATCTAAATTCTAGAGTTACTCCTTTTTTTTCAGTTATAAAAAAAGCTACTATTTCCAGATCATTTTTAATTATAAAAGTTGTTTCTCTAAATTCTTTTAACTCTAATACAGATGGAATTTTATCAGTATGTGGACTAAAATTTAATTCTATAAGTTGCTGTATGGAATCAAAGTCTTCATTGTTTGGTTTTTCTAGGCTACTAAAATCTATACCAGCAACATCTACAATAGTTTGTTCTTTAAAGTATCTATCGTAAACATCATGCACTTTAAAGCCACCCATTTTCTGAAACGCTTGTATTATTGGAAGCCATTTCTCTTTTTTAGAATTACGAATTACAATTTCAGCAATTAAAGTTTTTTCTTTAAAAATTGCCCAATCAATTTTTGTAATATCTTGAATGTAAAAATAGAATCGCCAAAATTTATAGCGCGTTTTTTCAATGAACAACAATGCATTTGATTGCTCCTCGAATAAGACGCCATTTTTTTCAATCTTACTCGAGACTACTTTACCGGACTCGTATGAATTCGTACAATTAATGCCACGTTTTATTTTTTCTAGATATTTCTCTTTTCTATGCATCGGCCTATCTTAAACCATGCTTTTTAAGGCTTTTCGATCAATTTTCCCATTGGCATTTAGAGGAAATTCTTCCATAGTAATCCATTTTGTCGGAATCATATATTTTGGCAAGGAATGTGAAAGTTTTTTCCTGATTTGAGCACTTGTTTCATAGTGGTTAATAAATGCCACAATTTTTTTTTGGTTATCATTATATAAAACACATGCATTTCCTACTGCCTTGATTCCTGAAATTGCTGTTTCAATTTCACCCAATTCAATACGATAACCTAAATGCTTAATTTGTGAATCTTTTCTGCCCACAAAAACAATATCATTTAAGTCATTTTCATACACTAAATCACCTGTTTTATAAACAACGTCTGAATAGGTATTATGTAATGGATTTTGCACGAATACTTCTTTGGTTTTTTCGATATCATTATAATAACCAAGCGCCAATAAGGAGCCTCTTAGGTATAATTCTCCCGTCTCTCCCTTTTTTATTAATTGTCCTTTATCAGAAAGGATTAGGGTTTGAGTATTTTTACAGGCCTTTCCTATAGGTAAAGGTTCATCGTCTTTAAAGGCTCGATTCACGATAAAATAGGTGGCTATAACTGTAATTTCGGTTGGCCCATATAGGTTTGAATATAAGGCGTTGGGATGATGTTTACGCCAATAGTTTAAATGTTTATTGGACATTACTTCACCAGCAAATAAGATTTTTTCTAATGATGAAGGTTTTATTACTGAAAAGGCATCAAAATTAGAAACACTATTTAACACTGATGGCACCCAGAAAATAAAATTGATGTTTTTTTCGTTCACATATTCAATCAATTTGATAGGGAAAGCAAAGCGATCTTCTGGAATAATCTGCAGTGTAGCCCCAGTAAAAACCATTAAATAAATGTCTAAAACTGACATATCAAAATAAAATGGAACTTGGTTGCCTATACTCGTTTTATTACTTAAATCGTAGGTTGTAATGGCCCATTCTATAAAATCAATAACGCCTCTATGAGAAATTAAAACACCTTTGGGAGCACCTGTAGATCCTGATGTAAAAATTGAATAAATTGGATCTAAATCTATAATAGAATTCGCTATATGATCTAGCCTTGTCATTTCAGCATCAGAGATTGAAACATCCAAAACAGTTTCAATACAACTGATGTTTCCTTTATATCCTAAGTTGATTAATTCTTCCTTGTGTTCAAAATCTGTAATAATCAAATCGGCCCTAAGTGTCTGAATAATTTTTAACACATGGCCCCCAGCGGATTTTGTGTTTAAAGGAATGTAAAAATTACCACTTTTAAATATTCCAATAAATGACGCTACAGACCATCGGTTTTTGGGCAAATAAACAGCAATAGGTTGATTTCGCCCCTTTGTTTTAGAAATGATTTCTACTGCAATTTGGTCGGATATTTTATTGAGCTCTGCAAATGACAACACAGCTTGATTATCATCAATTGCTGTATTATCAGGAAACTTAGCTACTGTATTTTTAAAATATTCAGTGAGATTATTTTTCATTGTTGCCATAAATTATCGTGCAGCCTGTATTTCAAGATACCTTGATTTTTATTCATGAAAACAACAAAAAAACTATACACCAAATACTTTGTAACCAATAATCAATACAAACGCCCACTACAAGGAGTTTGATACAATTAAATTACTGCTTCAAAAAATAAAAAGAACACCCGTCAACAGCTTTGTTGTAGTGTTGTATGGGTTATTATTACAATTGATGTAGTCTTTTTGTCAGATATGTATTTTAAACACATGAAATAAATGAATAATATATTATCAATCATCTAGCTTTTTTGAATAGAGGCATTGCATTTATAATGAAGAATTTGATGTTTTTTTTGCACTTGTATTTAAGATAAAAGGATTGGCTTCTTGCACTGCCTTTAACAAAACACTTTTAATAACTAAAACAGATGCTCGTAATAACAGTACTGTAAGTAAAATAATAAAGTCGATGAATCTTATAAAATAGTATCTAGATATTAAACATTTTGATTATAAAATTCCACCCATTTTTTTGATATGGTTTGGGCTGAAAAGTTCTTCAAGACATATTCTCTTCCTCCTTTGCCTAATGCCAATCTTAGATCTTGATTATGAAGTAATTTCTCCATAGCGAAATATAGAGATTCAACATCTGCAACTTTATGCCTTAATCCAGTTTTTTGGTCAATAATGGTTTCCATAAGCCCATAAGTATCACTGCAAATTATTGGTTTTTCTAAAAGGGAGGCCTCTATAACACTTGTGCCAAAACCTTCTCTGTAACTAGGCATACAAAATACATCACAGGCTTGTAATAACCGTTCTGGTGTTAATGTAACGCCATAAAAAATAACAGCCTTATCGACATTTACTTTTTGCTTTACTAATGGCGCCATATTTTCTTCATCTTCACCAACTAACAATAAAAGAGCATTATTATATTTTTTTTTAATTGTACTAAAAGCCTCAGCCAATTCATTTATACCTTTATCTGTATTCATTCTGCCTAAAAACATAAATACTACTTCATCTTTCTTTATTCCTAATTCTTCTCTAACTTCCTTTTTCATTATTGCGCTTGGTACAAACCTCTTTGTATCTACTCCACTTATGGACCCTTTACCTAAAACAAAAGAATTGGATTCTTCAACTATTTTATTCTTAATTAAAAATTGCCTTTGAGATTCTCCATCAACCAAAATGTGAGTTGTATTCCAAACTAAGAAACGATCTAAAAACATTAAAAAAGTCTTAATAAAGCCCGTTTTTGTATGCCAAACTTGACCTGTAAAAATATGAATTCTTATACGTACACCTCCTAAGCGTGCGGCTAAAATGCCTAACAAACCAACTTTTGGCGTTACTGTATGCACTGCATCAAACTTCATTTCTATAAAATAAGTTCGTAAATGTAATACCGCACGAACATCTTTCACCAAACTTACATTCCTCGGTATTGCTATATTTTTTATGTCTTTTATTGGCAGCTCTTTTAAAAAAGGCATTGCT
>TARA_B110000211_G_scaffold37441_1_pt1 | contig 20475 bp, 18 predicted proteins | sample TARA_B110000211 | Tara Oceans TARA_B110000211 (sample SAMEA4397516) | marine metagenome | biome: Polar Biome; feature: [DCM] deep chlorophyll maximum layer (ENVO:01000326); material: water (ENVO:00002006), including particulate matter (ENVO:01000060) such as... | depth 30 m
TAATCAAACAAAGTTAAAAGAGCTAGGCTGATTTATATATAAAACCTTTCTGATTGAAACTAAATTTTTATTTTTTAGAACGACGGAGTAACCGACCAATTGCAAAACTTGTTCGCGGGATTGAAACATAGGGGGTTCGAACTTCATTAGTTGGCCTTACTCTTGATCGAGATATGCCGAAAACAATTAATGCCAAATGTCCAATGGAAAAGAATATAAATAGAGATGATGGTCCAAAATACTGTATTAGCTGAGCCGTAAACAAAGGAGAGGCTATAGCGCCAACTGCATAAAAGAATATAAGTGCTGCTGCGAGTTCTACGCGCTCTTCAGAGTTAGAAAAATCGTTGGCATGAGCCGCAGATATTGAAAAAATTGGCCATGTAAAGAAGCCAAAAAGAAAAGAGCTAGTTAAGATATATACAGTGCCGTGTTTAGCAAATACTATTGTTATTGTGCAGGCTACGATAGTTGCTAATGAAAGGCTTATTAAGACCCTTCGACGGTCATATTTGTCAGCCAACCAACCTATAGGGTATTGAGCAATAGCTCCGCCAAGGACAGAAAGTGCAAGGAAATACCCAATTTGGTCTGCTCTTAGGCCTATACTTTCCCCATAAATTGGTCCGATCATCCGAAATGAAGATGCAGTTAATCCAGCAATAACAACACCAAATGTTGCGAGAGGGGATCTCTGGAGTGCTAATTTAGGTCGAAGCCTTGGAGTTGCAGGTGTTTGTGGTTGAGAAATTTTTGTTACAGTTAATGGTAAGATAGCAAGACAACATAAAATAGCTAACAAGTTGTAGGAGATATAGTAAGCAGGTTCTAGCAAGCCAATTAATAGTTGAGCAAGCATAGCAGCACCCATATCAGCCATTCGGTAGGTTCCCATCGCGCGACCTCGCGTTTGATTGGTGACTTTACCGTTTAACCACGCTTCAATAACTGTGTAACATCCGGCTACGCATAAGCCAGACGCAATGCGCATGATAGCCCAAGCATATGGATTTGATGTCAGTGTATGAGCTATAATTCCGATTGCCCCTAAGGCGGTAAAAGCAGCAAATGCCCTGCTGTGACCTACTGATCCCATAAGCCTCGGGGCCCACCAACAACCAATAAAAAAACCAAAAAAGTGTGATGATCCTAGGAGTCCAATTTGAAAATTTGAAAAATTTAATTTCAAACCAGACAACGCGTCGAGAGGACCTATGCCTGAACTACTAAGCTGTAATAGGATCACTGATAAAAAGAGTGCGATAAAAGAGATAATAATACGCATTAGTCTGACCTATTTACACCGATACATTTATTTAAGCTAAACTCTATAAAAGTGTAAAGGTTGTAATATAAAAAGTAATTTATGTTTAAAATTACTTTCTGACAGTAATCTTTTTTAGATTATTTTCTAATTTCCAAGTTGATGGTGGAGTATGTCGTGACTTAATGCACTCTAATTCCCACATAGTTTCCCTTGCAGTATGCTGCATCGACATAGACCAGCGGCTTTCTGCGCCCTGAACTCCTCCATTTTGTGATGTTAACATTAAACAGAGGGCATGGTTGTCTCTTTCTTTTCTACCTGTTTCAGCAGCTAAATTTAAACGTCTTACAGATTTTAATGTTGGATGTGTGGTAATTTCGAGAACTACTAACTTTGTGATTCCAGACCTTAGTGCTTCTTCCGCAGCCCATAAAATATCATTAGAACACCCCGTACTTATAGTTATTAGGCGTCCAGGATTAACCCAACCTATAATTCCATCTGGAAAAAGTTGATCACTAAACCAATCTGGGCGAATCCAGACTATTGGACCATTAATTTTTGTTGCTATCCAGAGGGCACAGGTGCGTCGAGAGTTTCCAAAAATTTCATGTGCCTTTTCAAAGGAGAATACAATTCCTTCGTCCATTATTAAGAATTTTCTATTTAAATTTAGATTACTATTGAAACTGTTATATTGCATTCTATTCAATTAACATGTTCTTGTTTTGTTCTCAATATATTATTAATAATTGTTGTTTATTTTTTATAGGTTTATAAGCTTACAGATCTATTTAAAAAGGAAAAGAAATTGGAAAAATTATTGCTGGGAGATAGTGAGTTAAAAGTTTCCCAATATTGTCTTGGAACAATGACATTTAATAAAACTAATGAGGTAGATTCTCATAATCAAATTGATTTTGCTATCGATAACGATATTAATTTTCTTGATACCGCTGAAATGTACCCAGTAAATCCGATATCTAAAGATACTATTGGTGTAACTGAAGAGGTAATTGGTAGTTGGCTGAATAAAACAAAGAAACGAGATTCTATTATTTTGGCAACAAAAATTTCTGGTGAAGGAAATTTAGATATTAGAGGTGGGGAAGCTATTTCATCTGATAGCTTAAGAAGATCCATTGAATCTTCACTACGTAGATTAAAGACAGATTATATTGATTTATATCAACTTCATTGGCCTAATAGGGGAAGTTATATGTTCAGAAAAAACTGGACTTTTGACCCATCTCAACAAGTTAAAGAAAATACGGTATCCCATATTGAAGATACTCTAGAAGAGTTACAAAGGCAGATACAGATTGGGAACATACGTCATTTTGGCTTATCTAATGAATCTGCTTGGGGAACGTCAATGTGGATTCAAATTGCAGAAAAATTAGGTGGCCCAAAAGCTTTAAGTATTCAAAATGAGTATTCTTTATTGTGTCGACTGTTTGATACAGATTTAGCTGAATTATCCGTAAATGAAAATGTTTCCTTACTAGGTTTTTCTCCTTTGGCGGCTGGTTATCTTACGGGAAAATATCAAAATAAGAATATACCAAAAGGCTCTAGAATGTCTATTAATAATACGATGGGTGGAAGGTCTTCTCCACGCGTTTTACCCGCCACTCAAGGATATATTGATATAGCAAAAAAATATAATTTGAACCCAATTCATATGGCCTTAGCTTGGTTTAAATACAGACCCTTCAAGGCTATTCCGATCTTTGGGGCCACGAATCTAGACCAGTTAAGAACTATAATTGACGGAATTGATGTTAAATTAAATAAAGAAATATTAGATGATATTAGTGAAGTTCATAAAGCTCACCCTATGCCCTACTGAACCAATACTTAGATTGGATATAGTCTATGTTGTAAGATTTTCTTAAGATGATTAGTAATATACAGATAGTATCTTTTAAAGGAGTTAAAAAATGCCGTTACAAATGAATCGGGAAGTTTTTATTACTTGTGCGGTGACTGGGTCAGGGGGCACTCAGGATCGTAGTCCTAATGTTCCAAGGTCACCTAAGGAAATTGCCGACAGTGCTATCGCTGCTGGTAAGGCAGGTGCGGCTATAGTTCATTGTCACGTTAGAGATCCAGATACAGGAGCACCTTCGCGAAATCTCAAATATTATAGAGAAGTGACAGACAGAATACGAGATTCTGAAACTGATGTTGTTTTAAATCTTACTGCTGGCATGGGTGGAGATATGGTTTTTGGATCAATTGACGACCCCTTAGCACTTTCAAATAGTACAGACATGGCGGGAGCCGAAGAACGAGTGGCGCATGTGGCTGAATGTCTACCTGAGATATGTACCTTGGATTGTGGAACGATGAATTTTGCTGAATCCAATTATGTTATGACAAATACGCCTGGAATGTTAACAGCAATGGGAAAAATGATGACTGATCTAGGCGTATGCCCTGAGATTGAAGCGTTTGACACAGGACACCTTTGGTATGCAAAGCAACTTGTTGAAGATGGAATTTTAAAATCCCCAGGTTTAGTGCAATTATGTATGGGAGTTCCTTGGGGAGCACCAGACGATATGAATACGTTAATGGCCATGGTTAATAATGTACCAAAAGATTGGACGTTCTCTGCTTTTTCTTTGGGAAGAAACCAAATGCCTTATGTCGCGGCTAGTGTCTTAGCTGGAGGCAACGTTCGAGTTGGTCTAGAAGACAATTTATTGCTTGAAAAAGGAGTCTTCGCTACTAACGAAGCTCTCGTTGATAGAGCGGTTAATATAATTGAAAAAATGGGTGCTAGAGTCATTGGACCTGAAAAAGTTAGAGAGAAGCTGAAGTTGTCTAAAAGAGCACCTCTTTGAAATTTTAAAGCTTTAATTAAAAAATGGAGATTTTATGAAAAAAATAGCTTCAATCATTGGTGGTGGTGTTATTGGTGCTGGTTGGGCTTCCAGGTTCCTATTAATGGGTTGGAACGTTAATATTTTTGATAGAGACCCTGATGTTAATCGAAAAGTGAATGAAATTTTAGGAAATGCTAGACGGTCTTTACCTGGTTTATATGAAGAAAAACTACCAAAAGAAGGAGATTTAACTTTTTGCAGTTCTATCGAATGTGCTGTGAAAAATGCAACTTGGGTACAAGAAAGTATACCTGAACGATTAGATCTTAAGCATGCTGTATATAATGATATCTTAAAGTATTCAGATAAAAATGCGATTATCTGTTCCTCGACGTCCGGGTTTAAGCCTTCTGAATTGAATAATGTTACGAGCTCCCAAAATCGTATAATGGTGGCGCATCCGTTTAACCCTGTTTACCTATTACCCTTAGTCGAATTAGTTCTTACCGTTGACGCTCCTGATAAAGCCAAAGAAAAAGCTAAAGGAATTTTATTTGATATCGGTATGTTCCCTTTACTCGTAAATAAAGAGATTGATGCACATATTGCAGATAGACTTTTAGAGGCTGTCTGGCGAGAAGCGCTTTGGCTTATAAAGGATGATATAGCTACTACAGAAGAGATAGATAACGCTATTAGATTTGGTTTTGGATTGCGTTGGGCACAAATGGGTTTATTCGAAACTTATCGATTGGCCGGCGGTGAAGCAGGTATGAAGCATTTTATCGAACAATTTGGCCCAACTTTATCTTGGCCCTGGACCAAACTAATGGATGTTCCAGAACTAACCCCATCGTTAATAGAAAAAATTTCGAATCAATCTGATGCTCAATCTGGTAGTCATACAATTAGAGAATTAGAGGTAATTCGCGATAACAACTTAGTAGGTATTATGAGATCCCTTAAGTCGCAAAATTGGGGTGTTGGAGCGCACCTTAACGCGCTCGACAAATTTATAGAAAAAAAAGAATATAAATTTGATAAACCAATTGAAACTATTTCCCGAGTAGTACCATTAGACTGGGTTGATTATAATAATCATATGAATGAGGCGCGTTATTTACAAGCTTTTGGGGATGCTACGGATCGATTTATGGAAATTATTGGGTGTGATTCAAATTATATTTCATCTGGAAATAGTTATTTCACTGCTGAGACCCACATAAGACACATAGATGAAGTTTTGGCGGGATCATTGATAACAATCTTTACATATTGCTTGGTTGGTGAAGGAAAAAAACTCCACCTCTTTCATATTATGAAAAACGGGGATCGTTATATAGCAAGTGGTGAACATATACTTATCCACGTCAACTTAGATACTAGGAGCTCGTCTATGCCTAGTGATGCAATTTTAATCACTTTGAGAAAAATAGCTAAATGTCACTCTAATCTACCTCGACCTGATGGGGTGGGGGCATCGATAGGTAATAAGAAATGAAAAATGTATTAGTAACGGCTGGAGCGGCAGGTATTGGTAAGAAAATAGCTGAAAGGTTCGCTGATAAAGGTTACAATATATGGGTTTGTGACATTAATGAATCTACTCTTGATGAAGTTCCACAAAGTTGGAAAAGATCCTTACTAGATGTAAGTGACGAAATAAAGGTTAAGAGTTTATTCGAAGAAATCACTTCTGAGTGGGGTACTTTAGATACAGTTTGCTGTAATGCAGGTAGCGCAGGGCCAACCAGCTTAACAGAGGAAATCGAACTCTCAGATTGGAAGAATTGTCTGGCAGTAAATTTAGAAGGAGCATTCCTCACTAGTAAATATACAATTCCGTTGATGAAAAAAAGGTCAGCAGGTTCCATTCTATTTACATCGTCAACTGCCGGTATTTATGGTTATCCTAATCGCGCGCCTTATTCAGCGGCTAAATGGGCAATAATTGGGTTTATGAAAACCTTAGCAATGGAATTAGGTCCATTTGGTATCCGTGCCAACGCAGTTTGCCCTGGCGCGGTAGAAGGGCCTAGGATGGAACTTGTGCTAGCTAGAGAGGCTAGGTTAAAAGGGCTCACAAGAGATCAAGTATACCATGGTTACGCTTCGGGGACTTCTATGCGATCCTTTATTGAAGCTGATGATATTGCCAATATGATGGTTTTCTTGGCAAGTGATGAAGCAAGATTTGTTTCTGGTCAAGTTATCTCTGTGGACGGGCATACAGAGAATCCTGATCCAAAAATTTAGTCTATAGCTGTTTTAAGTAATAGTTTGTTCATTACTTATAAATAATATGGAGGTCTAATTATCTAGATATATGAGCGGTTATTAAGTTACAATTGTTGCTTTGGTTGATTCAACCAACTCTTCTCTTGTTACGCCATCAGCTGTCTCGACAATCTTTAGTCCACCGTCTACGACATCAAGAACACCAAGATTTGTTATTATCCGGTTTACCACAGCTTTTCCAGTTAAAGGTAAAGTACATTCCTTTAATATTTTGCTATCACCATGTTTATTTGTATGATCCATTACTACGACTACTCTACCCACACCAGCAACTAAATCCATGGCACCTCCCATACCTTTTACGAGTTTTCCAGGGATCATCCAGTTTGCTAAATCACCAGCTTCACTAACTTCCATAGCACCTAGAATTGCCATTGCAATCTTTCCACCCCGTATCATCCCAAAGCTTTGCGCAGAATCAAAATATGAAGTTTGTGGTAATTCGGTGATAGTTTGCTTGCCAGCATTTATAAGATCAGAATCAAGCTCTTGCTCCGTTGGAAAGGGTCCCATGCCTAACATGCCATTTTCAGATTGTAGTGTAACCTCTATCCCTTTTGGTATGTAGTTAGATACGAGCGTGGGAATTCCAATACCTAAATTTACATACCACCCATCTTGAAGTTCGTGAGCTGCTCTTGCAGCCATTTGGTTTCTATCCCAAGCCATATTATTTAACCTCTCGTAAAGTGCGTTGTTCGATACGCTTTTCGTGATCACCTTGGATTAATCTGTGAACATAAATTCCAGGAAGGTGTATTAGGTCTGGATCAAGTGAACCAGTTGGTACTATCTCTTCAACTTCCGCGACGCAAACCTTCCCACACATAGCAGCTGGTGGATTAAAGTTACGTGCAGTTTTTCTAAAAACCAGGTTCCCTGTCTCGTCAGCTTTCCAGGCCTTTACAATCGAAATATCAGCAACTAAACCTCTTTCCATGATGTAGGTTTCACCATCAAAATCTTTATGTTCTTTACCATCGGCTATTATTGTTCCGACTCCTGTCTTTGTATAAAAAGCAGGAATGCCACTACCTCCAGCGCGCATTCTCTCAGCTAGTGTCCCTTGTGGATTAAATTCAAGCTCTAACTCTCCCGATAGATATTGGCGCATGAACTCTGCATTCTCTCCAACATATGAGCTAATCATTTTTCTTACCTGTTTTGTTTGCAAAAGAATACCTATTCCAAAGTCATCTACGCCAGCATTATTTGACGCAAAAGTAAGGTTTTTAACTTTGGACTCTCTTATGGCATTTAAGAGTAACTCTGGAATTCCACACAGACCAAATCCACCGGCCGCGATAAATATGTCATCTTTTAAAAGCCCTGAAAGAGCCGCTTCAGCATTATTAAAAACTTTTTTCATTTTTTAATTCCCATCATTTCCTAAATTTGTTCTTGCCGCTGATAGCCTTGAAGTCAATTAATAATATTTATTTAAAAGAAAAATTGTTCAAGTTCAGTAATTAACTCTGAGTAAAAATTCTGAACACGTTGATTAGGTTGCCTACTTTCGAAAAGAAATTTATAGGGATCGTCAGCTTTAATTGAACTACTAGAAAGTTCTTGGATCACTCTGTGACCGCAAAAAGGAACATATACTTCTGAATAACCGCCTTCGTGAACCATAGCGAGTCTATCACTACAAAGCTCATTAGCAGCACCCATTACAAATTTTGTAAGTTGGCCAAAGGTTTCAGATGTAGCTAACATTCTTGCCAAAGGATCAATGGCAGAGGCATCAAAACCACAGGCGATTATTATAATATCTGGTTGAAACTCTCTTAAACGAGGCAAAATTAGTCGTTCCATAGCTTCTACATAAAGCGCATGGCCTCCACCTGCGGGAAGAGGTATGTTCATGTTATAACCTTCCCCCATATCAACTCCAATATCTGAAGCTGCACCTGTATCTATAGGGTAGCATCTATCTTGGTGCACAGATATTGTAAGTACATCTGCTCTATCATAAAAAATTGCCTCTGTTCCATTTCCGTGATGGACATCCCAGTCAACAATTGCGACTCGTTCGGTTAATTTTTCTGCTAATGCTGCTTCAACAGCGATGGATATATTCGATAGTAAACAAAACCCGTTTGGAAGGTCTCTTAGGCAGTGGTGCCCTGGTGGCCGAGATAATGCATATGAATTTTGGTTTATGCCTTTTAGTACGGAAAAAACAGCTCCTTTTGCCAAACCAGCAGATAGAGAAGCTATCTCAAAGCCACCTTTTGAAAAAGGTATATTTAGGCCAATTGTTCCACCATTTTTATCGGACAATGTTTTGAATTTTTCTAAAAATTCTCTTGGGTGTACCCTTAATAGGTCTTCAATAGAGGCCTCACTGTGTGATCCTGTATCCAATTCGCTTAATAGGCCTGTGACATCCATTAAATTCTTTAATCGCCGTTTTGTCTCTGGGTTTTCTGGTAGACCTCCGGTAGACATCGGTTGCACCAAACCTCCAAGTGGGAGAGTGAAAGCAAAATCACCACCTCCATGCCAAAAACATTTCTCATCCCAAAAAAAACCAGTACTCATTTTTCCTCTCCTAGAATTAGGACTAAATATATTTAATAAGTTATTGATTACGCATTCTTATGTTCTTTTTTCTACGCACGTGTAAAATATATATATATGGTGCTAATATGTGATCATAAATAAATGAAGAGACTTGTTTTATAACTGGTTGTTTAAAAATATGAAATAACCAACGATACTTTGGCATCGTATTCCATAATGCCAAAAAACCATCCATGCCTACTTTTATTTCTCCGCCTATATCGACATGTAGCTTTCGGGCTGCAAGATCAGCCGAGATGTTCCAATGTGCTAGGAGCGAACTATTCAGATCATCGAACTGAATAGGAATTTTCTTGTTGTTAGTATATTTCTGATAATGTTTGATTTCAAAATTACAAATTGGACATTCTGCATTATATAAAACCCGTATATTAGTTTTCATTTAAGAGTTCACCAAATAAATCATAATCTCCTGCACCGGTCACTCTTACTTTAACTATATCACCTTGTTTTAAGTATTTGATTTTTTTATCAATAAATAAGTTACCATCAATCTCTGGCGCATCTGACATCGTTCTACATATTGCTAATTCTTTACTTACGCTATCCACAATTACATCACATTTATTACCTATTTTCTTTTGTAGTTTTGTATAGGAAATTGATTGAGCCTTGGTCATGAAGCGTTGCCAACGGTCTTCTTTGATTTCATCCGAAATGTGGTCAGATAAATTGTTAGATCTTGCCCCCTTAACATTTTCATACTTAAAACAACCAACCCTATCTAACTGAGCCTCGTCTAACCAGTCTAATAGTGTTTCAAACTCTTTTTCTGTTTCACCTGGAAAACCAACTATAAAAGTAGATCTAATTGATAGATCTGCACACTCTGCTCTCCAAGCCAATATCTCGTCAAGGGTTTTGGCTGAAGCTGCAGGTCTACTCATCCGCTTTAAAACATCTGGATGCGCGTGCTGAAAGGGAATGTCTAAATATGGTAATACATTATTTCTCTTGTCAGCCATTATTGGAATTAGTTCACGGACATGTGGGTAAGGATAAACATAGTGAAGTCTGATCCAAGCACCTAATGTTCCAAGTTCCCTTGTTAAATCGGTAATATGGCTTTTCACCTCTTTATTGTTCCAGAGGTTCTTTTTATATTTTAAATCAAGCCCGTACGCTGACGTATCTTGAGAAATTATTAAAAGTTCCTTCACTCCTGAATGAACTAGTTTTTCTGCTTCTCTAAGAATTGCATGTGAAGGTCTAGAGTTTAGTTTTCCCCGCATAGAAGGTATAATACAGAATTTGCATTTGTGGTTGCAACCTTCAGAAATTTTTAAATAACTGTAGTGCCTGGGCGTTAATGAGACTTGCGGTGTGGGTAGTAAATCAAAAAATGGATTAGGTCTTGCTGGTACAGCACTATGCACTGCGTCCAAAACCCTCTCGTATTGCTGAGGGCCTGTTACAGATAAAACATTTGGGTGAGTCTCTTTAATCAAACCTTCTTCCACTCCTAGACAGCCAGTAACAATAACCTTACCGTTTTCTTCTAAAGCCTCTCCAATGGCTTCTAAACTTTCAATTTTTGCTGAATCTAAAAAACCACAAGTATTTACTATTACTGCATCTGCACCGGCATAATCAGGACTGATAGAATACCCTTCTGCGCGTAATCTAGTTAAAATACGTTCACTATCAACTAAAGCTTTAGGACAACCTAGCGAGACCATACCAATTTTTGGTTGACTTTTTTCAGAGTTAATAGTGATGCCTATTTTCGGGGCAACATCTGGCCGTTTAGATTTTTGATTTAAGGACATCTGGCTTTTTCATAACTCATCTATTAATAATTAGCGGCGCCTATCTCTTCTGGTGCTCATCGGTTGGAACGCAACGCTTACATGTGCTTCGCAGTAAGGTTTTCCTGCTTGAGCTGTTAAACCACAGAACCAGAAATCTTCAGTGGCGGGGTCGCCCACAGGCCATTTACACGTTCGTTCAGTGAGCTCCATGACACTAAGCTTTTTAGCCTTTTTTTCAACTTCTCGTACAGTCGCGAGTGCCTCTGGACTAATTTCATTAGCAGACGGCTGTGGTGGCAGAGGTTGGCCTGCTTTTATTATTAATTTTGGTCTAGGGATTGGTTTTGCAAGTGCTGGTACTAAATCAGGTTTTTCCTCTACTTCTATTTTAACCTTAATAGGAGCTTTCTTCTGATCTGGTGCTGCCTTTTCTTTTAGTGCCGCCTTAGCTGGTGAGCCACTTGACCTATTTGACAGGCCTAGCCTATGCACTTTTCCTATCACTGCGTTCCTAGTTACGCTTCCCAGCTGTTTGGCTATAAAGGACGCAGATTGACCTTCGACCCATAAGTTTTTTAGTATTTCTACACGTTCGTCTGTCCAAGCCATAATCAAAACCTTAATTAAATGTGGCCCTATTGGGGCCAGTATATAAGTAGCTTCCTACTCGCAATTTCCTTATATGTAAAACAATATAAGGAAATTGCGAATTTTTAAATAACGATCAAAATATCGTATAGAAATTAGCTACCTGAGTCACAATATTTTCATAGGCATTGACTATTAAGAATAATATATAAAATATGTGACATTCTTATCGGTAATTAAGGAATTTAACTAATGATGACACCAGTTTTGCCAAACTATTCTAGGGCACCGTTGAGGTTTGTTAAAGGAGAAGGTTGTTGGCTTTTTGATGAGAAAAATAACCGCTATCTAGATTTGGGCGCTGGAATTGCTGTAACCGCTTTAGGTCACGCTCACCCAGAACTGGTAGCTGCCATTCAAGAACAAGCAACAAAATTATGGCATGTTTCAAACCTGTATGAAATTCCGAATCAGGAAGAGCTAGCTGAACGATTGGTTTCTGAAACATTTTCCGACACAGTTTTCTTTACTAATTCTGGGGCGGAATCTATGGAGTGTGCTATCAAAATGGCTCGGAAGTATTGGTTTGAAAAAGGTGAACCAAACCGGTCAACTATTATTACATTTGACAATGCTTTTCATGGTCGAACTATGGCGACAATATCTGCAGTTGGTTCCGAAAAGCTTACTAAGGGATTTGGTCCTTTGCTGCCTGGTTTTATTCAAATCCCGATTGAAGAAGACAACTATTCTCAACTTAAAAATAAAATTCAAGATCCAGATGTTGCTGCAATTATTGTTGAGCCAATACAAGGGGAAGGTGGTATAATTCCGCTCTCAGATGATTTTTTAAAAGTAATTCGAAATTTTTGTGACCAAACTGGTGTATTACTAATATTTGACGAAATACAGTGTGGCGTTGGAAGGACAGGAAAATTATTTGCTCACGAATGGGCAGGTGTTTATCCTGATATTATGGCAATTGCTAAAGGTATTGGAAATGGATTCCCGTTAGGCGCGTGCCTTGCAACTGAGGAGGCGGCCTCAGGAATGACGGCGGGAACACACGGCTCTACTTATGGAGGGAACCCACTTGCCTGCGCCGTAGGGTTGAAGGTGTTAGACATAGTATCCCATCCTGATTTTTTGGCTGATGTCAGTAGAAAGGCTGGTTTTTTCCGTCAGAAATTGGAGAGTTTAATAGCAGAGCATTCGGAAATATTTGAGCTAGTAAGAGGGGAGGGGCTCATGCTTGGTATGAAGTGCAAAGTGCCAAACATGGATGTGGTTGCAATGGCTTACAAACATAACCTATTATTAGTTCCTGGAGGTGATAACGTTATTCGGTTGCTACCAGCTTTAAACATTTCTGAAGTAGAACTTACTGAGGCTTTTGATAGGTTAGAACAAACAGCTCTATCACTAGAGGCAACCCTTTGAAACATTTTCTAGATATTGACCAAGTTAGTGCTGAGGATCTGAGTTCTATTATTGATGACGCTTTACAACTCAAGGAATTACGCAAAGGTTTTCCTAAGGGTCAACTTGATAAAGATGCATCTTTAGCTGGGTATGTTGTAGCATTAATATTTCAAAAGCCGTCAACTCGAACTAGAGTTTCTTTTGATGTTGGTGTTCGGCAACTGGGCGGTCAAAGTTTAATTTTAAGTGGAACAGACATGCAATTAGGGCATGGTGAATCTGTTAGTGATACAGCCCAAGTTCTATCAAGATATGTTGATCTTATTATGATACGAACGTTTTCTGCAGAAACTTTAAGGGAGTTATCTGAACATTCGACAGTGCCCGTTATAAATGGTTTGACAGACTATTCTCATCCCTGCCAAATTATGGCTGATATATTAACTTTTGAAGAAAAAAGAGGATCAATTTCGGGCAAAGAAGTCCTTTGGATTGGAGATGGAAATAATGTTTGTAATTCTCTTATTCAGGCATCAGCAAAATTCAATTTCTCATTAAAGTTTTCTGGACCAAGTGCTTTAGATCCAGATAGAAAAGTAGTGAAAAATGCTATCGCCGACGGAGCAGTCTTTGAGGTTCAAAGAGATGTTAGTGCTGCTGTAGAAAGTGCTGACCTAATTATTACCGATAGCTGGGTTTCAATGCATCATTCCGAATCTGATCGAAGTTCCCTTCATAATGTTCTTTCCGAATACCAAGTAAATGAAAATTTGATGAAAAAAGCAAAAAAAGAGGCTTTATTTATGCATTGCTTGCCTGCTCATAGGGGTGAAGAAGTGACGTCAGAGGTTTTAGATGGAAAGAGCTCTGTAGTTTTTGACGAAGCTGAGAATAGGTTGCATGTCCAAAAAGCAATTATGAGATGGTGTTTAAATAAAATTAAATTGACTGAGTGATTATTGCTCTTAAGGGAATGGCAGTTTAGTGATGATCCCTCTAAGTTCAAAAGAGGTATATTAGTAAGTCTATATTTGAAGGATAATGTTTCTTTAAAAACTATAATAAAACCTTCTCAACTCCTTTTTATATAAATGCCGATTGTTCTTTTAATATCTTAGTCTAGCGGCTATACGCCGGCTAACCATATTAGGGAGTAATAAAGTTGCAAGGCAGTGCCAATCTGAATTTAATGATCAAAGCTGCTAGGGTTGCAGGTAGAAGCTTGACAAAAGATTTCCGAGAAGTCGAAAACTTACAGGTTTCGATAAAAGGTGCAGGAGACTTTGTTTCTAGAGCTGATCGAGCCGCCGAACAGATCATTAAAGAGGAGTTATTGGAAGCAAGGGCAACTTACGGTTGGTTGGGTGAGGAAAGTGAGCCGATTAAGGGTGAGGATCCAACCCGAAGATGGATTGTTGATCCTCTTGATGGAACCACAAACTTTTTACATGGCTTACCTCATTGGGCTATTTCAATAGCCTTAGAGCATAAAAATGAAATAGTTTCTGCTGTAATATATGACCCTTGCACAGATGAAATGTTTATTTCAGAAAAAGGCCAAGGCGCTTGGCTTAATGATACCAGGCTACGAGTTTCTGGCCGCAAGAGAATGCAAGAAACTATATATGCCACAGGGGTTCCTCACTCGGGAGATGAAAACCTCTCTATTTCACTCAAGGAATTAGGGCGTTTATTACCAAAGTGCGCAGGCGTTAGAAGTTTTGGAGCTGCCGCACTTGATCTTGCTTATGTTGCTGCTGGGCGTTTTGACGGATTTTGGCAGAGGGGTCTGTCTCCTTGGGATACAGCAGCAGGAATTTTAATTGTAAGGGAAAGTGGAGGGTTGGTCGAGAGTATAAGCCCTGAGAAAAATGAACTCGAGGATGGTGAAATTATTGCTGGAAACGGTGAGATCTTTGAACAATTTTCTACAATTATAAGATCTTCTTCTTAATATAACGAGCCTAGTTCTCAATTATAACTGTTGCTTCGCCTGCTTGCATTTTTGGAAAAGCACGGTCAAGCTTGAGGAAAGCTAGTCCATGTCCATCTGATTGAGAGTATAATACTCCAGCTGGCCGACCATCAGCTAGTATTTCAGTGCCAACAGGGGTTTCACCAATTACTGAAACTTTTATCAAACCTTTTTTTAAGGTAGTTTTGTGTTTCATTCTAGCGGTTATTTCTTGGCCAACATAACAACCTTTTTTGAAATCAACACCATTTAACTTCTCAAAACTTGCTTCTAGAATATAGGTCTTATCTCGAATTAATTCTATATTTGTTTCTGGAATACCGTGTTTTACCCGTAGCTTTTTCCAGTCTATATCTTGATTGATTGAGCTGGTTTCATATGATCTCCAACCCAAAGCCGCATGTCTGGGGTCGTTAAAAGCGCCTAAAGGCGGGTTATCAATTCCTGTAGACACACTTATGTTTGTTTTAATTATATCTACTTTTGTCCTTAAACGGTATATAGACAATTTGGTTTGTAGATCGTCACTAACTTCTTTGGATACATCAATTAATATACGGCCCTTATAAGCAACAATAAAGAAATCCACGAAATACTTTCCTTGTGGTGTTAACATAGCCGCATAGATAATGCCCTTATCTAACTTATCTATATCGTTTGTTATAAGCCCTTGAAGAAACTTTAGTGTTTCTTCACCGGAAATTTCAATGATAGTACGGTTTCTTTTAGCGCTCATAAGCAAAGTACCTCCTTATGAATCATAACATTTATTGGTTTAACTATGCTATGCAAAAAGTAAATGATAGCTTTCTGTCGAAATAATTTAATATTTCTAAATATTATAATAGACCCTAATGTTATTATTTTGTCAGAGGTAAAAATTATTTTCTAAAAAACCTGTATATATGTCATATATCGTATTGTTATTTTGTTGTAGATCGTATCTTTAACTTGTGAACTTATAAAACACTGTCAACTCATTCAGTTTATCAAGAGATTCATATTTAAGGAAACGATAGAAAATGTCATTAGCTAATGGAAGAAATATTTTAGCGATCCCTGGGCCGTCTGTAATACCTGACCGAGTACTAAACGCGATGCACACTGCAGCACCTAATATATATGTTGGATCTCTATTAGATACTACTGACAGTCTTGTCCCCGATTTGAAAAAAATTGCTAAGACTGATGGCTATGTTGCTATGTATATCGGTAATGGTCACGCTGCTTGGGAAGCTTCTCTAGCTAACGTATTGGCTTTAGGGGATAATATCCTTGTGCTGGCAACAGGGCGCTTTGGACATAGCTGGGCAGAAATGGCAAAACAGAGAGGTCTAGAGGTTGAATTGGTGGACTTTGGACATAGAAGTGTAGTTCAAGGTGAAACTGTTGAACGGATATTAAATGAAGACAAGAAGAAAACAATCAAGGCAGTACTCGTTGTTCAAGTAGATACTGCCACAAGCGCTAAAACAGATATTTTAAGCATCAGAGAGCTGATTAATAAATGTAATCATCCAGCATTATTGATGGTAGATAGTATAGCTTGCCTAGGATGTGATGAAATGCATATGGATCAATGGGGTGTCGATGTGATAGTGGCTGGTTGTCAGAAGGGGTTGATGGTTCCTCCAGGTATGAGTTTTGTTTTTTTTAATGAAAAAGCTATGGAACGCAGGAGGAGTTTAAAGTTAGTCTCAAGTTATTGGGATTGGATCCCTCGGGCTCAACCGAGTCACTTCTATGAATACTTTTGTGGCACTGCCCCCACGCATCATTTACTTGGGCTGCGAGAAGCTTTGACTATGATCATACATGAAGAAGGGTTAGATTTGGTTTGGAAAAGACACAAAATCCTTGCGAATTCAATATGGTCAGCTTTAGATAGATGGAGCTCTGAAGGTTCTCTAGAACTAAACATTAAAGAACCAAAGGATAGAAGCCATGCTGTAACTGCTGTTAGAATTGATCCGTTATTTGGAACTAAGTTGCGTAATTGGTTAACTGAAAACACTGGAGTTACACTTGGTATTGGTGTTGGAATGGCTGACCCTAATGATCCAGCATGGCATGGATTTTTTCGAATTGGGCACATGGGACATTTAAATGCTCATATGGTCTTAGGAACTTTAGGGGCTATTGATGCAGGCCTGAAATCTTTAAAAATTCCACATGGAGATGGTGCTCTCGAAGCAGCGTCTCTAATTTGTGCGGATAGCTGACAGGGCACGAGGTAATATTTGTTCTAAAAGCTCGAGATCCTTTTTTGTCCCACAGCTAATTCGGATTGCTCTATCTTGTGGCATTACAAACGGCATTCTAACAAATATTCCATTATCTATTAACTGCCCAAGAAGTTTACGTGCAAAATCTCCATCTGAATTGCAGTCGATACAAACAAAATTGGCAGAAGACGGAATAGGTTTTAGCCCATTGGTCAGTGCTATCTTAGCTATTTTATCCCTGGATTCTTTTACTAATAAAATTGTCTTATCTAAGTGATTTTGATCTAAAAGGGCATGGAGAGCACCAATTTGAGAAATTCTACTAACACCAAAGTGATTGCGAATTTTATCGAAACCCTTGATTAGCTCTGGATGTCCAATCCCGTAGCCTATTCGCGCACCCGCAAGTCCATAACCCTTAGAAAAAGTTCGCATTCGTATCACTTTTGAAGAACTTGGATCTAGTTTAGACGCCACGTCTTTGTCTGCAAACTCTATATAAGCTTCGTCTAAAATAAGAAGGCACCCATCTGGCACTGAGTTAATTAACTTTGTTATCACATTGCTAGGGTGCCATGTTCCCATTGGGTTGTCGGGGTTAGCAAGGTAGATAAGTTTTGCACCAACTTCTACAGCCTTATTTATTAAAGCTTCTGTATCTTCCATATCATTTTTGTACGGAACTTTGTGCAAAACTCCACCGTACCCGGAGACATGAAAATTAAAAGTTGGGTATGCTCCATTAGAAGTTACCACAGTGTCCCCAGGCGTAATTAGCATTCGAGCAAGGTAACCTAATAATCCATCTATCCCCTCACCGACTATAATTTCATTTTTATTTATTTGATGATGATCAGCAAGTGCTTCCTTTAAATCATGATTTTCGGGGTCTCCATACATCCAAAGGTTTTTTGACTCTTGTTGCATGGCTTTTATGGCAAAGGGAGAGGGGCCAAAGACATTTTCATTTGCACCGAGTCTTGCTAAAAACTTAGAAGAACGGAATCGTTCTTGCGTCTCAGGACCTACAAATGGGACGGAACTTGGAAGGCTGTCTATAAGGGGTGTGAATTTAATAGTATTTCTAGTCATAATTTACGCCTCCTCTATATCTTTCAGCCTATTGATAGCATTTGTTATTTTTTCTATTTCTTGCCTCTTCAAATTATAATCAACTTGTGTTTGAGCTACAACGGTCTCGGGAGCACTTTCTAAAAACTTATTATTTTCTAAACGTCCTTTGAGGGATCTTATTTCATTTTCAATTTTGGTTAGGTTTTTTTCTAACCTTTTCTTTTCTGATGAAATGTCAATAATTTCAGCTAATGGAAGAGCAAATTCACCACCGTTTACTGTTATGTTTACACAACCTTTTGGAAGTTTAGCATTTTCAGTTATTTTTTCAATTCTAGCTAATTTCATAATTAAGTCAGTATTAAAATTCCAGCCGGGTCTTTTAGAGTTATCAAGACTAATCATTATTAATGGAATTTTTAAACCGGCAGGAACATTCATTTCTCCTCTAACAGATCTAATGTTTTCTATCAGATTTATTGCCCAATTCATTTCTTGATCTGCAACGCTGTCAATCAACTCCGTACCATAAGTTGGCCAATCAGCATGAATTAATAGCTTTTGATGTTTCCCAACAGACGACCATAATTCCTCGGTAATGAACGGCATTATTGGGTGTAGTAGAATAAGGCATTGATCCAAAACCCAAGCTAAAGTGTTTTTGGTCTCATCAACTACTGTTTGATCCTCGTTATTTAAAAGGGGTTTTGAAAACTCTACATACCAATCACAAACTTTCCCCCAAACGAAGGCGTATAAACCATTAGCCACATCGTTAAATCTGTAGTTAGCCAGTGAGTTATCCGTGAGTTCACGAACTTTCCCTGTTTCGCCAACAATCCATTTATTAACATTATGTGAAACGTTGGAGGGAGAAAAACTATCTTGAAGTTTGCATCCATTCATCTCTGCAAAACGTGCAGCATTCCAAAGTTTAGTCCCAAAGTTGCGATAACCGGCAATTCTTTGGGTACTTAGTTTAAGATCTCTACCCATTGCCGCCATTGCTGTTAATGTGAAGCGTACTGAATCTGCTCCGTACTCTTCTATTAACTCTATTGGGTCTAAGACATTACCTGAAGATTTAGACATTTTTTGCCCTGTCTCATCTCTTACTAACGCATGAACATAAACCGTACTGAAGGGTTTTTGATCCATTATGGCGTATTGCATCATCATCATTCTAGCTACCCAAAAGAAGATGATATCAAAACCAGTTACTAATACATTTGTTGGGTAATATTTTTTTAATTCTTCAGTGTTTTCAGGCCAACCTAGAGTTCCAATAGGCCATATTCCTGAAGAAAACCAAGTGTCTAATACATCTGGATCGCGAGTGAGGACTTTCCCTGGAGCCATTTCTTGAGCCTCTTCCTCAGTAGTGGCACAGTATTCGTTTCCATCGATATCAAACCACACAGGAATTTGATGTCCCCACCATAGTTGCCTGCTGATACACCAAGGTTCAATATTTTCTAACCAATGAAAGTAAACTTTTGCATCTCTCTCTGGTATGATGCGTGTCTCACCAACTTTAACGGCGTCTATTGCGGGTTGAACAATTTTCTTAGTATCCACAAACCACTGATTAGTCAGCATCGGTTCTATAACTACTTTTGACCGATCCCCTATAGGTTGCATAATTTTTTTATCTTCGATTTTTATAGTTAAATTTAACGCATTCATATCAGTTACAATGCGCTCTCGTGCAACGAACCTATCAAGCCCTTTATATTTTTCAGGAACAGTATTTTCTAAAGAATTATCATCTCTTAAATTCCCTTTTGTATCTAAAAGTGGGTAAAGTGGTATATTATTACGTTTGGCGACAGCGTAATCATTAAAATCATGAGCACCCGTTATTTTTACTGCTCCAGAACCAAAGTTAGGATCAGGATATTCATCTTCTATTATTGGAATTAATCTGTCGCATAAGGGTAAATGTAACTTCTTACCTATTATCTGTTTGTAGCGTTCGTCTGATGGGTGAACAGCTACGGCTCCATCTCCTAACATTGTTTCTGGGCGGGTGGTTGCTATGGCTATATAGTTACGCTCTTCTTCAAGAATGATTTGTCCGTCTTCGTCTTTTTCAATGAATGTATAGGTTTCGCCATTCTCTAGTAGGTATTTAAAGTGAAAAAATTTTCCATCAACTTCTATATTTTCTACTTCTAAATCAGATATCGCTGTCTCAAATTTTGGATCCCAATTTACTAACCTCGTACCTCGGTAAATTAGACCTTTATTATACATTTCTACAAAAACTTTTAAGACCGCTTTTTGAAAGTGCTCATCCATTGTGAAGGCATTTCTGGACCAATCACAAGATGCTCCAAGTCTTTTTAATTGATCAACTATAGTTCCACCAGACTGCTCCTTCCATTCCCAAACTTTTTTTAGAAAAAGATCCCGACCAAGCTCTTTGCGTGAAGGCAATTTGTCTTTTGCAAGT
>TARA_B110000211_G_scaffold89657_2_pt1 | contig 20433 bp, 16 predicted proteins | sample TARA_B110000211 | Tara Oceans TARA_B110000211 (sample SAMEA4397516) | marine metagenome | biome: Polar Biome; feature: [DCM] deep chlorophyll maximum layer (ENVO:01000326); material: water (ENVO:00002006), including particulate matter (ENVO:01000060) such as... | depth 30 m
GATACACTGAAGGTATTATTAACCTTAGGTAAGGCCATACTCATTGGGCTAATAACCGCTACAGCCAGACAAAAATAATGGATGATTTTCATATCTTTTTGAATATATACCTCATCGTCTAATAAAGCGCTTTTTTGATGCAATTTAATCGCTATTGGCTGTGTAAATTAAAATTATCTACAGATAATTTTAATTATACCATTGAAAGCGCTGATGGGTGTCTCCATAATTATTAGTAACAACAAAAAAGTGTCAAAAACGACAACGATTAAAGACGCAGTAAAAAGAGAAATTATTAATGGCTAACGTTACCCCGATTAAAAAAGAAACTCACCAGAATATTAAAATTGCCGCTAAACGCGATTTATCACATGTGGAAAATCAGCATATTGCACCAATCACTGCGCCTGAATATACCCAAGCAGCAACAAGCTACCCTATTGTTATTGTTAAAGATCAAGGTACTGAGCGCTACCGTAGTGTGGTAATGCTAGGCTTAGAAGCTGGCGAAAACCTATATCATAAAAAAGAAGGTTGGAATGCGGTTTATATCCCGCAAAGTATTTCAATTGCACCGTTTTCTTTAGGTTTAGACCCTGAAAAAGAAAAAACATTAACGGCATGTGTTGATTTAGATAACCAATTTGTTGGTGAAGATAAAGAGCACGAGCTATTTGATGCTGAAGGTAAAGACACTGAATTCTTTAAAGGCGTGCAAGATTCACTTGGTCGTTTATATGATAACGAAGTGATGAATGAAAAGTTCATTAAAGAGCTTGCCGACAATGACTTATTGTTAGAGCTTGAAGTTCGCATTAGCTTTGCTTCTGGCGAAACTAAAAAGCTTGTTGGTTTATACAATATTGACGAGAAAAAAGTTCAAGAACTAAGCGACGATAAGGTATTAGACTTCCATAAACGTGGTTTATTCATTCCTATTCACGCTATGCTTGGCTCTGTAGGTCAAATCAATCGTTTAGCGCAGTTACGTAATCAAAGTGATTCTGAAGTTAAAGTTAATGCTATTCGCTTTGTACCTGTAACGCCTGAAACTGAAGCAGAAAAATAAGTTTAAATTATGTAAACCGTCGAGTTTTAAGATTAACTAAGTTAATTTGACTCGGTAGCTAAAAAGGACCTAATGGTCCTTTTTTTGTGAGTTGAATTTAACTTTGTAAAGTTTTATCTTTATTAGCCTATACCACGCAGCTTTTTGATTGATAAAAATGGAACCAGTAAAAAACATTGATACCATCTTAGCGAAATTGAAAAGCCAAGGTGCTATGACCTCAGGTACCCTAGCAAAAGCCCTCAACATGACAAGTATGGGGGCAAGGCAACATTTATTACGTTTAGAACGAAAAAAATTAGTGAGCCACTTTCTCGAAAGAGCTAACATTGGCCGTCCTAAGCAAATGTGGCAACTAACCGAGCTAGGTCACCAACGTTTCCCTGATCGACATGCGGACTTAACCTTACAGTTACTTGATTCGGTCAATACCGTATTTGGTGAACAAGGACTAGCGCAACTTATTACAGTGAGAGAGCAACAAATTCTTAAAAGATACTTGGAAGCTCTCAAGCATTGTAAAACACTAGCGAGTAAAGTCTCTACATTAGCGCTCATTCGTAGTGATGAAGGTTATATTGCACGTGTGGAAAAAGTCTCTGATCAGCATTACGTATTGATCGAAAATCACTGCCCTATTTGTGCTGCAGCAAGCCAATGCCAAAGTTTTTGTCGTTCAGAATTAGCTATTTTTCAGCAATGTTTGGGTGATAAGTATAAAGTTCAGCGCGGTGAATATTTGCTGGCGGGCGATCGGCGTTGTAGTTATAAAATTACGGTTAATGATTGCATACTCGCTTAAATTTATCGCATTTTAAGCACACAATCATATACCCAAACTGCTTGCACAATCCTGCACCTTCAAGTGGCTTGGGTATATATGCCAATATATCAATAAGGGCCTTAATAGTTGTACTTTCAAAGCGACTGAAACTCGCATCTTTGGGCTGTTTGGGTATATACTAACGGTCTATTTTTTATCATTAATTATGAGATTATACGTGGCGATTAACCTACCTTTTAAAAAACTGAGTCAATGGCAACAAGTCGCATTTTGTGCCGCATTACTTGAACGTATGTTGCCAAATTATCAAATGTTTGCTGATCATGTAGAGTTTGGTAATTTTAAGGTGTTAAGGAATCAACTTGATCTTGTTTGGCAATGGCTAGATAAAGCTAACCGCTGCAAAATTAACTATGATGCGCAAATTAATAAACTTGAAGAACAAGTGCCAGATCCTGATGCTTTTGATTTTTTAGGTGTTTTTCCTGCTCTTGATTGCACAATGGCATTGATGTCGTTATTTCAAGCGATGCAAGATCCTGAAAGCGATGGCTTTGTTAATGTGGGTAAATTGTCAGAAAACAGTGTCAGTTATTATGTTGAACTGAGCTTGGCACAAGAATTTGATGCAACTACACCGAACGAAGATGAAATCGAAATTTCCCCAGAACAAATTGCCGAGCATCCATTAATGCAGTGGGAAATTGCCACACAAAATGAGCTTTTTGATTTTTTAAGCTCTGCCAGTGAAAACAAAGCCAGTTGTATAAAAGCGAAAGCACTGGTGCTTGAAGAAGGCTTATCAAATTTAGGTATAGAAATTAGCGCTTAATTTCTCGTTGTAGGATTGCTATGCCGGTTATCAACTACCAAAACATGACCATTATTCAGCGGCTGTTTCTGTTACGAACTGTCGCGATTATTATTCAACTCTTAACGGTTTTGATTGTTTATTTTGTCATGTCGCTGCAAATAGCCCTGTTACCGTTAATGGTGGTTATCATTGTTGAAAGCTTATTTCATATTCTCAGTATTTTGATTTTTAGGCAGCGTGATGCGGGTAATGTTGCGATTGTTTTACAATTAGTAGCGGATGTGATTTTTTTAACGGTTTTATTATCACTCAGTGGCGGTGCTACTAACGCTTTTGTTTCGCTTTTACTGTTACCTATTGTTATTGCCGCGGTTAGTTTACCAGCCAGTTATTTATTGTTTATTTCGTTTTCAGCTATTGCTTCTTATAGTGCTTTGCTGCTGACTATGCCTGAACATACCATGCATCATATGGACATGAGTAACCACTTTATTGGTATGTGGGCGAACTTCTTATTATCAGTGATTGTGGTCACTTTTGTGGTTGGTGCTATGGCTCGCGTGATCACCAACCGAGAGCGAGCTATTGCCTTACAACGTGAAGACCAGCTGAAAAGTGAGCAGCTGTTAGCGTTAGGGGTAGCATCAGCACAGGTAACTCATCAAGTTGCAACACCACTTGCTAATATCCAGTTACTTTATGAAGAATTGGCAGAAGATTACCCCGAACATGAGGCGATAATTGCTATGGCCCAACCTTTGGCTGCATGTACTAATCAACTCGGCTATTTTCGCTCATTAGCAACCTCTATTAGAGAAAACAAAAAAACACAATTATCAGTTACCGAGTTGCTTGAGCAACTGGTTGATCAAATGCATTTTCATTTTCCTGAGCAAGCGCTTGATATTATTCAAGCTGACCCAGTGCATGGCAAAATTGTCTCTGATGCTATGTTGTTGCCAGCCCTACTCAATTTAATTCAAAATGCTATTCGTGCCAATGAAGAGAGCCAACAGCAGCACATTACCTTAACGGTTAGTCGAATTAATAACACTTTATCATTGCAATTACGGGATTTTGGTGCAGGTATTGAGGCGAATATGAGCCAAGCGCAACGTGCGGTTTTAGGTGAGCAAATGGTGGTAAGTAAGTCTGGGCTGGGTATGGCTGTTTTTTTGTCTAACTCTACATTTCAACGTTTAGGTGGAAAGTTAAAACTTATTAATCATAGTGAGCAAGGTTGTATTGCGTTAGTTACCCTCCCCTTACTGCTCGATAACAAGGAAGATGAGTGATGAAAAAATTATTGATTATTGAAGATGATGTTTCCTTTGCTGCAACGTTAGCACGCCGTATGTCTAAATATGGCTTTAGCTGCCAACAAGTTCATCAAGCTGATCAGGCTCTGCACGCTTGTTTACAACAAAAACCCGACTGTATTTTACTGGATATGAAGCTAGCGGCTGATAATGGTTTAACGTTAATTAAACCGATCAGAGCAACGTTGCCTAAAGTTAAAATAGTTTTACTTACTGGCTTTGCCAGTGTGGCAACAGCTGTTCAAGCTATGCGTTTAGGTGCGGATGACTACTTAGCAAAACCGGTTAATACTCAAATGCTGTTAACCGCGTTAGATACCGAACAAACGCCGAATAACACTATTGATACAGATATTGATAGCGATACTATGTCGACAGAGCGTGTTGAATGGGAGCATATTAATCAGGTACTAAACAGTAATGACGGTAATGTTTCGGCAACTGCTCGTCAATTAGGTATGCATCGTCGAACGTTACAAAGAAAATTACAAAAAAAACCAGTATCAAAATGATGGCGCAGTGCTTCAATAAGGGATGGATCTCATCCCTTGTTTTTGTTAAGTCAATGAAATAACTAATAAAAGTATTGACGGGATCTTTCTTGAAAATATGTTTGCTTGAAATTTTCCTTGAAAATTAGCAACTTAACAGCTTTATGGTAAGTTATGCGGTACTAGTAACGCCAATATTATTATATAGTAAGCTATATAACTAGAATTTAGAATAGTTTTTCTGAAGTTTTACATATCGCATTAAACTCAGAGGAATAGTTGTTAGGAATAAGTGCTTTTAGCTCTCTCTTTGCTAAATCTAATTTTTCAATGACACTAGAATTTACATTTATTAAATCTACATCATTAATAAAATTAATAAGCTTTTCCAAATTTTCTTGTCCAAATGTATCACTAAATATTTTTTGTTTTACTTTGGTAAATTTACCATCTTGTATGATTTTATAGGCAGCAGACCACATTGCTAAGTTCTCCTTAGCAATACTTATTTCATTTAATGCATTTCCATCGCTATATTTACTTAAGTCATTCTTAATTTTACTATCCAATGAAAGTAGTTCATTTTGGTAAAATTTGTCTCTGTTGTTGATGTAAGATGTGTTCATTGAGAACCAAAGTAATGCCCTACAACGAATTATTATTGATGGGTGAGTAGATAAGTTCCTTTGTTCATTATTATCGTTAACTTTTTTTAATTGAGAGATAAATGAACCTATGTCGAAACGTAGATGCTTATCATTTAAACCTGATACTGTTTTTAATAATGCTTTAAGGGCTATATCAAGTGAATTACAAGCTACTAACCCTAATCTATCAGCAGAGATTTCTTGCGCTCTTTGCTGAATATAATACTCAGCATTCGCATTATTTTCGTTGGGTTGGTGATGAGACAAAAGAAAATGTCCAAGCTCGTGTCCAACAACAAACTCAAACTCATCTTTGCTTAAAATATCCACTAGTGATGAAGAGAATCTAATAACACAGTTCGAAGAATGAGTAGAATAACACTCCGCATTTATATGTGGTGAAGCATAGACAAAAGCTTCAATCTCACTATGATTAACTCCCAACCGAGAATAAACATTTATCAAACTATCATAGAGATCAGGAGTAACGTCCTTTGAAATAGCTAATTCATTACTATAAAAAAAGCTTTTTAGTTCATTTGATTTCTTTTTATATTCTTCAACAACCAACGATGATTCATCACCTGAAAACCTTATTGATTCTGCAAACTCTCTAGCTTTTAATAGTTTATTAGACATATTTTTTTCTAGCGTCTGATATTTTATTTAACATAAGCTGAGCATTTTCACGCTCCACACCGTCAGATAAAGTGTTTAGTCTGTTGTTCCATTTCTGAAACTCAGTTCTTAAATGTTTTTTAATTTGCTCATTTGACCATTCAGGTGAAATTCCTAAAATAACTTCTATATTTGCATGATCTGTTGCGCTAGTGTCTAATCCAACAATTTTTTGATCTCTCATTTTATTGATTTCATCAATATCTAGGTTTAATGCTTCTGCTATTTTATTAATTGTTTTTAGTTCATTTTCATCAGCAACACCATCAGCAGCCATAACTTCGAAACATAATTCAATAGTTTCATACTTAGTTGTTTTTTCTCCAATTTCATTTAATCTTTCTGTTAAATCACTAAGACTTAATAACCCATGTTCTGCATCACTATATGAATCTCTCATCGCATTATTATATAGAGTTTTAAGGCTTATTTGTTTTTCATCAGAAAATGGTGCAATTGATTTAATTATCCAGTTTTTTAACACTTCACCTTCGGAGTCATCTAAATTTCCATCAGCCATAGCAACTGCCATTCCAATCTTTAAAGTTATGGCAACTGCTTCGTCTCTATGTTCAGAAGCTTCTCTGTAACCTTTATCTATGAAATTATAATCAAAAGTTAGTGATTTTTGCCAAACAATACCTGCATCATCTGTCTGATGATATCCATGTTCTATTGCAGGAGGGTTATCCAGATCTATCATTCGTACAATAACTAAAATATTTCTAGTTCCACTGTAAGGAGGTTCTAAAATGTCAGGAATAACAACCCCTAATCTTGCCCAATTAACAAAACCTTGATCTGGCTGTATTTGTCCCATCTCTGTTATATGTTGATATACAGCACTATCTGCTTCTTGAAATATATCTAATGCTGAAATAACAGGTTCTAACTCACCACTAGTCTTATCAAAAACAGATATAACAATACCAACATTCTTGTTCTGCAATACAGGGAGAAGTCCTTTGCCAACAATCTCCTTTACTATAGGTCCTGTACCATCATCTTGTAGGTGAGTATCTTGAAGTTTGACATCAAATTCACCCATCCCTTTGAATGATAACTCCATATTCTCAGAAAAACTTCCTTTACCTATAACAGCATTTCCAGCAGCTCCTACAGTTTTAAAAAAAGCATTTATAATAAAATTCAAAAAAACTAAAAAAAGAATACCTAATATTATTTCCATTTTATTCCACCGTAAACCTTTCAATATTGTTTATGTTTTCTTGTTCTGAAAGCGTAGATATTTCTATTTGTGTTTCTCTTCCCGTTTCCATATCTTTAAAGGAACATTTCATCATTTGGTTATCATCATATGAATATGTAATTTGAATTTCTTGCCCTTCAGGTCGATCTGCTGGCAAGGAAAGATCTCCTTCCCAAATTATATTTACAAATCTAGGGTCTGATTCTGGAGCGGTACATTGAGTAACTTTGCAACTAATAACTTCCTGACCATCATATGCGGTAAAAAAAGATTTAGTTTTTGAAAAAGGAATTTTTTCATTTTTGTTAATTATTATACTGTTAATTAATCTTTCTTGTTCTCTGTTTTCATTAATACCAATAGAAATTGTCCCAAAACAATGACTTGCAACTTCTTTTAGTTTTATTTTTTCAATAGCATTTTTCTGAGTTACAGATAATTTTTCCCTATCACCTTTGTAAGCAGCATATAAAGCGGCACCTAATGCAACGACTTCATCAACATTGACACTAGAAATAGGTTCTTGTTCGAAAACGCGCTCTATACTTTTATGTACAATAGGAATTCTGGTACTGCCTCCAGCCAAAAATACTGCTCTTATATCTGATGGGACTAAGCCAGCTTCGTCAATTGTAGACTCACAAAGCATTTCAGTTTGAGTTACATACGTTGAAATTACTTCCTCAAAATCTTCACGCGAAAGATCTATCAATTTTCGATTTACTTTTACTGTTATTTTTTTTCTTTTAGATAAAGATTTCTTTTCGTCTTCGGCATCATTTATTGTAAAGTCATCTTCATCAAGATCTTCGCCTGTTAACTCTTTATATTTTGTAAATATTATATCTCGTAATGCTTTGTCAAAATCATCGCCACCAAGTTTGGAAACACCATTAGATGCAAGAACTTCAATATCTTGACCATCTACACGAATGATTGAAACATCAAATGTACCGCCTCCAAGATCATAAACAGCATAATTACCATGTAAATCTTCACCATTTTTAAAGGCATAATAAAGAGCTGCTGCTGTAGGCTCATTTATAATATATTTCACATTAAGGTTTACAGAGTTTGCAGCAGCCATTGTTGCATCTCTCGCATCGTTAGCAAAATTTGCTGGTACGGTTATTACTGCCTCACTAATATCTCCAACTTCACGCTTAGCATCTTGCACTAGTTTTTGTATAACTAGAGCACTTAATTCAGTTGGTGTTAATGATTTTGAATTAATTGCAAAATCATTATCTGTACCCATATTTCTTTTAAATCTTGCGGCAGCTTCATCAGGTGCATTTCCCCAAGTTTTTCTTGCATATTCACCAACTTCAAATTTACCATCTTCAATTTCTGTAACACATGATGGTGTAATATTTTCGCCATCACTATTATGGATAATTACAGGTCTACCTGTTTTATCTATAGTTGCTACCGCTGAAAATGTTGTTCCTAAATCAATACCTATAAATGACATAAAATTTCCCTATCCTAATCTATATATTTTAACTTTTGCAGGAATTATTACATCAGTAACATCCCCATTAACTACTTGATAACCTTCTTCGATGACTTCAAAAATTTTAAAGTCTTGAGTAGGTTCAGTTGTTTTCTCTTTTTTTGGATTATCAGCAACGCCAATAGCCTTTCTGTAATCTTCACCTATATCAGGTTTAAACTTATAAACACCACACTCTTCAAAAGCATCTTCGAACAACCTTTTTAAAAAGGTGTAGCTTTCCATCTCGCCTTCTTCTGAGATAAAATCATCCAAAGATTGCTCAATTCGGACAAATCTAGAAATAAACCGCTTAAATATTTCAGCATCATAGCCTTTCTTTAATCGTTTGATCTCATTGTCTTTTTCATCTAACGCTAATTGAAGTTCCATATAGGTATCTGTCATTTGTGATATTTTTACTGTATTATTTGACGTTTCATTTTTTACGGAGCCTAATGTTTTAGTGACGGTAGCGTTAATATTGTTGATATTATTCCCCATAGCCATCAAATGTTTAGCCCACTCTTCAGGAACAACCATATTAGGATTAGATAATAAAATTTTTCTCCATTTATATAGATAAAAGCTAATAGAAATTGATAGCATAGTTGTTAGCGACAAAATTATTACAATAAAAATCATATAATCATGTTCTTGCGATTCAACGGTTATTTTTTTCTCTAAATCTTCTTGAATCGTGCTAACTATTGGTTGCTCTATGCTTATGGTATCGTCCATACTTGTTGATACCAATATTACTGATGTCAATATTGCGATAAAGCCTATGGCGAGAGTTATTATTATTTTTTTATTCAATTATATTCATCCTTTAATACAAAGTCATGGTCATTTAACACTCATTAAATAACAAATACCATTTTATAGATATATGTCAATAAGATACCTTTTTTGAAGTGTGATTACTATGTTCAATAAATAATTTTGCAGGGCTAAATTCTAATATATTATGAACACTAAAAACCTGTTCAACTAAGCCTAGTTTTTGCGCTGGCGTTCTAGGAGTTTTACCTTTCATTGATGTTCTCTTTAATACTTTTTCATCTGTTAAAACATAGTTATTGTAAACCCTAAAGATTTCTATCAGCATTGATACATATTTAGGATTATACGAGCCATAACCATTCCATACTTGATTCTTTTGATTTTCTTTATTTTTGTCTTTTGATTGGGATGATGTTGGTATTGGTCTTTCCATCATATTTATTCTTCTGCGAAGCATTTGAAAATAGTTATCAACGCCATATAAAGAAGCATTGTTAATGGCACTTTCATTGTGTTTTGTTAAAAACTTAACATCGAGCAAGCTATCTTTAATTACAGGTTGTTCTTGCTTTATCCACTGTGGATCATCATCTTCGTTTTTTCTATCTCGTAGTAATGCACAAGTTAGCTTTCTTGATTTGATGAGTTCTGAAAGAGTACGTGTCATTGACATTTCAAAGCCAGTATCATTATCGGCATATAAATTTACATGTTTTGTTTCATTAAAATATTCTTTCAATATTTCTAAATGAGACATTGTTGAATACGTTTGTTGTAGCAATAAATTCTTTGTTGGTGGTTTTAGATTTTCATCATCGTCATTTTCAACGGCTTCTTCTGGCAAGATATATTGAGGGTATCTGCGCTTGTGTGCTGGTTTTAGGTATTCACCTATTCGAATAAATTCTTTTTTTAAATAATTATAATCTGAAGTGAAGTCAAAATTTAACGTACTCGCTAGTGCAAACCTTGAACTATTATCAATCGTAGTAATATTAACTATTTTGGTTCTTCTGGCATCTGATTTATCACTCCAGTTTGAATAGAAGTGTTGGCGATCCATGCTTAAATTTAATGTCCTATCTTTTAATTTATGCAAATTTTGTTGTAATTGGTATTGGTCAAATTGAACGCACTGTTTATAAAAAAACTCCAATTTTAAATAAATAGTTTTATGAGCAATGTTTAATTTATCAGAAATGCGATTGATTATTCCTTTATTAACAAATTCCAAAAAGAGTTGATGGTTAATTTGATGATCTCGTTGACCTTTTTGTGGGTTTATTTTTGATGTGAATTTTGTTTTACATGACTTACATTTAAATGTTTGTGATGATAACTCTGTAGTTAAATGAATATGACCAGTATTACTATCAATTTGATGAATTTGAGGTAAATCAGTTCTTAATTCAACTTTTTTAATATTTTTACTATCTAACCAGTAAAGATCTGGATTACTTAAAATACCTTTTCCGTGATTGCTACACGGTGGTAATAACTTATTTATTTCTATAACTTTACGGTTAACAGTCTTTTGAATCTTTTTGTATCTGCGACCATCTGGAATACCTTTTCGAGTATTTTGTTCTAAACCTGAATTTAAACATGACGGTTCAACAAATTTGGCATTAGCTTTCAATCTATTTGACTCTTGTACCAATGCCTTATTACTAATCAACATGGACGATGCACCACAAACGGTGCAAACTAGAGACATTCTTTTAACTTTATCGTATGACTTAGTTTGGATTTTGTAGCCACCAGTTATTTTGGCATATTCACCTTTCTTATTTTTCTTAGAGTGTTGCGGTGGAATACCATAATTTGCACAATTGGTATTTTTACAAAAATTAACTTGAACACCATTATAAGCTCTTGGAAACGAAAATTTTTCAGGTTTATTTCTTTTTGTTTCTTTTGAGTGTGGGAGAGAGGTTATTACCCCCTCTGGATTCTTATTTATGGCTATTAAAAGGTCGGCTGTTATCTGTGCGTCAATTAAAGCACCATGAACCTTCCTTTTAGTTGTATCAATACGATAAATTCTACAAGCAGCATCTAATTTTATTTTTCTACCAAGTTTACTTGTCACATAATCCATCAAACAAGTAGATGTGTAGTCCAAAGAAAACTTAACAGGTGACTTTGCCAATAACGCTTCATGATCTAAAAACTTCAAATCAAAATTTTTGTTGTAAAAAAATAGCTCACTATCACCAATAAAATTCACTACTTCATCTAAGCAATCTTTGAATAGTGGCTTATCAACCAGAAAACTATCTTTGATTTGATGGATGCGAAAAGCTGGCTTAGTACTTCGTTTCCCTTGGGGGTATAAGTAAGTTTGAAATGAGTTACCAGTAACAACATTGTCGATAACTTCAACCAAAGCAATTTCAATAACACGATGCTTCCCTGTAAGGGGATCTAATCCTGTTGTTTCAGTATCAATTACTATTTGCCTTACCATAATAAACTCACTTATTATAAGTACTTAGGGTAATTATATTATAGTATAATATCGGAAAAACTGCGAAAGTGTGTTAATTTGATGTTTATAAAAGAAAAAATCCAGCAAACATATAGTTTAACTGGATTTTATTTTCGTTTTTATTGGGCTGTAATGCTATGTAACCTTAAATCAATCCTTTATTAAAGCACTGCGCCATCAAAATGATACTGGTTTTATAGCCATACAGCTTAGCGGTGTGTGCACTACCAAGTTATATGATTATCCAACAGCAAAATATTGGTCATGGCAGAGTGTAACCATGAAACATAGCTGTTAAAACTGGTAGTCCATGGCTAGGTAAACATTTCTGCCCATCGCACTGACCTTCTCTCCTACAGCAATATCACTACCATTGGCACGATTAACACCGCCTAAATGGTCACTATATTGTTTGTCTAATAAGTTGTTAGCACCTAAACGTACAACTAGCCCGCTACTGACAAAGTAATCTACTTGCCAGTCAACAACTGCATAACCTGCCGAAGCTTGTTCATTATTTAATGCTGAAACATCATCTTGCGAAGCATAAGCATGAATAGCTAAGTTACTTTGCCAATTTTTATAGTGATAAAGTAAGTTGATACGCGTGTTTAGTGGTGAAATACGATATAAATCGTCATTAATATCATCTCGCTCACCTTTAACGTAACTGACAATACCAGATAGTTTAAAGTGCTCATTAAGACGGTAATGCCAATTCATATCTACACCGTAGAGAGTGGCGTCGATATTATCGAAGGTTAATGGGCTATCATCACCCATCATGCTTGCCACCATTTTTACTCGCATATCTGTCGAAGGAGTACCTTGAATATAATCATCAACTTTTTGATAGAAAAACTGTGGTGCGATTGCAAAATCATCTTGTTGGTATGAAAGTCCGGCATTAATCTGGTAAGCGGTTTCAACATCTAAATTAATGTTACCCACGTAAGTTTTACCATCAGCTAAACCGCCAGTTGCTTGCATTGGCATCCATAAGTAACGCTCTTGATAGCTCGGCGCTCGTTGTTTAATCGCCATGGCATAGTTTAAGGCTAATGCATTACTCCATTGATATTCACTATTTAGCGCAAGATCAAAGGTGGTATCTGAAACATCACGATCAGCGTCATTAAACTCATCACGCAGGGCTTTAATATTGGGGTTCATCATTGCTATTGAGCTTGATACTTCAGCGGCATCAGCGCGGTTATCTTTTAAGCGTAAACCTAAGGTATGTGAAAACTTGCCACTGCTTGGGGTCCATTCTACAAAGGCACTATTACGCTGATTTTTTACTTGGTTAAAGTTAGCGATACTAAACATGGCATTTTCAGGGTTGCTAATGTCAGCGTTATGATCTGAATCGTAACCTTCAAGCCCAAATAGCCAGTCGCCTTGACTGAGTAAGAACTTATAGTTACGAGTTTTAGCATCAGTAGTATTGTAGCGATACATGCTGGTATTCATGCTGACACGTTGACTGAAGTTATCCATACCATGAATAGCATCTTGATAACCCAGCTGCCAACTTAATTGCCAGTCATTGAGGGATAACTTACCGTCGAGGCTATAACGGTCAGACTCGATGTAATCAATATCCATTGGCAATGCAGGTGTACCAGAATCATCTGTTTCGGCGTGATGCCAGGTTAAGCCAATTTCCCAACCGTCTTGTTGATGACGTAAGTCAGCGCCATATTGCTGTTTGTTGTATTGGGTTGAAGAAATAGTATTGCCATCACCATCTTGATAGTCATCGCCTTGCTGGTCGGTTAAATACAGTAAAACACCGGTATTTTCATTGCTGATATTAAGATCACCAGCGAAAGTAGAGGCGTCGTTAATATCGTTATAACTTAAGGCTAAATCACCACCTAGTGTTGTGCCAGTATCAACTTCCGCTTGTTTTAAGTTCACTTTTATTGCACCACCCAATGTATCAATACCTGCACTTACTGGCGCAATACCTCGATAAACGGCAACTGATTTTACCATGATCGGGTTGATATAAGTTAAAGGGGCATCCATAGCGTTTGGTCCAGCACTAACAATGTGTTGGCCACCAATGTTTTTCGCTACACGCTCACCAAACATGCCGCGATACTGTGCAATACCGGTAATCGGCCCATTTTTATTGATATTGGCGCCAGGCACTGTTTTAAGCCAATCAGCAACGTCAGGCATAACTAAGTTACCCTCTGCTAATGCGGTATCTGACTGAGCTAATTTAGGCGCTTCAATGGTAATAACTTCAATACTACTTTTCGCAATATCTTCAGCGAAAACAGACGTTGCTGTTACCGATAAAATAACAGCAAGTGCTTGGGAAATTTTAGAGATCTGCATTTTTTTTACATCCTGATGAATAAGCATGAATAGCTAACAGGACAATTTTTACTGATATATTTGCTAAAAACAAAAGGAGTTAAACAGAGTGCGACATTATGTCGCAGTGGCGTTTGATGTAGATCAAAGTTGTAGAAAAACACTAAGCTTAGCAATGATTATATTGCGTTTTCATTAGTGAAATTAGACGATTAAGTTACTCAAGCAAATAACAAACTGTGCAGTAAATGGTTGGCTATTTGCTGATTTAAATGACTAACTTTGTAGGCAAATAATGAGTTCGCGAACTACTTTCGCAGCAAAAACATCACTATTGCCAGTAGGGTCAATTTTGGGAGAAAGCTCTACTACATCACACCCTACTAAGTTTTTATGCTGTAATATTTTGCATAAGCTGACAAATGAATGAAAATCTTCACCACCGGGCTCAGGAGTGCCTGTACCGGGGAAAAAGCTCGGGTCAAAATAATCAAGATCTAAGGTTAAATATATCGGTTGCTGATCATCAATATCAGCAATGCTTTGTAAAAATTCAGCCCGTGAATGCTTTAAGCTCTTATATTGCTGCATCCATTGATATTCAGCTTTTGTGCCTGAACGAATGCCGTATTGTATCAGTTGATGTTTAGGACCAAAATGATCATGTACGCGGCGGATAATTGAGGCATGAGAATGATGAAAGCCGAGGTAACCGTCACGTAAATCAGCATGGGCATCTAAATGAAGCAAGATCAGATCGTCGTACTGTGCTAAATATGTGGTTATTGGTGCGTAAGAAATCGAATGCTCACCACCTAAAGTGATCACTTTTACTTTATCATTGACTAAGTCTACGGCAGAAAAAAGCTTGGTAAAGTCATTACTGGCATTTTGCCATTGTTGTTCTATATCGCTATGCTCGTTACCCGTTTTGTTTATCGTGCAGTTAAGATTACCTAAATCAAAAAAATCAGTGTTTTCTATATCAGCATCTAAATAAGGCGAGTATGATTCAATACCATCTGAGACATTGCGTAAGGCGTTGGGGCCATCTTTTGTGCCTTTTCGAAAGCAAGCTGTACCGTCGAATTCAAAGCCAATTAAATGTACGCTATGACTAAAAATACTGTCACTAAAGTTGGCACACTCAAAGACTGTTTCAGGTTTATTTAACGAGATGTTTGTTTCAAAAATTTTAGTTTGCATAAGCAAAGTACCCGTTGCGTTATTTACTGACGCTTATTGAATGAATCGAGGCTAATGCCAAACAGATTAACTGTTTATCAATAATGGCTCAATAAACGGCTCTGCTTAGTCTAGGATTAAAAGTGCGCAATTATGCTTAAAAGTGTCATAAAGTATAGTGTTTTTTGCAAATTACCTTATGATAATTTATTTGTTAAAAAAACCGGCAGTTTTTTATTGTAATTAAGATTTTTTTTTGTAGAATAGCGCGCACTTTTTTGCCCATTAATTAGGCAACTTAATTACGCAATCAGCATTGACTGTTTGACGTTGAGGATATGTTTTTGTTTTTTGAAGGCTCTGAAAAAAAAGCTGAAATAGTTGTCAAAGCAACGCAAATTTCACTACTTGATGACATTGAAGATGATTTTTGGACGGCATTAGTACAATGCTGCAACGCACAAATTTTATCGTCAATTCATAACCATGATTGCAAAGCATTTTTACTTTCTGAATCGAGTTTATTTGTTTGGCATGACCGCATATTAATTCTAACCTGTGGTAACACGCGTCTAGTACATTCGGTCGAGTTTTTTATTCAGCAGATCGGTATGGATAAAATTCAGCAAGTTATTTATCAGCGTAAAAATGAATACTTTGCTCATGCTCAGCCAAGTAGTTTTGGTGATGATATTAAATTATTGGGTCAGTATGTTGCAGGGAAAGCCTATCGTTTTGGCGAACTAGATAGCCATCACAATTATATTTTCCACCAAGATAATAATTTTCAAGCAGATAATTTAGATAAAACTTATGAATTTCTTGCTTATCAGATCAGCCAACAAGCCTCTGAAAAGTTAACCACAGTAGGGTTAAAAGCCGAAGAAATTCGTCAATTTTTACAGTTAGATAAGCTGATTGGCGACTTTCTGTTGGATGACTTTGTTTTTGACCCCTTTGGTTATTCGGTTAATGCCATTAAAGGTAAGCATTACCTCACTATTCATGTAACACCACAAGCGAATAGTAGTTATGTCAGTGTTGAATCTAATATCAATTTAAGAGAGCTTACCGAAAAGTTTTTAACCATATTAGCGCCAAAATCATTCGATTTACTCAGTTTTAATGATTTTGATTTTGTTAACTTAACTGATGAATTTATTCCAGAAAATTATGTCAGTAAGTCACGAGTTAGTGAGCATTTAAGTAATAATTACTTGGTTTGTTTTGCTAACTATATATTACCGCAGCAAGGCTTTTCACAAGCAAAAGCGTTTGATATCGCAGGAGAAAATCATGCACTCTGATTTATGGGTAGAAGAAAAATTTCAAGACTTTTTAGGGTTGAAGTTTAAGGTTGAAAAAGTACTTTTCTCTGGCAAAAGCGAGTTTCAAACTATTGATGTTGTTGAAACCAAAGGCCACGGTAAAATGTTACTTAATGATGGTTTAATTATGGTGACCGAGCGTGATGAGTTTGCTTACCATGATATGATTGTTCATGTGCCTTTGTTTGTCCATCCAGCACCGAAAAACGTTTTAATTATTGGTGGTGGTGATGGCGGAACAGCGCGTGAAGTGTTACGCCATACTGGTGTAGAAAAATGCACCATGGTAGAAATTGATGCGATGGTGGTTGAAGCTTGTCGTCAGCATATTCCACAAACGTCAAAAGATTTAGACCATGAAAAAATGCAATTAATTATTGGCGATGGTGTTGAATTTGTTAAGCAAACAACAGAAAAATTCGATGTAATTATTGTTGATAGCACTGATCCTATCGGTCCTGCTCAGCCTTTATTTGGCGAAGCTTTTTATCAAGATGTTTTTAATTGCTTAACAGATGACGGTATCGTGGTTTCTCAAGGTGAATCATCATGGTATGCCATGGATATTCAGCAATCGCTACTAACCGTACTTAATGCTGTATTCCCACAAAATTATTTATATTCGTTTAGTAATTTAACCTATCCTGGGGGCTTGTGGAGCTTTACTTTCGCCAGTAAACAATACCACCCAGTAAATGACTTTGATGAGCAACGTGTTGCGGGGAGTGGTTTGGATTTTCAGTATTACAACCAAGCTTTGCATAGTGCGGCATTCGCCCTGCCTAGCTTTGTTAAAAAAGGTTTAACAGGGTTAATTGATAACGACTAACCCTCACTGCTACCTGCAATCAGCGATAATTTAAGCCATAACACAGCACTGTGTTATGGTTTTTTTATTTTTTACCGTGCCACTTAGCGGTTAAATTTTTGTTCTGCGCATAAGCGCAACTAGACTGATTTAATTACATAATACCCTATTTGAATACTAGTCAGGGTTGGATATTTCGGTTACGGTAATGGTCAGCAACATCCCAATTAAGACCAATAAGTATAGGAAGATCAATGAAATTATCTCACTCATGGTTATATGCAAGTGTCTTGCTTATGGCTACGCTTGGCTTGGCACAAGCTGCAGACAAAGTATCTAGTAGCAAAGTAGCTAAAGTTGAATTGTCAGTTCAGAAAGCGATGGCAGCATTTCAAGTGCCAGGTATAGCGGTTGCCATCATTAAAGATAATGAGATAGTGCTAAGCAAAGGTTTTGGCGTAGTAAAGCATGGCAGCCAACAAAAAGTAAATGCTGATACGCTATTTGGTGTCGCTTCAAATACTAAGGCGATGACGGCTGCATTGCTCGCGAGTTTAGTTGATGAGGGCAAGTTGAACTGGAAAACCAAAGTCATTGATATTATACCTGAGTTTCAATTACCCGACGCCTATGTAACACGCGAATTTACTATTCTCGATTTATTATCACATAACAGTGGTTTGGGCTTAGGTGCTGGCGACTTAATGATTTGGCCAGAAACAACCTTAACTAATCAAGACGTTATTAAGGGCTTAAAGCATTTACCACAAGTATCGAGCTTTCGTAGCGAATTTGCATATGACAACCTGATGTATGTCATTGCCGGTGAAATTATTGCAAAAATTACTGGCAAGCCTTGGCACGAAGTGATCCAGAGTCGTATTTTTGATAAATTAGGCATGAAGAATACCCGAGCAAAGTTTTCATTAATTCCTGATAACAACAAAAATGTTGCGCGTGCTCATGTTCCATTAGAGGGTAAGTTACATGTTGTTGGCGGCAATTTCTTAGAGAAATTTTCGTCAGCGGGCTCAGTAGCATCAAGCGTTAATGACATGTCACTTTGGCTTAAAGCGCAATTAAACCTAGGTAAATATGGTCAAAATGGTGAACAAGACTTAAGACTTTTCAGTGAACAACAAAGCCGAGAAATGTGGCAAGCACGTACCTTATTGCCAGTGCCGGAGCGAGCAACTGTGCAAGATAAAACCCATTTTACTGCTTATGCCTTAGGTTGGTTCGTTAAAGATTATCATGGCGTTAAAGTGATACAGCATACCGGTGGCATATTAGGGATGGTGTCAAAAGTTGTTATGGTGCCAGAAGAAAACTTAGCCATGGTTATTTTAACGAATCAACAATCTGGTTTCGCATTTAATGCCTTGTCTCAACAAATTCTTACAGAGTACCTTGAGCTACCAGCAAAAGACTGGGTTGCTCACTATGCCGCTCAGCTGCAAGCATATAATGCTGAGAAGCAGTCTGATCTAGCTATGCAAGCAGCACAGGCTGACAAAAACTCAAAACCCTCTTTGCCTTTGGCAAGTTATGCGCAAAGCTATATCGATAACTGGTATGGTGAAATAGTCGTCAGTCTTGAAAATAATAATTTGATGATGCAGTTTGCTAACACCCCTGCACTGCATGGCAGCTTAGAGCACTACCAACATAATACTTTTATTGTTCGCTGGGATGATCGCACGTTAGAAGCCGATGCTTATGTAAACTTTAATCTTAATCCTGATGGCAGCATTAACTTTGTGACTATGGAAGCAGTGTCTACTGCGACAGACTTTAGTTTTGACTTCCATGACTTAACGTTAAAGCCTAAAGTGTCGAACTAAAGTTATCAGCACTTAGTGTCATTTGTTATGGATGGGGAAATAGGAAATACCTTTTTGAGTTTTATAAAGGTATTTCCTGGTTAATCGTTATAATTTTTAACTTACGCTATTTTGATAAAGTCGGTAAACCACTTGTCCGGCTACTTTTTCTTTCAAAAGTTGCCAATGGCTTGGCATAACTTGTGCGTTAGTGTCCGCTTCCATTTCAACATAGATTAAAGCGTTGTAATCCAATCCGTTAGTTACTAATAGTTCTGCAGCTTGTTGAGCTAGGCCTTTTCTAAAAGGAGGGTCAATAAAAACTAATGAGAATTTTTGTTGGTTTGCTTGCAAAAAGTCTAGGGCACTTTGTTGTATTACTTCAATATTATCTATTTTCAGTAGTGCTTTGTTATTCTTTAGTTGCTGGGCTGCTGCTTTATTAAGTTCAACTAAGGTCAGCGATTTTGCACCACGTGACATAGCTTCAAAGCCAAGTCCACCAGAGCCAGCAAAACAATCTAAGCAATTGGCATCTTGTATATAAGGCATCAGCCAATTAAATACGGTTTCTTTGACGCGATCTGTGGTTGGACGCAAGCCGTCAGCAATTAATACCGGTAATTTTCGACCACGATACTGACCGGCAATAATACGAATATGACCAGTTTTGGCATTTTTATCTGATTGTTTTTTGAGTTTGCTCATAACTTAAACAGCTTTTGTTTTTTTGTCGGCGGGTTAGGTGGTACTATATCGACAATTTTATCCTTGTTTACTTGTGAATACCAACTGATCTATTCAATTGTTCAGGTTGCATCAAAGCTTAGCTTGATGATTTTAGTAGTAAACGTATACATTAAATACACTTAATTAAGATTGTAAATATATTTATGTCGAAGAAAAAAGGTATGTTTTCCTGGCTAGGTCTAGGCAAAAAAAAGCAAGAAGAAGTTGCTCCGGTAGTTGAAGATGTTAATGACAATATCATTGAAGAGCCCGAGCAAGAACCTGTTGAAGTTGAACAGGTAACAACTGAAGCGGTAACTTCTGAAGACGTCATTGAAAATAATATGCAATCATCAGTAAAAGCACTTGCTATTGATGAATCTGCTGTTGAAAAATCACCTGCAGAGCCAGAGCCAGAGCCAGAGCCAGAGCCAGAGCCAGAGCC
>TARA_B110000211_G_scaffold60661_1_pt1 | contig 20366 bp, 32 predicted proteins | sample TARA_B110000211 | Tara Oceans TARA_B110000211 (sample SAMEA4397516) | marine metagenome | biome: Polar Biome; feature: [DCM] deep chlorophyll maximum layer (ENVO:01000326); material: water (ENVO:00002006), including particulate matter (ENVO:01000060) such as... | depth 30 m
TAAAGCTGCCGTTCACGATATGAAAATTACTCCTATGTTCTGTGGCTCTGCCTTTAAGAACAAGGGTGTACAAGCGGTATTAGATGCTGTAATGGAGTTCTTACCATCTCCGATGGATATAGAGTCTATTATCGGTACTAACCCTGATACAGAAAAAGAAGAAGTACGCAAACCAAGCGTTGATGAGCCTTTTGCTGCATTAGCCTTTAAAATTGCTACCGATCCTTTCGTAGGTCGTTTATGTTTCTTCAGAGTTTATTCTGGTAATTTGGATGCAGGTTCTTATATATGGAACTCTAGAACAGGTAAGAAAGAGCGTATCTCTCGTATCTTCCAAATGCACTCGAATAAGCAAAATGCAATTCCAAATATTGGAGCTGGTGATATTGGTGCTGGTGTTGGTTTTAAAGACATCCGTACTGGTGATACACTTCACTCAGAAAAAGAACCTATCGTTCTAGAATCGATGTCTTTCCCTGAACCCGTAATTGGAATTGCTATTGAGCCTAAAACTAAGGCTGATATGGATAAGATGGGTATGGCTCTTGGTAAATTAGCCGAGGAAGATCCAACATTCCGTGTTGCTACTAACCAAGAAACAGGTCAAACTGTAATTTCTGGTATGGGTGAGCTTCACTTGGATATTCTTATCGATCGTATGAGACGTGAGTTTAATGTTGAATGTAACCAAGGTGAACCTCAAGTACAATACAAAGAGGCTATCCGTGCTACAATCGATCACAGACAAACTTATAAGAAACAATCTGGTGGTAAAGGTAAGTTTGCCGATATCCAATTTACTATTGGCCCTGTAGACGAAGTCGAAGGCGAAGAAGTAAAAGAAGGATTAGTATTCAAAAATAAGATCAAGGGTGGTTCTGTTCCTAGAGAATTTGTACCATCTATTCAAAAAGGTTTCGAACAAGCTATGGTTAACGGTCCTTTGGCTGGTTATCCAATGGATAGCTTACAAGTTACTTTGTTTGATGGGTCTTTTCACGCAGTTGATTCAGATGCATTGTCGTTTGAAGTAGCAGCTAGACAAGGATACAAAGAATCTTGTAAGAAAGCAACGCCTACTTTATTAGAGCCTATTATGAAGCTTGAGGTGGTAACACCAGAAGCGAACATGGGAGATGTTGTAGCTGACTTGAACCGTAGAAGAGGTCAAGTTATAGGTATGGATACTCGTAATGGTGCTCAAATAATTAAAGCGAATGTTCCACTTTCTGAAATGTTTGGTTATGTAACCACATTGCGTACAGTAACCTCTGGTAGAGCAACTTCAACAATGGAGTTCTCACACTACGATGACTGTCCAAAAAGTATTTCAGAAGCTGTGATAGCTAAAGTTAACGGTAACTCTTAATTCAGATACAATGAGTCAAAAGATCAGAATCAAACTAAAGTCTTACGACCACAACTTAGTAGATAAGTCTGCTGAGAAGATCGTGAAAACTGTTAAAACTACAGGTGCTGTTGTAAGTGGACCAATTCCATTACCAACACACAAAAGAATATACACTGTTCTTCGTTCACCTCACGTGAACAAGAAAGCGCGTGAGCAGTTCGAATTGAGCTCTTACAAGCGTTTATTGGACATCTACAGCTCTTCATCAAAAACAGTTGATGCTTTGATGAGATTAGAGTTACCAAGTGGTGTTGAAGTAGAGATCAAAGTTTAATTAGTCATCCATTAAATAAACAAACATGCCAGGTTTAATTGGAAAAAAAGTAGGAATGACGAGCATCTTTAACGAGCAAGGGAAAAACATTCCTTGTACCGTTTTAGAAGTTGGTCCTTGTGTTGTGACACAGGTTAGAACCCTCGAAACAGATGGTTACGAGGCTATTCAGCTGGGTTATGGTGAAAAGAAAGCAAAAAATGCCGGTAAAGCACTTACAGGTCATTTTGCGAAAGCAAACACTACACCTAAAGTAAAAGTTCAGGAATTCGAAGGTTTCGAAACTGAATTGAGCTTAGGAGATGTAGTAGATGTGGAGCTTTTCACCGAAGGTGAATATGTTGATGTAACTGGCGTTTCAAAGGGTAAAGGTTTTCAAGGGGTAGTTAAACGTCATAATTTCCGTGGTGTAGGTGATGCTACGCACGGTCAGCATAACCGTTTACGTGCTCCGGGTTCTATTGGTGCGGCTTCGTACCCTGCACGTGTATTCAAAGGAATGCGCATGGCAGGTCGTATGGGGACAGATCAAGTAACTGTAGCAAACCTACAGGTCTTGAAAGTACTCAAGGATAAAAACCTATTAGTTGTTAAGGGTTCTGTACCAGGACCAAAAAACTCACTCTTAACCATCGAGAAATAATGGAAGCAGTAGTTTTAGACATTAAAGGTAAAGATACTGGAAGAAAAGTAGCTTTAACCGATGCGATCTACGCGATCGAACCAAATGATCACGCTGTATATTTAGATGTGAAGCAATACTTGGCTAACCAACGTCAAGGTACTCACAAATCTAAAGAAAGAGCTGAGATTACTGGTAGTACTAGAAAAATCAAAAAGCAAAAAGGAACGGGTACCGCTCGTGCAGGTAGTATTAAATCTCCTGTAATGCGTGGTGGTGGTCGTGCTTTTGGACCTCGTCCAAGAAATTATTCTTTCAAGTTAAATAAGAAGTTAAAAACTTTAGCTCGTAAATCTGCTTTTACTATTAAGGCAAAAGAAGACGCTATTGTTGTTTTAGAGAATGTTAGTTTTGACGCTCCAAAAACTTCTACTTACTCGGAGATGATTTCGAATTTAGGTCTTAACACGAGAAAAACGTTGTTAGTGCTTGGAGATTCAAATAAAAATGTATATTTGTCCTCGCGAAATTTACAATACGCACAAGTAATAACTGCTTCAGAATTAAGTACTTACAAAATACTTAACTCAGGAACAGTTTTATTGACTGAAGCTGCTGTAGAGAAGATTGAGAACATTTTAAGCTAAACAGACTATGAACATTCTTATTAAACCGGTAATCACCGAGAAGATGACAAAAGAAAGCGAGACGTATAATCGTTTCGGTTTTATTGTTGATAGAAGAGCTAACAAGCTTGAAATCAAGGGCGCTGTAGAGAAAATGTACGGCGTGTCTGTAGAGAAAGTAAGAACAATGATTTACCCTGGTAAAGCAAAATCTCGTAACACTAAAGGTGGCGTTATTAGCGGTAAAACAAAATCTTACAAGAAAGCTATAATAGATGTAGCTAAAGGTGAGAGTATTGATTTTTATAGCAATATTTAAATAAGTTATGGCAGTTAGAAAATTAAGACCAACAACGCCAGGTCAAAGACATAAAGTAGCGAATACCTTCGATGGTATTACAACCGCTACTCCTGAAAAGTCTTTGCTTGCACCGATGAAACGTTCTGGAGGTAGAAATAACTCTGGACGTATGACAATGCGCTATATCGGTGGTGGTCACAAAAGGCGATACCGTATCATTGACTTCAAAAGAGAGAAGTTTGGTATGGAAGCTAAAGTGACTACAATAGAATACGATCCAAACCGTTCGGCTCGTATTGCACTGGTAGTTTACGCAGATGGTGAAAAACGGTATATCATTGCTCCGAATGGTCTAAATGTTGATGACAAAATTGTATCTGGTAAAGATGCAAGTACTGAAATTGGTAATGCACTTTTCTTAAGTGACATCCCTTTAGGTACAATTGTTCACAACATAGAACTTCGTCCGGGACAAGGTGCTGTAATGGCTCGTAGCGCAGGTGCATATGCACAATTAGTCGCAAGAGAAGGTAAATATGCAATTCTTAGACTTCCTTCTGGAGAGACAAGAATGGTATTAATTACTTGTTTAGCAACAGTAGGTGTTGTTACTAACAGTGAGAGAGGCCTCGAAAGATCAGGTAAAGCAGGTCGTTCTAGATGGCTTGGACGTCGTCCAAGAACTAGAGGAGTTGCTATGAACCCGGTTGATCACCCAATGGGTGGTGGTGAAGGTAAATCTTCTGGTGGACACCCACGTTCTAGAAATGGTATCCCGGCGAAGGGTTATAAAACTCGTTCGAAGAAGAAGGCTACCAATAAGTATATTGTTGAACGAAGAAAGAAATAAACAGATATGGCGCGTTCACTAAAAAAAGGACCATTCGTACACTATAAGCTAGAGAAGAAAGTTCTAGCTAACGTTGAGTCAAGCAAAAAATCGGTAATCAAAACTTGGTCTAGAGCCTCGATGATTACGCCTGATTTTGTTGGACAAACAATAGCAGTACACAATGGTCGTCAGTTTATACCTGTTTTTGTTACCGAGAACATGGTAGGTCACAAGTTAGGAGAATTTTCTCTTACTCGTACTTACAGAGGTCACGGTGGTAAGAAAGATAAAGGTAAAAGATAACAATATTAGCCTTAATCATGGGAAAAAGAAAACATAACTCGGCTGTAGCTATGAAAGAAGCGCGTGCAGACGTTGCTTTTGCCAAGCTAAACAATTGCCCAACTTCTCCAAGAAAGATGCGTCTTGTTGCTGATTTGGTACGTGGAGTTGAGGTAAACAAAGCTCTTCAAATTTTGAAGTTTAACACTAAGGAAGCTTCTTCTCGTCTAGAGAAACTTCTTCTTTCTGCTATTGCCAACTGGCAAACAAAGAACGAGGAACTTCGTATGGAAGAAAGTGGTCTGTTCATAAAGGAAATTCAAGTCGACTCTGCTCGAGTATTGAAACGTTTACGTCCAGCTCCTCAAGGTAGAGCTCACAGAATTAGAAAACGTTCAAATCACGTTACACTCGTGGTTGGAAGTAAATCAGAAAAAGAATAAGCTGATATGGGACAAAAGACTAATCCAATAGGTAACCGTTTGGGAATCATCAGAGGATGGGATTCGGCATGGTATGGCGGAAAAGACTTCGGTGATAAGTTAGCAGAAGATCATAAAATACGTAAGTATATTGATGCTCGTCTAGCTAAAGCCAGCGTGTCTAAAGTGATTATCGAGCGTACCTTAAAGCTCGTTACTATCACTATCTGTACTGCAAGACCTGGTATTATTATCGGGAAAGGTGGTTCTGAAGTAGACCGATTGAAAGAAGAGTTAAAGAAATTAACTCAAAAAGATGTTCAAGTGAATATCTTTGAAATCAAGAGACCAGAAACTGATGCTAAATTAGTAGGTCAATCTATCGCTCGTCAGATCGAGGGTCGTATCTCTTACCGTAGAGCGGTAAAGATGGCTATTGCTGCTGCAATGCGTATGGGTGCCGAAGGTATTAAAATTCAAGTTTCAGGTCGTTTGAATGGTGCTGAGATGGCTCGTTCTGAAATGTCTAAAGATGGTAGAACACCATTACATACATTCCGTGCGGACATTGACTATGCTCTTGTAGAATCTCATACAACTTACGGTGTTTTAGGCGTAAAAGTATGGATCTGTAAAGGTGAGTTATACGGTAAACGTGACTTAACTCCTATCGAGACATTATCGAAGGGAACTAAGAAGCCAAGTCGTGGTGGTGCTAGAGGTGGTTCACAACGCAAAAAAAGAAAGTAGTAATTAGTTCTACTAAAACGTAAAAAGATGTTACAACCAAAAAGAACGAAGTATCGTAAAATGCAAAAAGGTCGCATGAAGGGTAATGCCGGACGTGGGAGTCAAATTGCATTTGGATCTTTCGCTATTAAAGCTTTGGAAGAATGTTGGATCACATCTCGTCAGATTGAAGCTGCACGTATCGCTGCAACGCGTTACATGAAGCGTGAAGGACAAATGTGGATTCGTATTTTCCCAGACAAACCTATTACTAAGAAACCTGCGGAAGTACGTATGGGTAAAGGTAAAGGTGCACCAGAATATTGGGCAGCAGTTGTTAGACCAGGTCGTATTTTGTTCGAATTAGACGGAGTGTCTATGGAAACAGCAAAAGAAGCACTGCGTTTATCAGCACAAAAAATGCCTATAACAACTAAGTTCGTAGTTCGTAGGGACTACGTAGAAGCTTAATCGATAAATTTTTAGCGATGAAACAAGCTGTAATTATTGAAATGTCAACTGAGGAGTTGGTAGGAACGCTCACAGAGGTAAGAGCTACATTGGCTAAATTAAATTTAGCACATGCAGTATCTCCTTTAGAGAACCCTGTCCAAATTCGTGAAACAAAGAAAACAGTTGCGCGTATTCTAACGGAAGTTAGAAGAAGAGAACTAGAAGCATAAACAAAGATGGAAACTAGAAATCTTAGAAAAGAACGTGTCGGTGTTGTGAAGAGCAACAAAATGGACAAGTCTGTAACCGTAATTATCGAGCGTAAGGAAAGACACGCTATGTACGGAAAGTTCGTAAAGAAATCTTCTACAATGGTAGCTCACGATGAGACAAATGACTGCAATATCGGTGATACCGTGCGCATCATGGAAACTCGTCCAATGAGTAAATCAAAGAACTGGAGAGTAGTAGAAATCCTAGAAAGAGCGAAGTAAAATGGTACAACAGGAAAGTCGATTAAAAGTAGCCGACAATACCGGAGCCAAAGAAGTACTTTGTATCCGTGTATTAGGTGGTACTCGCAGAAGATACGCTTCGTTAGGAGACAAGATCGTCGTTACTATTAAATCTGCAATTCCTGCAGGTTCGGTAAAGAAAGGTCAAGTTACTACGGCCGTAGTAGTTCGTACAAGAAAAGAAGTGCGTCGTCCAGATGGATCTTATATCCGTTTTGATGATAACGCTTGTGTTTTGTTAGATACTGCAGGTCAAATGAAGGGTACACGTGTTTTTGGGCCAGTGGCTCGTGAATTACGTGACAAGCAGTTCATGAAAATAGTTTCACTAGCGCCAGAGGTGCTATAAAACGATTTATGATGTCGAAATTACACATTAAAACAGGAGACACAGTAAAGATTCTTTCAGGTGCCGATAACGGTAAAACTGGGAAGATTACTTCTGTAGTTCTCGAAAAAGGAAGAGCTTTCGTTGAAGGCATTAACATGGTATCGAAACATACTAAGCCTAGCGCAGCAAGTCCACAAGGTGGAATTGTAAAACGCGAAGCTTCTGTTCATATCTCTAACCTTATGGTAGTTGATTCGAAAGGTCAAGCTAGCCGTGTAGGAAGAAAATTGAACGAAGATGGTAAGTTGGTTCGCTACTCTAAAAAAACAGGGGAGGTTCTATAATGGCTTATACTCCAAGACTACAAGAGAAATATCGCAACGAGGTTGTTGCGGCTCTCACGGAGCGCATGGGTTACAAAAACATCATGCAAGTACCTAAACTAGAGAAAATCTGTCTTAATCAAGGTATTGGTGAAGCAACTACTGACAAGAAATTAGTAGATGTTGCCGCTGAAGAAATGACACGTATTACGGGTCAGAAAGCAGTTCATACCTTATCTAAGAAAGATATCTCTAACTTTAAGTTAAGAAAAGCGATGCCAATTGGAGTTCGTGTTACATTACGTGGTGAACGTATGTACGAATTCTTAGATCGTTTAGTTTCTACTGCATTACCTGCAGTTCGTGACTTCCATGGAATTAGTGCCACTGGATTTGACGGAAGAGGAAATTATACTCTAGGTATCAAAGAGCAAATCATATTCCCAGAGATCTTTATTGATCAGGTGAATAAGATTACTGGTATGGATATTACATTTGTAACATCTGCAAATACCAATAAAGAAGCTTTCGAGTTATTAAAGGAATTTGGTTTACCATTTAAAAAATAAGTACGATGGCAAAAGAATCAATGAAAGCCAGAGAGCTTAAAAGACAAAAACTGGTAGCAAAATACGCTGATAAGCGTGCAGCTTTAAAAGCAGCAGGTGACTATGTAGGTTTGCAAAAACTTCCAAAAGATGCCTCACCAGTACGTTTACACAATCGTTGTAAACTTACAGGTAGACCTAAAGGATATATGCGTCAGTTCGGCGTTTCACGTGTTACTTTTCGTGAAATGGCAAACTTCGGATTAATTCCAGGTGTGAAAAAAGCTAGTTGGTAAACTGATAAATTACAAATTATGTATACGGATCCAATAGCAGATTACTTAACGCGTCTTCGTAATGCCATCATGGCAGGTCACAGAGTCGTAGAAGTTCCTGCGTCAAATCTAAAAAAAGAAATAACTAAGATCTTAAAAGATCAAGGTTATATCTTGAACTTCAAGTTCGAAAACAACAATGCACAAGGTAGCATCAAAATTGCGTTAAAATACAATGCAATTACAAAAATGCCGGCCATAACTTCTTTACAAAGAGCTTCTAAACCAGGTTTACGTAAATACTCTTCTTCGGCTTCATTGCCAAGAGTATTAAACGGATTGGGTGTAGCTATTGTATCTACCTCTAGAGGTGTGATGACAGATAAAGAAGCACGTACGTTAAACGTAGGTGGTGAAGTGTTATGTTACGTTTATTAATCAACGGAAAACATTAAAAAATGTCAAGAATAGGTAAACAACCGGTCGTAATTCTAGAAGGAACTACCGTTACTATATCTTCATCTAATGAAGTTGTAGTTAAGGGTAAGCTTGGGGAATTATCTCTGCAGGTTACAGAACCAATCGCCGTAAGAGTCGAGGAATCTGTTGTTACTGTTGAAAGACCAAACGATCTTAAAGAAGTGAGAGCAAAGCACGGTTTATACCGTTCTTTGATCCACAACATGATCGAAGGAGTTTCAAAAGGGTACACAAAAGAACTTGAACTTGTAGGTGTAGGTTATCGTGCATCAAACAGAGGGCAAATACTTGAACTTAGTCTAGGTTATTCTCACAACATCTTGTTGGAGATTTGCCCAGAAGTAAAAGTAGAAACAGTTTCAGATAAGGGTAAAAACCCAATAGTGAAATTGGCTTCTCACGATAAGCAACTTATCGGTATGGTAGCAGCAAAAATACGTTCTATGAGAAAACCTGAGCCGTACAAAGGAAAAGGTATTAAGTTCGTAGGTGAAGAAATTAGAAGAAAAGCAGGTAAAACTGCAGGCTAAAAATAAAAGCTATGGCATTGTCAAAAGAATATAGAAGAAAGCGTATCAAAATGCGTGTTCGTAAGAGCATCAGTGGTACTGCCTCGACTCCTAGACTTTCAGTTTTTAGAAGTAACAAATCGATTTACGCTCAGTTAATCGATGATTTAGCAGGAACTACAATGTTCTCTGCTGCATCTACTGATAAAGCTGCTACTGTTGAAGGGACGAAAAGTGAACAAGCCAACACAGTTGGTAAAGCCCTTGCTGAAAAAGCTATTGCTGCAGGAATCACTCAATGTGTTTTCGATAGAAATGGTTATTTATACCACGGAAGAATTAAATCTTTAGCAGAAGGTGCTAGAGAAGGTGGACTTAAATTCTAAGAAATTATGGCAAGTAAGTACTATAACATGGAAAAAGTTAAGCCCGCTGGCTTAGAACTTAAAGAGCGCTTAGTAGGTATCCAACGTGTTACTAAAGTAACCAAAGGTGGTAGAACATTTAGTTTTTCTGCTATTATGGTTGTTGGTAATGAAGAGGGTGTTGTAGGACACGGAATGGGTAAAGCTCATGAAGTTGTTTCTGCGATCACTAAAGCGACAGAAGATGCAAAGAAAAACCTTTACCGTATTCCCGTAGTGAATGCAACTATTCCGCACGAGCAGAACGGTAAATTTGGTGGATCTCGTATCTTTATGCGTCCTGCATCTCACGGTACAGGAGTAATTGCTGGTGGAGCAATGCGTGCAGTAATTGAATCTGTAGGTATTCACGATATCTTAGCAAAATCTAAAGGTTCATCGAACCCTCACAACGTAGTAAAAGCAACAATGGATGCTTTATTACAAATGAGAGATGCTCGTTCAGTAGCAACTCAAAGAGGTATTTCTATGAGCAAAGTCTTTAACGGAAAATAAGTAAGAGATGGCTAAAATTAGAATCAAGCAAGTTCGTAGTAAGATCGATAGACCAGAGCGTCAAAAAAGAACTTTGGCAGCACTAGGTCTCACAAAGATCAATCAAGTCGTAGAGCACGAAGATACCCACCAAATTTTGGGTATGGTGAATGCTGTAAAACACTTGATCGAAGTAGAAGAAGTTAAGTAAGAACTATTAAAGGACTCGGAAGATGAATTTAAGTAATTTGAAACCGGCTATTGGCTCGGTTAAAAATAAAAAGCGTATTGCACGTGGTCAGGGTTCTGGTCGTGGTGGTACAGCTACTAGAGGGCATAACGGACAAAAGTCTCGTTCTGGTTACTCAAGAAAGATAGGTTTTGAAGGTGGTCAAATGCCTTTACAACGTCGTGTACCTAAATTTGGATTCAAGAATATTAACCGTGTTGAACACAAGGGGATTAATCTTGATACTATCCAAGCTTTAGTGGATGCGAAAAAAATCAAAGATGAAGTAAATCTTGACGTGTTAATGTCTAATGGATTGGTTCGCAAAAATATCCTAGTGAAAATTATGGGTAGAGGAGCGTTAACTGCTAAATTAAACTTTACAGCTCATAAATTTACAGCTACAGCATTAGCGGCTATCGAAGCTGCTGGTGGTACAGCTACAACCCTTTAATAAGCCCCCATACTTATGAAGAATTTGATCGATACATTAAAAAATATTTGGAAGATTGAAGAATTAAGAAATAGAATCCTAACTACGTTAGGGTTCTTACTTATTTACCGTTTAGGTTCATTCGTAGCTCTTCCAGGTATAGATCCTCAACAATTAGGCGCTTTGCAAAATCAAACGTCTGATGGTTTATTAGGATTGTTGAATATGTTTACTGGTGGTGCGTTCTCTCAAGCCTCTATTATGGCTTTAGGAATCATGCCTTACATTTCGGCTTCTATTGTTATTCAGTTAGCTACTATGGCTGTTCCTTATTTGCAGAAATTGCAAAAAGATGGCGAAAGTGGAAGAACGAAAATCAGTCAGATTACGCGTTACCTAACTGTTTTGATCACTTGCTTCCAAGCACCGGGTTATATCGCGAATCTAAAGGCTACTTTACCAGCTGAAGCTTTCTTGTTATCAAGTGGTTCATTTTGGTTCTCTAGTATTATAATTCTAGTAACTGGTACTATGTTCGCAATGTGGTTAGGTGAAAAAATTACTGATAGTGGTATTGGTAATGGTATTTCACTATTAATTATGGTTGGTATTATAGCGAGTCTTCCACAAGCATTCTTGTTTGAGGTTGGTAGAGCTAAACCATTGATCATTTTAGTAGAGTTAGTTATCATGCTAATTGTTATCCTAGCATCGGTATTATTGGTTCAAGGAGTACGTCGTATTCCAATCCAATATGCTAAGCGAGGAGCTACAGCTCAAATTGCTGCAGCTCGACAGTATTTACCCTTAAAAGTAAATGCTTCTGGAGTAATGCCAATTATCTTTGCACAAGCAATCATGTTTATCCCTATAACCTTCGCAGGTTTGTCGGATTCTGATGGTGTACAAAATTTTGTTGCTACTTTCTCTGATTTCTCAGGATTTTGGTATAATTTTGTGTTCGCAATTTTAATCATCGTATTCACCTATTTGTATACAGCTATTACAGTTAATACAAACCAGATGGCAGATGACTTGAAACGCAATGGTGGATTTGTTCCAGGTGTTAAACCAGGGAAAGATACAGCAGGTTTCTTAGATTCAGTGATGTCTAGAATTGTATTGCCAGGGTCGGTATTCTTAGCTTTATTAGCTATTCTACCTGCTTTTGCAATGAATGCCGGTGTAAATCAGTCATTCGCTCAGTTCTTTGGAGGTACTTCTTTATTAATTATGGTGGGTGTTGTCTTAGACACATTACAGCAAATTGAAGGATACCTTTTAAACCGTCATTATGATGGTTTAATGCAGTCAGGTAGATTGACTGGTAGATCAGGAATGTAAAATTCTAGTCTAGCATGATTTACTACAAGACAGAAGAAGAGATTGAGTTAATAAGAGAAAGTTCTTTACTTGTTGCTAAAACGCACGCTGAAGTTGCAAAACTTATTCAACCTGGAGTTACCACTCTAGACTTAGATAAGATTGCGGAGGAGTTCATCAGAGATAATGGTGGTATTCCAGGCTTTAAAGGGTATAGTGGTTTTCCAAACACTTTATGTGTTTCGCCTAACGAACAGGTGGTTCATGGAATACCTAATAACCAGCCTTTAGAATCGGGAACGATTTTATCCTTAGACTGCGGTGTTAAGAAAAATGGTTTCTTTGGCGATTCGGCTTTTACTTACGAAGTAGGAGAAGTAGCTAAAGATGTGCAAGATTTATTACGAGTTACTCGCGAGTCGCTCTATAAAGGAATCGAAGCTGCAGTAGCTGGTAATCGCATTGGCGATATCGGTCACGCCGTTCAACTACACGCCGAAAGAAATGGATATACAGTAGTTAGAGAATTAGTGGGTCACGGAGTAGGTGAAAACTTACATGAAAGTCCTGAAGTTCCTAATTATGGTAAAAGAGGAAGAGGCGTTAAGTTACAAGAGGGATTGGTAATCGCTATAGAACCTATGGTAAACATGGGTGTTAAAGAGATTGTACAATTAGATGATGGTTGGACTATTAATACAGCCGACATGAAACCCTCAGCACACTTCGAACATACGATAGTAGTTCGGAAAGGTAAAGCAGAGATATTGTCGTCATTCGACTTTATCGACGAAGTATTAAAAAACAAAAAATAGTGTATGGCTAAACAGGCATCTATAGAGCAAGATGGAGTGATCATCGAATCACTTTCAAATGCAATGTTCCGAGTTGAACTTGAAAATGGTCACATTTTAACAGCTCATATCTCCGGAAAGATGCGTATGCACTATATCAAGTTGTTACCCGGAGACAAAGTGAAATTAGCTATGTCGCCTTACGATTTGACGAAAGGAAGAATTACTTACAGATACTAAATAAAGTCAAAGATGAAAGTAAGAGCATCAATCAAAAAAAGAAGTGCTGACTGCCAAATTGTGCGCAGAAAAGGAGTTCTTTACGTAATTAACAAAAAGAACCCTAAGTTCAAACAAAGACAAGGCTAGTCCTTGATCTAAAAAATATTCTATGGCAAGAATTGCAGGGGTAGATTTACCTACAAACAAAAGAGGAGTTATCGGTTTAACCTACATTTTCGGTGTAGGTAGAACACGATCAGAGGAAGTCCTTAGTAAAGCCGGTGTTGATCTCAACACTAAGGTTAAGGATTGGAATGACGACGAATTGAATCAAATTCGTACGATCATGTCAGACTACACAATTGAAGGAGAGTTGAGATCTGAAGTTCAATTGAATATCAAGCGATTGATGGACATTGGATGTAACAGAGGGCAACGTCATCGTGCTGGGTTACCGTTAAGAGGTCAAAGAACCAAAAACAACTCACGTACTAGAAAGGGTAGAAGAAAAACTGTTGCTAACAAAAAGAAAGCAACTAAATAGTAGGTAGCTATGGCTAAGACAAACAAAAAGAGAAATGTAAAGGTAGAGGCTGTAGGACAGGCTCATATCCACTCATCTTTCAACAACATCATCATCTCTCTTACCAATAATGCGGGCCAAGTAATTTCATGGTCTTCTGCTGGTAAGCAAGGGTTTAAGGGTTCTAAAAAGAACACTCCTTATGCTGCTCAAACAGCTGCTGAAGATTGCGCGAAAGTTGCTCATGAAGCAGGTTTGAGAAAAGTAAAAGTTTATGTGAAGGGACCAGGTAATGGTCGTGAATCTGCTATCCGTACGTTGCATAACAACGGAATTCAGGTATCTGAAATAGTAGACGTTACTCCACAACCGCACAACGGTTGTAGACCTCCAAAACGTAGAAGAGTTTAATCCTTAACATCTAAGAAATGGCAAGATATACAGGTCCTAAAACCAAAATTGCTCGTAGATTCGGTGAAGCAATTTTCGGTGCTGACAAATCGTTAGAGAAAAAGAACTACGGTCCAGGTCAACACGGAAATTCACGTAGAAGATCAAAGCAATCGGAGTATTCAGTACAATTACTGGAGAAACAAAAAGCAAAATATACGTACGGAATTCTTGAAAAGCAGTTCCGTAACTTATACAAAAAAGCATCTTCTAAAACAGGTGTTACCGGTGAAATCCTTTTACAATTATGTGAAAGAAGATTAGACAACACTGTTTACAGAATGGGAATTTCTCCTACTCGTAGTGGTGCTCGTCAATTGGTTTCTCACCGTCACATTACTGTAAATGGTGGTATTGTAAATATCGCTTCTTACTCTATGCGTCCAGGTGACGTTATTGAAGTACGTGAGAAGTCTAAAGCTCTTGAAGCAATTACTGATTCAGTAAGATCTAACTCAAGTGTTTACGAATGGTTAGAATTTAACCCAGATACATTAAAAGGTACTTTTGTTGCAGTTCCAGAGCGTACGCAAATCCCTGAGAATATCAAGGAGCAGCTGATCGTAGAATTGTACTCTAAGTAATAAATAAAGCATTTAAAGATTCCTCACATGGCAATATTAAATTTCCAGAAGCCCGATAGAGTATTTATGGTAAACTCTGACGATAATCAAGGTCAGTTTGAGTTCCGTCCTTTAGAACCTGGTTATGGTTTGACTGTTGGTAACGCTCTACGTAGAGTATTACTTTCTTCTCTTGAAGGATTTGCCATCTCTTCGGTACATATTGATGGTGTAGCTCATGAGTTCTCTACTATCGATGGTGTTGTTGAAGATGTTACAGAAATCATCTTAAACTTAAAACAAGTTCGTTTTAAGAAACAAGTTGAAGATGCAGATAATGAGATTGTTCAAGTATCAGTATCAGGTCAAGAGCAATTAAAAGCTGGAGACATCGGAAAGTTTATTTCTGGTTTCCAAATTTTAAATCCTGACTTAGTAATCTGTAACATGGATTCTAAAGTGAAGATTGATATGGTTCTTTCCATTATCAAAGGACGCGGATTTGTTACTGCTGAAGAGCATAATATAGATGAAGCACCTCTTGGGACTATCGCAACTGATTCTATCTTTACACCTATCAAGAATGTAAAGTTTGACGTTGAGAACTTCCGTGTAGAACAAAAAACTGACTACGAAAAATTAGTCTTTGATGTGATCACTGATGGTTCAATCGATCCAAAAGATGCTTTAACTGAAGCTGCCAAAATCTTAATTCACCACTTCATGTTATTCTCTGACGAACGTATTACGTTAGAGGATGAAGAAACGTCTTCTGAAAATCAGTACGATGAAGAGTCTCTAAAAATGAGACAATTACTTCAATCGAAATTGACAGAGATGGATCTTTCAGTAAGAGCATTAAACTGCTTAAAAGCTGCTGAAGTTGATACATTAGGCGATTTGGTTACATTTAACAAAAGTGATTTAATGAAGTTTAGAAACTTTGGTAAAAAATCACTTACTGAATTAGACGAATTAGTTGCTGTGAAGGGTCTTAACTTCGGTATGGACACTGCTAAGTACAAATTAGACAAGGAATAGGGTCATGAGACACGGAAAAAAATTCAATCACTTAGGAAGAAAAGCTGCCCACCGTAAAGCGATGTTGGCAAATATGGCTTGTTCATTGATTGATCACAAAAGAATAAATACGACTGTAGCGAAAGCAAAAGCATTGAAAAAATATGTGGAGCCTTTAATTACTAAAGCTAAAACGGATACTACTCACTCTCGTAGAGTTGTATTTAGTTATGTGAAGCAAAAAGAAACAATCAAAGAATTGTTCGGTGCTGTAGCAGCTAAAGTAGCAAGTCGTCCAGGTGGATACACACGTATCATTAAAACTGGTAATCGTTTAGGTGATAATGCTGAGATGTGTATGATCGAGTTGGTTGATTTCAACGAAGTTTACACTAACGGTAAAGAAGCTACAAAAACAAAAACTCGTAGACGTAAGAAAACTACTGCTACAGTAGAAGAAACGCCTGCAGTTGAGGAAGCTCAAGTAGTAGAGGAAACTCCAGCTACTGAAGAACAAGAGTCAGACGATGCAAATAAAGATGCATAAGAGACCTTTGTTTACTATTCTCTAAATAAAAATAAAAGGATAGGGCTTCGGCTTTATCCTTTTTTTATGATTTTTTGATTTTTCATGAAATACCAAACTAAACAAAAAGCCGTATTACTTTTAGAAGATGGAACCATCTTTTATGGCCACGCTGCAGGACTTAAAGGAACTGCAACTGGAGAAGTATGTTTTAATACGGGAATGACAGGTTACCAAGAGATCTTTACCGATCCTTCGTATACCGGACAAATGATGCTTACTACCAATGCTCATATTGGTAACTATGGTGTTCATAAAGATGAAGTTGAATCTGATGGAATTAAAATTACCGGTTTAATCTGTAAAGATTTTAACGATAACAATTCTCGTCCAGATTCTACCATGTCTTTACAAGCCTACTTTGAACAAGAGGGTTTAGTAGCTATTTGCGATGTAGATACTCGTGCCTTGGTACGTTATGTACGCGATAAAGGAGCTATGAATGCTATTATCTCTTCAGAGAACTTAGACATCGATTCTTTAAAAGTATTACTTGCTAAGGTTCCTAGTATGGACGGATTAGAATTATCTTCTACCGTTTCTACAAAAGAAGCTTATACTTTTGGTGATGAAAATGCAACTTATAAAGTGGCCGTTTTAGACTTAGGAGTTAAGAAAAATATATTGCGTTGTTTAAGCGACCGTGGATGTTTCTTAAAGGTTTTCCCTATGCATACTTCTATGGAAGATATGTTGGCTTGGAATCCTGATGGTTTCTTCTTGTCTAATGGACCTGGAGATCCAAGTGCAATGCCTAAAGTAATTGCTGAGGTTGCCAAAATATTAAATGCTGGATTGCCTATTTTTGGAATCTGTTTAGGTCACCAAATGATCGGTTTATCTTCGGGCTTAACTACCTACAAAATGCACAATGGACATAGAGGTATTAACCACCCCGTTTTGAACATTGAAACTGGGAAAGGTGAAGTAACTTCTCAAAACCATGGTTTTGCTATTAGTATGGATAGTTTAGAAGGACACGAAAATATTGTTCTTACCCACAAAAACTTAAACGATAATACTGTGGAAGGTATACGATTGAAAGACCGTTCGTGTTTCTCTGTACAATACCACCCAGAGTCTTCTCCGGGACCACACGATTCTCGTTACCTATTCGATCAGTTTATCAATAACATCAAAGCACATAAAAACTAGTTTTAGAATGACTTTAATTTCTGATATCCATGCGCGCCAAATTCTAGATTCTAGAGGTAACCCAACTGTAGAAGTTGATATCGTTACAGAATCTGGTGCTTTCGGTCGTGCTGCTGTTCCTTCTGGAGCATCAACAGGTAAGTATGAAGCTGTTGAACTTAGAGATGGCGATAAGTCTATCTATATGGGGAAAAGCGTTCATAAAGCGATTGAGAATGTAAACGGTGTCCTTTACGACTCTTTGGTAGGTATGCCTATTGAAGATCAAGCTGGAATTGATCAGTTGATGATTGACCTTGATGGTACTCCAAACAAAGAGAGATTAGGAGCTAATTCTATGTTGGCTATTTCATTAGCTGCGGCAAAAGCTGCAGCTGCCTCTACAGGTCAAATGCTTTACAATTATATTGGGGGTGTTAATGCACGTACACTTCCTATTCCTATGATGAACATCTTAAACGGTGGGTCGCATGCAGACAATGCAATCGACTTTCAAGAGTTTATGGTTATGCCAGTAGGAGCAGAAACTTTCTCGGAGTCTTTGAGAATGGGAACAGAAATTTTCCACCACTTAAAATCTGTATTGCAATCTAAAGGATTAGCTACTAACGTAGGCGATGAAGGTGGATTTGCACCTAATTTACGCTCTAATGTTGAAGCTATGGAAATGGTTTTAATGGCTATTGAAAAAGCAGGTTACCGTCCAGGAGAAGACGTTTACGTTTCTATGGATGCTGCAGCTTCAGAATTCTATAACGCCGAAGAAGGTGTGTACCACTTCCACCAATCTACAGGAGAGAAATTAACTTCTGCAGAAATGGTGGATTACTGGGCAGACTGGTGTAAGAAATATCCTATTCTTTCTATTGAAGATGGATTAGATGAAGATGACTGGTCTGGTTGGAAAGCTATGACAGAACGTTTAGGCGATAAAATACAACTGGTAGGTGACGATTTGTTTGTTACGAATGTTGATCGTCTTTCAAGAGGAATAAACGAAGGTATTGCCAATTCGCTATTGGTTAAAGTAAATCAAATTGGTACCTTAACAGAAACTATTAACGCTGTGCAAATGGCGCAAATAAATTCTTATACTACTGTAATGAGCCACCGCTCAGGAGAAACAGAAGACAATACAATTGCAGATTTAGCTGTAGCTTTAAACACCGGACAGATCAAGACAGGGTCTGCTTCACGTTCTGATCGTATGGCAAAATACAACCAACTACTTCGTATTGAAGAAGCTTTAGGTGATACTGCAATATTCCCTGGTAAGGATTTTAAATTCTTAAAGTAGCAAAACCGAAGCTTTGGCTTTGATTTTGTATAGGGAACGAACGGAATAATTAACGATCAATAAAAGGAATAGATGTCAGATTTTGCAGAGATAATATACGATGGAAAAAGCTACCAACTACCAGTTGTAGAAGGAAGTGAAGGAGAGAAGGCCATTGACATTAGTAAACTAAGAGGTGCTTCGGGACTTATTACTATAGATAAAGGATTTAAAAATACAGGTTCTACCGAAAGTGCTATTACTTTCTTAGACGGTGAAAAAGGTATTTTACGTCATAGAGGTTATACTATTGAAGAATTAGCTGATAAGTCATCTTTCATAGAGGTTTCTTATTTAGTTATTTATGGTGAACTTCCTACACAAGAGGAGTTAGCTAATTTTAAAAACGATATTACTCAGCATACTTTAGTTCACGAAGATGTGAAATCTATCTTAGATGGTTTTCCTTCTAAAGCACACCCAATGGGCGTGTTATCTTCTTTGGTGTCTTCTTTAACTGCTTTCTATCCAAAGTCTTTAGATCCAAATCGTTCTGTAGAAGAAGTAAATGGTACTATTATCCGTTTACTTGCTAAGTTACCAACTTTGGCAGCTTGGGCATTTAAAAATCGTGTTCGTCAGCCTTTGGTTTACCCAAACAACAATTTAGACTACTGTTCTAACTTCTTGCGTATGATGTTCGGTTTACCAACTGAGGAGTATAATATCGATCCAGTTGTTGCTAATGCACTTGATAAATTATTAATCCTTCATGCAGATCACGAACAAAACTGTTCGGCTTCTACGGTACGTATCGTAGGTTCGTCGCATGCTAGTTTATACGCTTCTGTTTCTGCAGGTATAGCTGCTCTTTGGGGACCACTTCACGGTGGTGCAAACCAAGCGGTTATCGAGATGTTAGAAAACATTAAAGCCGATGGAGGAGATGTTTCTAAATATGTAGCCAAAGCAAAAGATAAATCAGATCCTTTCCGTTTAATGGGCTTCGGACACAGAGTTTATAAAAACTTTGATCCTCGAGCACGTATTATTAAAAAAGCAGCTGATGATGTATTAGAAGCTTTAGGAATTGATGATCCAGTATTAGAGATTGCCCAAGAATTAGAAGCTGTTGCCTTAAAAGATCAATACTTCATCGACAGAGGATTGTATCCTAACGTTGATTTCTATTCGGGTATTATTTACCGTGCTTTAGGTATCCCAACGGATATGTTTACTGTAATGTTTGCATTAGGTAGATTACCAGGTTGGATTGCGCAATGGAAGGAAATGCGTGAAAACGGAGATCCTATTGGTCGTCCTCGTCAAGTATACACCGGTCACAACGAAAGACCTTATGTTCCGATGAACGAACGTTAAGATTTTATAGAATTTTAAAAAAGCCAGAGCATTTGCTCTGGCTTTTTTTGTGTCCTAAAATTCCAATCCTTTACTCAGAATAAATATCTTTGAGTAAACACTTTCACTATGGCATATAAAAGTTTAGGAGCTTGTATTCAGAGTCTTGAGAAGAATGGGCAGTTAATTCGTATTCACGAAGAAGTAGATCCTTATTTAGAAATGGCTTCTATACAATTGCGTGCTTATAAAAAGGGAGCTAGCGCCATACTTTTTGAAAAAGTAAAAGGTTCGGAGTTTAGAGCATTGTCAAATTTATTTGGCGATATCGAGCGTTCGCGCTTTTTGTTTCGCGATACTATGGAAATGGTACAGAATATTGCCCTTCTGAAGAAAGACCCTTTATTAGCTTTAAAAAGCCCTTTAAAGTATATTTCTGCACCAAAGCATTTGTACAATGCTTTGCCTAAAAAGGTTTCCAAGCGAAGTGCCGGATTCTCTGAGACTACTATCGATAAGCTTCCACAAATAACCTGCTGGAAAAACGATGGCGGTCCTTTTATAACCTTACCGATTGTTTATACCGAAGATGTAGATCAAC
>TARA_B110000211_G_scaffold79221_2_pt1 | contig 20196 bp, 17 predicted proteins | sample TARA_B110000211 | Tara Oceans TARA_B110000211 (sample SAMEA4397516) | marine metagenome | biome: Polar Biome; feature: [DCM] deep chlorophyll maximum layer (ENVO:01000326); material: water (ENVO:00002006), including particulate matter (ENVO:01000060) such as... | depth 30 m
TTTGGTTAAAGCGGTTTTAAATGCATGGTCTACAACGACACAGCATGAGGTGAAAGTGGCTTAATTTATTAGCAAAAGAACAACGTAAATATTTTGATCTGTTGCTAGTTATAATGTTCTGTTTTAATTAATGATTAATAGGTTTTCTTTTTATTCATTATTATCCTATTTCTAAATTCCCGATTATAAATTTCTATAGCGCTGTTAATCTACAGGCGCTATATCGTTTGCTTTTCTTGCCTTATCAGGACGTATTGCCCATATCTTAGTCTCTTAATATTCATTTTTTTCTGTTATTCATTGCTTGCTGTTCAACGTTTCAATGTTGCTATTGTGTGATTTAAATCAAAGCAAAAAATTATGCCTATGCCACTATTACCTAGAAATTTATGTGTTGATAAGGGCAAAACATGACAGCGTTTATAAGAGGTTTAACAGCATTAATCACTACAGGCATTTTACTCTGTAGTCACTTTAGTGTGATGGCCTCTAACTCTGAACTGACCATAGCAAGGCAGCAACAACTTATTCATATGTTAAAGCAAGATTGTGGATCTTGTCATGGTATGAGTCTAAAGGGAGGGTTAGGTCCAACACTCTTACCCAATACGATGAATAAACTGCCCGTAGCCGTAATACAACATACTATATTGTTTGGTCGACCAGGGACGGCAATGCCGCCATGGAAATCTATTTTGACCGAGCAAGAAGCATTGTGGATCAGCCAACAATTACAACAAGGTGTAGAAAATCATGACTAATATAAACATGGCTAAGATGAATAAGGTGCTAGGGCTAACATTTTTGTTATTACTTGCAAGTGCATGTACGCAATCTGTTTCGCAACAATCTAACGATATTAAGGTCTCTGCTTCGTCACCGTTAAGAGCAACCGGAGATTTAGGGGTTGTCATTGAAAGGGCGACATCGCAAGTGCAAATTGTTAACCACAGTAGCAATACTATGTTAAGTGAAATAGATGGTTTAGGTGACTTATCTCATGCTTCTATTGTTTACTCTCGTGACCAGCGCTTTGCCTATGTTTTTGCCCGTGATGGCGGCTTAACTAAAATTGATATGTTACAAGATAAAATAGCCAAACGTATAATTCAGTCAGGTAATAGCATTGGTGGTGCTATCAGCCAAGACGGTAAGCTTATTGCGGTATCAAATTATACCCCAGGTGGCGTTAAGGTTTTTAATAGTGAAACACTAGAGCTAGTTGCAACAATCGATAGTAGTGCACTTGCAAAAAAAGCTAAGAATGATGACGGCAGTCCTGTTCGCTCTAAAGTTGTAGGTTTAGTCGATGCCCCTGGCCAAAAATTTGTTTTTAGTTTGTTTGATAGCCATGAAATTTGGATTGCCGATTTTTCTCAAGATGAAATGAAGTTAACCAAGTTCGAAGATATAGGCTTATATCCTTACGACGCTTTGATCAGCCCAGACGGTCGGTATTATATTGCCGGTTTATTTGGCGAAGATGGTTTAGCATTACTTGACTTGTGGCATACAGAGCAAGGCGTTCGCCGAATTTTACCTCATTACGGTAAAGGTGATGAAAAACTGCCAGTGTATAAAATGCCACATCTTGAAGGATGGGCAATGGCTGGGGACTATGCATTTCTTCCAGCAGTAGGTAAGCACAGTGTTTTAGTGGTGGATACTAAAACATGGTTACAAGTTGCTGAAATACCGGCACATAGCCAACCAATTTTTGTAATGTCCCAACCTGATAATCGTCAAATTTGGGTGAATTTTGCCTTCCCAGACAATAACACTATTCAAGTGTTCAACACCGAAACTTTCGAATTAGTAAAAACTTTAACGCCAGGCCCTGCTGTATTGCATATGGAGTTTACTCCTCGGGGAGAGAACGTGTGGATTTCAGTGCGAGACAGTAATGAAGTACATGTTTATGACACTGCAACACAGACATTAATAGATAAATTGTCAGTAAAAAGTCCCAGTGGAATTTTCTTTACTAATCGTGCGCATCAAATAGGACTGTAATTATGGCGATGCAACTTAGTCAGTTAGAGCAAAATATTATTAACCGGTATCAGAAAGGTTTTCCGCTGTGCTCTCATCCTTACAGAGCGATTGCTGATGAACTGAATAGCTCTGAGGATGATGTTATATCAGCAATATTAACACTTAATAAAGCCGGCATGTTGTCAAGAGTTGGTGCGGTATTTAATCATAAAAAAGCGGGTTCAAGCACACTGGCAGCGTTAGCAGTGCCAGAGCATGAATTGGATGACATGGCTGAAATCGTTAATCAGTTTGAGCAAGTCAACCATAATTATGGTCGAGAGCATCACTATAATTTATGGTTTGTTGTTACTGCTCATGATGATCAAGCATTAACCGATGTGATAAACAGCATAGAAAGACTAACGGGTTATCAAGTGTTGGTTTTGCCGATGGAAGCGTCGTACCACATAGATTTAGCATTTAAAATTAACTTTGCTGAGTCAGCAAAAGGTAAACACTAATATGAGCCAACTATCGAACAAAATCCAATATCAAGAAGAGCCTAATTTAATGGCTAACACTCTACACAAGGTTACAGTTAAAACGTCAGATATTGCACCATTATCTTTCAAGCAGCAGCAAGCACTTCGAGCCGTGTTGGAGTGTGGCTTGCCTCATGTCGCCCAGCCTTATCTTGCTATTGCTAAGCAGATTGCTGCCACGCAAGCGCAAGTATTAGCACAAATATCTCACTGGCAAGAAGATGGATTAGTTAAACGTTTTGGCCTAGTGGTTAAGCACCGAAAATTAGGGTTTAAAGCTAATGCAATGGTGGTGTGGAATATTGCGGATGATAAAGTCACTGAGGTGGCGGAACAATTATCAAGTTGTGCTGAAGTATCGTTATGCTATCGACGTCCCAGACGGCTGCCCGATTGGCCCTATAATTTATTTTGTATGATCCATGGCACAGACCGAGCGGTTGTTATCGCTCAAATTGCTGCTATGACCAAGAAATTTTCTCTGGAAGACGTACAAAAAGATATTTTATTTAGTTTTAAAGCCTATAAACAGCAAGGTGCTCGCTATGGTAAAAAAGGTGACGTTAATGGTTAAGTCATCTCACCATGCACAGACAGAGTTAGCAGAATTGAGCACCTTAGATAAGCGCCTAATTAACTTATTGCAGCGCGGCTTTCCAATCTCAGAACGACCATTTTTAGATATTGCAGAGCAGTTAGGTAGCAATGAAGATGCCGTGATTGAGCGCTTAAACCACCTAATGGCCACTAAGGTCTTAACCCGGTTTGGCCCTATGTTCGACGCGGTCTGCTTGGGGGGAGCGTTTACATTAGCAGCACTGGCAGTACCAGAAGAAAAATTTTCAGAGGTCACTAAGCAAGTAAATAGTTTTGAGCAAGTCGCACATAACTATCGCAGAACGCATCACTATAATATGTGGTTTGTTGTTGGAGCAGAATCCGAAACAGAAGTAAATCAAGTGATCAGCGACATTGAGAAAAAAACTGCATTAGCGGTACTTAATACGCCAAAATTAGAAGAATTTTATGTCCAATTATATCTCCCAGCATAACGAACAACTATCAGACTTAGAGCGCAAATTTGTGTTACTGACGCAGTCAGGCCTGCCTATTGTTGCCAGACCATATCAACAGATTGCAGAGCAATTAAGTATACCAGAGGCTGAAGTATTAGCGATGGCCGCCGACTTAAAAGATCGCGGCATTATACGCCGTATTGCGGCAGTGCCAAATCATTACAAATTAGGTTATCGATTCAATGGTATGACAGTTTGGGATGTAAAGGATGAGCATGTGAGTGAATTTGGTCAAGCGGTAGGGCGTTTGCCCTTTGTTAGCCATTGCTACTTACGTCCACGACATCTTCCAAATTGGAATTATAATTTATTTGCCATGGTGCATGGTAAAACCGAAGCAGAAGTCCAGCAATATCGAACCCAAATCAAAGATTTATTGATTAATGTTTTACAGGTTAGAAATGATGATTCAGATCATGGGGTAAAGTTCCAGACTAATGATATGTTGACTAGTACAGAGATACTGAAGAAAACGGGCTTGCGTTTAAAGCGCTAGCAACAATAAAAGTTTAATAATCGCTAAGTTCGATTGCATTAACTTAGACGATTTAACATTTAGAAGGATCAACGCAGATGTTTAGGATTTCCCAACTATTAAAAACATTTTATGATGATTTACCGGCTAATAAGGCTCACAAAATGCCTGGTCCTGTGGTTATTTGGAACCTAATACGACGTTGTAATTTACGTTGTAAGCATTGCTATTCGACATCACTTGATATGGATTTTAGTGATGAACTGTCAACGGAACAAGTAAAAGCAACGATTGATGATTTAAAGGTAGCACAGGTACCCGTGTTGATATTTTCTGGCGGTGAACCTTTATTACGTCCAGATATTTATGAAATAACAGCTTATGCTAAAGCTAAAGGCTTTTATGTTGCCTTATCAACCAATGGTACGTTGATTAATGAAGATAATATTGCGCAAATAAAAGCAGCTGATTATCAATATGTCGGTATAAGTATTGATGGCTTAGAAGATTTTCATGATGAGTTTCGTCGTCAAGAGGGCTGTTTTCAAGAATCAATGAAAGCAATTGATCTATGTAAAGAAGCTGGCATTAAAATTGGTATGCGACTGTGCCTAACACGTGATAATTTTGCCGATTTACCTAAAGTTCTTGATTTAATGGAAGAGAAAAAAGTCGATAAGTTTTATTTATCACATTTAAATTACTCAGGCCGTGGTAAACGAAGCGCTGAAAATGATGCCATGTTTAAAATGACCAAAGACGCTATGGTTATGTTGTTTGAGCGAGCTTGGTCGCATATAAACCAAGGCATTGATACTGATTTTGTCACCGGCAATAATGATGCCGATGGTGCTTTTTTATTGCAATGGGTTGAAAGCAAGTTTGCTGATAAATACCCTGAAAGAATAGCTAATTTAAAGCAACGTTTAATTAACTGGGGTGGTAATGCTAGTGGTGTAAATGTTGCCAATATTGATAATACAGGCACTATCCATCCCGATACTTATTGGTGGGGACATCCCATTGGCAATGTTAAAACTGAAAAGTTTTCTGATATCTGGAAGAACACTCAAGATCCATTAATGTTAGGTTTTAGACAACATCCGCGCCCAGTAAAAGGGCGTTGTAGTGAATGTCAATATCTTGCTATTTGTGGTGGTAATACTCGTACTCGGGCATTTGCGCAAAGTGGCGATGTATGGGCTGAAGATCCCGGTTGTTATCTAACTGATGCTGAAATAGGTGTGAAAAGCAAGCACCCAGAATGTGACAACATTCCATTTTTAGCGGTTTAAACCCAACAGCAGAACTTAGGTTAATTAACACTAAGATATTAAAATATAATTTTATAAGGTAAGCGATTTTTATTCTATAATCGAATAAAGAACGATAAGGTAATGTATACCATGACACAGTTATCTAAAGAAAACCCATTGAATAAAAATGTTTTGAATAACATTAATAGAAAGTCAGTACTTCAGCCTGGAGAAGTTGCACTTGTTGGCTCAGGCCCTGGAGATGCAGAGTTATTAACTATTCGTGCGCTGCGCTTTATTGAGCAAGCTGATGTTGCTATTTATGACCGATTAGTCAGCGATGAAATAATGGCACTTTTGCCTGAGAGTTGTGAACGCTTTTATGTTGGTAAAGAGCAAGCCAAACATTGTGTACCACAAGGCAAAATAAATGAACTACTTGTGCAATATGCACAACAAGGTCGAAAAGTATTACGCTTGAAAGGCGGCGACCCATTTATATTTGGCCGTGGTGGTGAAGAAGCCGAATTTTTATTAGAGCATGGTATTAGTTGCCATGTTTGTCCAGGTATAACTGCTGCATCAGGTTGTACAACGTACGCAGGTATTCCGTTGACACACCGTGGCGTGGCACAAGGCTGTACGTTTATTACTGGTCATATGCAAAATGATGGTCAGTTAAACTTACCTTGGCAGAGTTTAAGTTGTAGCTCACAAACCGTTGTATTTTATATGGGCATTAATACCTTGCCTAGCATCACTGAGCAGCTAATAAATCATGGTCGTGATGCTAACACACCAGCAGCACTTATTCGTAAAGGTACCCAGCCAGATCAACAAATTTTCCGTGGCAATATCTCAACGTTAGCTGATTTAGTTAAACAGCATAATATTACCCCTCCGACCTTAATTGTGATTGGTGATGTCGTTAATCAACTGACAGACACCGCCTTAGCAAAACCAGGGTTTTTGGATGCTAAAGATTATCAGATGAAAATGCCGTTAGCAGTAAAAGCGGGTTAAATTTAGGCTATTTAACGCATTTCCTTATTCATTTATAACGTGTGAAGTCATTATGGAAAATAAAATTAAGCGAATTAAGCAACTTTTGAATCCGACCAAGATTCTACTCTGTGCATCAGCATTAGTTATTTCTTCATCTGGTTATACTCAAGAAACAATTAATCAAGAAAAAGCTGCTCAAGCCCTTTATCAAGAACATTGTCAAAGCTGTCACGGTGTTGACAGAATGGGCAGCATGGGGCCTGCTTTATTCCCAGAAAATCTATCAAGATTACGTAAAAATAAAGCGATTAAAGTAATACAACAAGGTCGAGAAGCTACGCAAATGCCGGCGTTTTCTCAACAATTAAACGCCAAGCAAACACAATTATTAGTTGACTATATTTACACTAAGCCGACAACACAACCGCAGTGGACTATGGCGGATATTAACGCAAGTAATATTCAACATTTTGATCAGTCTAAATTAGGTAATAAGCCGCTCTTTGATGCGGATTTAATGAATTTATTTATTGTTGTTGAACTGGGTGATCATTCAGCAACTTTGTTAAATGGTGATACATTTGAGCCAATAACGCGTTTTAAAACTCGCTTTGCCTTGCACGGCGGTCCAAAATATTCTCCTGATGGTCGCTATGTATATTTTGCTTCTCGTGATGGTTGGATCAGTAAATACGATATTTATAATATGAAAATAGTGTCAGAAGTGCGCGCAGGTATTAATACCCGCAATTTAGCGATTTCTTCAGATGGAAAATATGCAATAGTCGGTAATTATTTACCGCATAATGTCGTTATCCTTGATACTAAAGATTTATCGCCAATTAAGAATATTGCTGCTATTGATAGCGAAGGGGTCAGCTCACGAGTAAGTGCAGTATACAATGCACCACCACGCCATAGTTTTATTGTTGCATTAAAAGATGTTAAAGAAGTGTGGGAAATTCCTTATAGTGATAAAGGTGGAGTTGATGTTTATAAAGGCTGGGCCCACGATTATCGTAAAGACGGCGGTGAGGGTAAAGTCGAAAATTGGCAGGTTGCTGACAAATTTCCTGTAAGGCGTATCAGAACCGCAGATTATTTAGATGACTTCTTTTTTGATCCGCAATATATTAATTTAATTGGCGCATCACGTGATAGCCATAACGGCCAAGTGATCAACCTTGATGCTAAGAAAAAAGTGGCAACTATTGCTATGGCAGGTATGCCACATCTAGGCTCAGGTATTACTTGGGACTATCAAGGTAAAACCGTTTTTGCATCGCCTAATATCAAAGAAGGTCGTGTTTCTGTTATTGATATGGAAAACTGGCAAGTGATTAAAGAGATTGAAACACAAGGACCAGGCTTCTTTATGCGCAGTCACAGTAACTCACCTTATGCTTGGGTTGATGTGTTTTTTGGTCCCAACAAAGATAAAGTGCATGTTATTAATAAAAGCACGTTAGAGATTGTTAAAACTTTAGCGCCCGTGCCTGGCAAAACGGCTGCCCATGTTGAGTTTACCAAAGATGGTAAGTACGTTTTATTAAGTATTTGGGATAATGATGGTGCTTTAATTGTTTATGATGCCAATACGCTGGAAGAAATTAAACGTTTACCGATGAAAAAGCCTTCAGGAAAATATAATGTTTTTAACAAAATCAATTATGAAAAGGGCACCAGCCACTAATTTACATTAAATAAGATAGGTTAATGACATTAAAAGCTTAACACTCAGGTGTTAAGCTTTTTTTTATCTGTGTTGCTAAATGTTGTTTTGGTATATCTAAGCTGAGTTAACAAGTTAAAAGTAATGTGAAACGGCTACATGAGAGCCTTAATCGACTAATAACTTATGTTTGTCTATGAAGCGTTGCGGTAAATCATATAGACATAGTATATCAATGATTTGCTATTGTTCAGGTGACTCAGCTATCAAATTTTCTCATTTTTAGCATTTAACATAGGCAAGGATTCAGACTGCTTTGGTGGCAATGGAGGTGTTTATATTATTAAGTTAAATATCTGAATTAATTTACTAAATAAAGAGCCAGTAGTGAAAGCTACTGGCTGTTTATTTAGTAATATTATCATCACTGATCGCGGGAGATGATTTAGGTTAACTCATCGTCGTAATCACTTACCAAGTTTCTAGCAACAGCTTAGCTTGCTCTTTTCCTTCAAATATTTGGGTACTATTAATAGCTTCAATGAGATGACCTTTTGCTTCTGCTGTTCTACCAAGCTTATCTAGCGTGACGGCTAAATGGTATTTTATTTCAGCGTTGTCATAATCTTTGGTCAGTGCATATCTAAATAATGCTAGTGCTTCTAAATGATTTCCTGAACGGCTTTCAATCCAAGCATAGGTATCTATGATAGCAACGTTATCTTTTAAATAAGAATAGGCTTGAGCGGCGTATTCACGAGCCTTTTCTTGCTGGTTAAGTGAAAAATAAACGTTTGCTGCATTATTTAATAATATGGGTAATTGTCCATGCTTGATTAATAGTGCTTCATAGCTATCAGCGGCTTGTTGTAATTGTCCTGAGCCTTTGTAACTATCAGCTAACGATATTTCAACAGCAATATCGTCAGGGTACTTCTTAAGCCAATCCGTCAGGTAAGGAATAGCATGTTCTACATTTTTAGACCTCTTAAAGCTTCGATAAAGACCTAAAAGAGCTTGCTTTTGATCAGAAAAACCTAGCGCTGATATATAGTGCTTTTTGGCCTTTGTTATATTATCCAAAGCATAATATAAATCGCCTAAAAATACCTGCTCTAAGCTTTTACTCGCTGTTAATTTAGCTATATTTTCAATTAAGCTTAAAGCAAAGGCCTCGTCTTTATTGCTAATAACAAGATTGACCAAACCAATATGGGCAGATATTGAGTTTTGATCTGCAACAATGGCTTTCTTGTAGGATTGCATTGCTCCTACACTATCGCCAGCTTTCAATTGAGCTTGTGCAAGTGTGATATTAGCAGACGATTTATTAGCAGACTTCTTAACGTAATCTCTGAGTGCCATTATGGCTTGTTGATGTTTATTTTGTCGCTGATATAAACCAGCAATCAACTTCAAGCCCTCTAAAGAACGAGGGTTTTGGCCTATATATAAATCGGCAAACTCGATTGCCTCAGCGAGTTGTTTTGTGGCAACCAAAGTACTAACAAGCTTAGATAGAACATAAAAATTATTGGGGGCTTGTACATGAGCTTTATTGACCCAGAGTAAGGCTTCATCATAGTTGGCTTCTAGCGCATACACACTTGATAGTTCTGTCATTATCAGTGCATCTTGTGGAAACGCTATTAGTTTCTCATTTAAAAACGCTTTTGCATTTTCAAGATTATTTTCAATAATATCCATTCTTGCTAAATGTATAATGGCGGCAATATTGGCGCTATCCAAAGCCAATGCTTTAGTAAAAGCAGCTCTCGCAGCCGTTATTTTATTATTCCAACCCAATAAAGATCCCAGCCTTTGTTGAAAGTAGCTGTCGTTCGGGTATTGTTGAACTAACTCTTGTGCAATAGCGATAGCATCATCGTATAGTTTTCCTTTTTCGTAGGAGTCAATCAACAAGAGTTTGATTTGAGTGTTATTAACTTTATTATCTTTTATGGTCAGTAAAGCATCTATCGCAAGTTGGTATTGCCCTGATTGCATTTTACTTCGAGCGAGGTTTGTTATGCCTATTTCAGAGTTGGGGTTTAAGACTAAAACTTGCTTAAAATAATTTTCTGCTTTTGTTATATCTCCCATTTGTAAGTAGGTCATGCCCAGAAGTGTTAATATTTCAGCATCGTTTGGCTGTGATAAGTTAGCTTTTGAAAGCAGGTTTTTGGCTGAAATTGTATTACCTTGTTGCAAATCAATTTGTGCAATCATTTTGACTGACTGTGAATGTAACTCTACATAACTTAGATACTTTTCTAGGTACCTTTTGGCATCAACTAGATTTCCATATTGAAAGTTGGTCAAACCGGCGAGAAAATAATAGTCAGGTGTTGTTTTCATTATTTCATCAGGAACAGCTGCTAAAGTTGCAATAACTTCAGTTAATTTAACATTTCCAGATTTGTCACCTTCTATATCTAAGTTAGCATTTATCAATGCTTTTAAGTATCCAGCTCTTGGCTCATTTGGTATTTCACTGATGATGAAGTCAACATGTGTTTCAGCTAAAGCATATTCCTGTAAGCTGATGTGTAACATAGCTTTCGTTAATCGTGCTGATAAATGTGTACTGTCAATTTCTAATGCTTGATCAATTGCAGCCATTGCCTCTTGTGGTTGGCCTGATTGTGCTAATATATTAGCTTTTAAGATCCAACCATTGATAAAAGGTGTTGGCTCTGCAATTGCTTTGTTAACAAAGCTGAGAGCACGGTCGATTTTTAATGTATTAAGGGCTATTTGCGCTCTTCCTAGCAATGCCATTTGATTGCGAGGAGAATATGACAGTGCTTCTTCAAACGCATTGTCTGCTGAGCGCAATAGTTTTTGACCAATTAGTGCTTGACCTTTATACACTAACAGTTCTGTTTCGATTTTATTTCCTCGGTTCCCGCGTTTAGTTACACGTAATACATCATCGTATTTATGTTGTAATAAATAAGCGTGAGCAAATAGTGTGACTAAGCGGTTTTGATCTGCACTATAAGCTCTGGCTTTATTTAATTCTATTTCTGCTAAAGCACCTTCGCCAGTTGCCAGTAAAGCTTGCGCTAGTAAAATTCTAGATGCTAAATGATCTTCTTGTTTTTGTAGAGCATTTTTAAGATGAATTATCGAGGTGGGAATATCTTTATTTTGATACGAAATTAAGGCGCTTTCATAAAGTTTGTCAGCATTTTCATCCGCGTGTATTTGCCATGAAAATGTACTAGAAATGACTAACAAGGCCGTGATTGTTTTCAATGTTGTTTGACGGTTTGAGGAGGTAGTTAACTTTGGAAATCTCATTCTTTTCATTATAGGGCCCGTTGGTAACATTAAATTCTAAAAAATTAGCTAAGTTAATGATGATTTGTTTGAAATATGGTAATTACTTTTATTGCACTAGGCTAGCAAAATTACGTTATTTACTGCCTTAGTCGAGAATCAATTATTTAATAAGTTTTTAATTTCGTATATTATGTCTGTATAAGTAGGTTAAATTCGTTGTTTTTAATTACAATTTTAAAAATAGTTGTCAATAAACTTTACACTTTGTTTTATATTTAATAAGTCACGTGATTAATGTAGGTTAAGTTGTTGTTTTAATACGGGTTGTTATTTCTGGCTTAATACTTGCTTGTTATGTTGATTAGGTTTAGTTTAAAAACAATAAGAATCATCAGTCAGTTTAAAACGTTGATGTGAAACTTGTAAATACGTTAATTGGAATATTATGATGTCGATAATTACAAATGGTTTAAAAGTATTAGCTTTTGGTATGTTATTAGCCACAACACATGCACATGCCACAGACATAGCTTTAGATGGAACAACTGTTTCAGTCAATGATCTTGCAGACGATGGTGAGGGTGGTTGGGTTTATGATATTGATCAGATGGATGTATCTTGGGGAGCTGACGATACTATTAACGTAGATGTTTTTACAAGCTTTTCAACAATAAGAAGTAACTACAGAAATAGTAATAACACCTATTATTCTGGTAATCCGGCGAAAACAATTATTTACGGCGATTTATTAATAGGCGCTAATAATGGCACTGACTCAGGTTTTAATTATGCTTTTTCATTAGGTGATTTATATAACGGTTGGAATACCCGCTTTAGTAGAATAAACCGTGTTAATCAACAAAATGGTGGGCTTTACGCCATTGATAGTACTCAATCGGCTGGAAGTTATCACAGTTATTCTAGTGATAGAGGTGCTGTATTTGGTAATACTATTGGTAATGAACTGAATTCAAATGATTCAAGGTGGTCAGCAACTAGTGGTAAATTGAGCTTTAGCTTTAATGTTAGTGGATTAGACGCTTTTAGGGATGCAACTTCTTTATCACTAAGCTGGGCAATGTCTTGTTATAATGATGCGGTTCATGAAACATTTTCTGTTAATCGTGGAACTAACGAGCCTGCAATTGTGCCTGAGCCTACAACTATTGTACTGATGTTACTTGCCCTAGTGGGTATGGTATATCGCCAGAGAATTAAGAGTAACTCATTCTCTGCTTAGTTTTATAAATTATATGTAGCTGAAAGTTAGCTATTTTAAAAAGCCAAATGTTTTTGCATTTGGCTTTTTTCGTATTTGCTCTGTTACTCTACTTTTTGATAACCAAAAGTAGAGTAACAGAGCTCTGCTTTGAATGATTATTGAACCTTACAATCAAGTGGTAATTAAGTTTACTATTAAGGCTAATAAGTGGCTATTAACTATACCCTCAGCATAACTACTAAAGTCGTTAATGTTTGCTTGTTGATGACGACTACAGTAATAAAAACAGTAAAATAGTAATCGTTTCTATACCGTTAAGCTTGGCTGCACAAAATACCTTGTTACCATGGCTTTTTTGAAAAACAGCGTGAATAGGAGTTACCTCATTGCAGACGAAAATTAAAAAAGCGCCAATAGTTATTGTTATTATTACGATTTGTTTATATTTACCATTGATGGAAAGCTGGGGAAACGGGACTCTCTGGGGGGGTAAACTGGCAGTCGCCAGCATTTATGGCTCAATTGGGTGATAAATTAAGGGTACTTAAGCTTATGTTAATTACTTTAGCTTTTTTGCTACTTATCATTAGATATCATCATATTAGTGACACAATCAACAATAAATTTTTTAAAAATATTTTTATAGTTTCAGGCTTTATAGTTGCCATAGTGCAAATTCCTTTACTCTGTTTAGGCATTTTATTAGCAGGTTCCTTATCAGCTAATCTTGATTATTCACATAAAGAGCTAAAGTTTAGCGATCGTACAATCTATGCCTACACTGCGGATCCAGGAGCCATGGGAAAGGCTTATCATTATTTCTATTTAAAGTGCAAATTACCGTTAAATCGCTATGAGCTCAAGTTGCTTAAAAAGTTAGATTGGATGCCTGAATATAGTATTGAAGTGCACGGTAATAAATTAATCATTACAAATAAAAGTGGAAAGGGGGAAGCTCATTTATCTGATATAACCAATTTCAATTGTAAGCTTCAACCTTAGAGGTTTATTGATGAAGCACTTATAAGAAATATACTACTGGTAAATAGTTTATATTGCGGTGATTTTTTATAGATTCACTTAATGGGAGTAGCCAGGTTTTTATGATGTTTAGGGGGAAGTGATAAATTAGCTAGATTTAAATTTTTGTCCGCGGTAATAATTAACCTAGTGAAATTGCTTTCATGAGATGTGTTTATTTACCTGAAAAAATTATAAACTTAATGACTTGAGACAATAAAATATATTTTTACAAATTTCAGTTACCTAAAATGAATAACAGCAGTTTACAAATAAAGGTAATGCTATACTTTTGATAAGAAAATATATTATTAATAAATAGTTAACACTTTGGAGGTTTAGTATGGCAGAGCAAGGTTCTGGTGGTAATGTTTTAGCGGCGATTTGTAGTGTGTTTATTCCTGGATTAGGACAACTAGTGCAAGGGCGCGTTATTCCTGCAATTTTATTTTTTATTTTTTGGACCGTAGCAGGCGCATTAATGTGGGTTGGTATTGGTTGGATATTACTGCCAATTGTTTATATTTGGTGCATTATTGATGCTGCTCGATACACAAATAGAGGCAGCTCATGATAACTAGCAATAACTTACTACAATTTAAAAAATACAGTATTTTTGCATGTTCTTTAGTTTTAATGTTGGGCTGCCAATCAGCTTATTACTCTGCAATGGAAAAAGTTGGTGTCCATAAACGTGATATTATGTTGGACAGGGTTGAAAGTGCTCAAACCGCACAGCAAGATGCCCAGCAGCAGTTTACATCAGCATTAGCACAGCTATCGCAATTAATAAATTATGATGGTGGTGATTTAGCCGCTCAATATGAATTAATAAATGATCAATACGAAGCCAGTGAGTCGTCTGCAAAAGAAGTTGCTTCTCGCATTGCTGCAATTGAGAGTGTTGCAGATGCTTTGTTTGATGAGTGGAATGATGAAATTCAGCAATACTCTAGCAATAATTTAAAGCAACAAAGTCAGCAAAAGCTAAAAAAAACGCAGCGTAATTATGAAAGCTTAATTAAGTCTATGCACCGAGCGAAAGATAGAATGGCGCCGGTATTATCAGCCTTAAAAGATAACAGTTTGTACCTTAAACATAATTTAAATGCTCAAGCTATTGGTGCTTTGCAAGGTGAATACAAAACCATTAAACGTGATGTTGAGTCGTTAGTGGCAGAAATGAATAAAGCGATAGCGCAGTCACAACAGTTTATTGATTTATTACAGCCAGAATAGTTTTTTATTTTTCGCTTTACGTCGGGCTACTGTAAGTTCAGTTATGGTTGCCCGTTTTTATTTTAAATCAGGTGAAATACGTAGTTATTTTACCGTCGAATTATCTACCTTTGATACTTCTATAGGCTGAGTTTTAGCTTGAATTATAAGTGCTCTGGTATTGTTCAGTCTTGAATATATAGGAATGTAGAATGGGTCGTTATGTTAAACGCCTTGGTCAAGTATTAGTTATTGGTTTTATTGCGCTTTATTGTCTTATTTGGTTATTGTCGCCACTCGTTATTCGCTCTGTAGTTAATCATTATGGTTTACCAAAACCTTTATCTCTCACGCCAACTTCAAGTATTCGCTATAATCCATTTACTGCTCACTTAACTATTAACAATTTAGAAATCAAAATTAATGAGCAAAATAGTGCCCTTAAATTACAAAGTCTTGAGGCCGAACTGCATTTACATCAATTGTTGTTAGATAAAATTTACATTGCTGAATTTAACCTCAATGGCATTTATATTCCTGTAACCGTTAATGCATCATCACTTAATGTGGCCGGCATTGAATTGATAGCCGAAAAGCCAACTTCTACAACAACTGAGCATGAAGCTGTTACAGAGCAAACGGGGGCCGATTTTCCTTATCAAGTTATTTTGCCTAGTTTTAGCTTAACTGATGCTCATATCGCTCTATCATATTTTTCAGAAAAGCATGATATTCGGTTAGATTCACTTATTTTGGACAATATTTTACTTTCCCAAAATGAGCAAGATCTTAAACTGAATTTACGCAGCCAGTTCAATGGTGCCCCCATAGAAGTCGGGCTTGATGGACGTTTGTTTAGGCAAAAAGGTCAGATAGATTTAAAAATAAAAGCCCAGAATGTTGCTTTAAAATCAGCACAAGCTTTTTTACCTAGCTCAATATCTTCGCTTGTTGGGCAAATAAGTTATTCTAGCAAAATTGCCATTGAGCTTACTCAAGAGCAGACTACTGCAGAAGTGAGTGACTTTGTACTGTCTGTTGAAGGCTTTAATATTACACAAGATAATTTTAATATTGCTGTTGAACAGCAAAAAATTGAAACAGATTTAGTTCATGTTTTATTACAGCCAAATAACCGCATTACTTTTAATTCTAGCCTAGATTATATTGCCAAAGGTATTCTTACAAAAAATACAATAAATGAGGCGGTTTTCGCTGATATCTCAAGTATTAATGCGGATAATATTGCAGTAGGATTGGAGAATAATATTGCAAAAATTAGCATTAAACGTACTGAGTTTGGCGCTAGTCAATTCTCAAATAATCAACAACAGGCTATGCCGTCATTAGCCAGTTTTAATCAACTTGTCATTAATGAACTTGCCTATGAACCTGAGCTTATTTCTGTTAATACCATTACCTTATCTGGGCTTGTTAGCAACCTTTTATTAGATGAAAACAAGGGTTTAGCAACATTAGTTGGCTTGCCGAATCGTGCTGAAAAACCTAATGACGCTGAGTATCACAATAATTCAAAGCTTGATACTGAGCTAGAGCCTAATAGACCAGAGTTTGACGGAGAAGAACAGGCACAGGAAGTTGCATTTAAACTTGGAGAATTTAGCGTTGTTGACCCCGCTGTCATCAATTTTAAAGATGCTAGCGTAACACCACACTATGAACGTGACCTTGTTATTAGCCACCTGTCGTTATCTGATGTTGATAGCAAAAAACCAGAGCAAGCAGTGCTGTTCAGTATGAAGGGCAAAAGCGATAAATATGCTTATTTAGATATAAATGCCCGTGGTTTTCCTTTTGCATCGGAGCAAAAATTCACTTTAGATGCCACGGCTAAAGAAGTCAGTTTACCAGGTATCTCGAGTTATATTAAAGATGCGTTAAAGTACGAAATTGAAAGTGGGCAACTCGATGTCGCTATTAAAGCCAATCTAACTGGAAGTAAGCTGGATGGTGATGTAGATTTATTGCTAAGAGGCATAGAGTTTACTGCAGCAGATGACCATGAAACCGGTACGATAATAGATCAAACCAGCGTGCCCTTTAATGTGGCTTTAGGTATGTTAAAAGACTCAGATGGTAATGTTGAGCTTTCACTACCATTAGCTGGAGATACAAGTTCTCCCTCATTTGGCTTTTCAGGCTTTTTAACCCTGTTGGTTAAACAAGCGACCATGTCAGCGGCGAAAGATTATTTAATCACGACATTTGTTCCTTATGCAAGTGTGATGAAAGTTGCAATGGCCGCCGGTGAGTTCGCGCTTAAATTAAGAATCAATGATTTAAATTATGCTGCAGGTGAAACAGAGTTAACCACCCAACAGCTAGAGTTCAGTCGTCAGATGTCAGTTATGTTAGCCGATAGAGGCGAGGTAAATGTTAAGCTATGTGCTATAGCAACGGCAAGTGATATTGAATTAGTAGATATATCCACTATAAATCAAGCTGAAAATATTGAGCGCTTAAAAGCTATATCTCGTCAGCGCGCTGAAAATTTCAAAACACACATGGTAGAACAATTAAATGTACCTTCCGCACGTTTACTCTTTTGCACACCGCAAATAGATAGCTCAAAAGATGCAAAAGCAAGAATAAAATTTGTTATCTAGAAGCATATAACTAAAGACAAGGTTACTTGCTCTTAGTTGATACACATAGTCAAAATACAATGATGACTATGTGTAATTTTAGTCATAACAAGACAATATTTAGCAATTAACCTTGCATGATTCTTTTACGCTGTATTAACGATTAGTGCACTTTTAGTGAATAATGTAAAATACTGGTCGTTATTAGTTTATCGTTAACTTAGTCAGTTATTATTTAGCATGGCAGTGTAGGATAAAGCTCGCTTTTTATAGCGTTTACTTTTAAGGTGTTAAAAATATTAACTATAATTGGTGTCGATTGAATATTAACCTATCTAGATTAGCTAATATCATTAGCTTTGAAATGATCCGCTTATTTAAAACTAAACGTGGTTTATTATCCTTGTTAGCTTTTGCTACTATTTGGTTTATTATCCTTTATTATTTTGTCAGTTCAGCAGCTGATATTGTCAATTCTCAGTCATTTGAGAGCATAGCAGCAGATCTTTTTGGTGCTTTAGGCTTATCGTCTTTATTGCAGTGGCCAGTAGCAGAATATGCCATTTATTGGTTAGTTGCTGTGTATTTTTTTCCAATTTTTGCCTTATCTGTTTGTAGCGATCAAATTTGTTCTGATAAGCAACGTGGCACACTACGGTTTTTAACCTTACGCTCAACGCGCACAGAGATTATTCTCGGACGATACTTAGGGCAATTGTTTATTGTTGCTGTATTGATCTTGATGAGCTCAGTCGCAACGGCAATATTAGCTAGCATGCGTGATTTGAGCCTATTACCAGCAAGTTTACAGTTAGGTGCTAAGTTATCTTTTGAAGTTATTATTGTTGTCATGCCATTTATCGCACTAATGACACTATTAAATACTTGGGTTCATTCAGCTAGGCTAGCGATAGTGACTGCCGTGCTTTTCTTTAGTTTAGGGCCATTAGTTACTGCTTTTATTGGTTATCAATTTGGGCATGAGTTTTATCTCAATTTATTATTTCCAGGTGAGCAAATAGAGAGCATATTATCTCAACGTGGTGATGTTACAAGCCAGTATTGGTTGCCTTTAATGCAAACGCTTGTGTTACTTTTTACAAGTAACTTAGTAATGAAGAGGGCATCACTATGAGCTTAATTATCGATGTTAAGCAATTGTCAAAGCATTATGGCGATAAAGTTGCCTTAACTGGTGTTGAATTCTCTTTAGAAAAGGGTGCTCCAGTTGCTTTAGTAGGGCCTAATGGTGCAGGTAAAACCACGTTATTTAGTTTATTGTGTGGCTATATTCGACCATCATCAGGCACTATTAATGTACTAGGCCATGCACCAGGAAGTGCTGCACTATTTGGTCGTTTATCAGCCTTGCCACAAGATGCTCAATTAGATCCTAGATTTTCAATTGCGACTCAGTTAAATTTTTATGCCCGTTTGCAAGGGATGAGTAGTAAGCGTGCAAAACATGATACCGCTAGAGTACTAGAAATGGTGGCATTATCTGATGCCAGTAATAGCCAACCTAGTGAGCTATCGCACGGAATGCGTAAACGTGCAACCATTGCACAAGCTTTATTAGGTAGTCCAGAAATTGTCATGTTGGATGAAGCAACAGCAGGACTTGACCCTACAAATGCAAAAGAAATACGTGCAATTGTTTCTGAGCAAGCTTGCGATGTGAACTTTATTTTAAGCTCTCATGATCTTAGTGAACTGGAACGTTTATGTGACCAAGTTCTATATCTTGAAGCCGGACAGTTAAAGCAACACAAAGCAGCAAATGTTAATGATAACACTCGCTATATTACCCTTAGGATGAAACAAGATTATCCTGAAATTATCACTACAATTTTACAATTGCAAGGCGTTAGCCAAGTGACAATGACGCAAGATAAAGAATACTTGCTAACCGTAATTAATGGGCAAAACAAGACCAGTATAGAAATGGAGCTATTGGTACTTTTACAACAAAACAATTGGTTTTATGCGCAGCTGATCAATGGAAAAACGTTAGAAAACCAGTTGTTCTAATTATTATATTTCCATAGTAGGGTTGTATTAGAGCAACGTTACGCCCGAGTGGCTAAGTAAAAAGTAACCATGTACAAAGTAACCATGTATAAAGTAACCATGTATAAAGTAATGATATAAAAAGTGAGGTGTTAATAACCTTGATTTGAGTATGGCATCACATCAAGGTTATTATGTTGACTACTTGTTTGCCGGTATGTATTCACCTTCTAGGCTTTCAGGTATTTGACCGTTTGATAGGTTGTTAAGCCACTCTAGATAATCCTCATACGACATAGGTTTAGCATAATAATAGCCTTGACCGATATCGCAGCCAAAACTGCGCAATGTTGCGGCATCTAAACTACTGTTAATACCTTCGGCAACAACTTCTAAGCCTAAGCCTTTGGCCATTTTTACTGCCGCTTCTGCAATAACTTTACGTTTATCATCACTACAAACATTCTCAACAAATTCGCGGTCTATTTTTAGCTCCTGAAACGGTAATTTATTAATTTGCGATATGGAAGAATAGCCGGTACCAAAATCATCAATACTGATGGTAATGCCAAGTTCAATAAGTTGTTCTATTGTTTTTATCGCGATATTGTTTTGGGCAAAAGAAATTGACTCCGTCAGCTCAAAAATTATTTTCTCTGCTCTAATGTTACATCGATCAATTATCTTAGATACATCGTCTATAAAGTTTGCTTGAATAAGGTCATTACCACTGATATTTATCGATACCATGTGATTAAGCCCTGTATTTTTGGTAAGAGCAGCCTGTTGGCAAAGTGCTGTTTCTATTATCCACAGTGTTAATGATGGC
>TARA_B110000211_G_scaffold132009_2_pt1 | contig 20192 bp, 18 predicted proteins | sample TARA_B110000211 | Tara Oceans TARA_B110000211 (sample SAMEA4397516) | marine metagenome | biome: Polar Biome; feature: [DCM] deep chlorophyll maximum layer (ENVO:01000326); material: water (ENVO:00002006), including particulate matter (ENVO:01000060) such as... | depth 30 m
TGTATTTAGCACGGGTTAGCTGAGTTAGACAAAAAAGGTAAGCATCATGCTTACCTTTTTTATTGCAGTTCTTAGCTTTGTTTATAATTGAGCGAAGCAGCGATCAGCGGCAGCTAAGGTAAATTCGATTTCTTCATCACCATGTGCGGTTGATAAAAAACCAGCTTCAAACGCAGAAGGGGCTAGGTAAACACCTTCATTTAGCATTAAATGAAAGAAGCGTTTGAACTTTTCACCATCGCATGCAGTAGCTTGAGCAAAGCAAGTCACATGTTCTTCTTCAGTAAAGAAAAAGCCGAACATTGCGCCTACATAATTAATCGATAGTGAAACTCCATTGCGCTCTGCTGCCGCTTTTAAACCCATAGCAAGCTTTTCTGTGGCATCGCTAAGTTGTTGGTGCTTATTACCTTTAGTTAGCTCATTAAGGGATGCTAGCCCCGCAGCCATAGCAATAGGATTACCTGACAATGTCCCCGCTTGGTAAACAGGGCCAACAGGTGCAATATAATCCATAATTTCTTTTTTACCACCGAAGGCGCCTACAGGCATACCACCACCGATAACTTTACCCAGGGTAGTCAAGTCTGGCACGATATTATAATGCGCTTGTGCGCCACCTAGCGCGACACGAAAGCCGGTCATAACCTCATCAAAGATCAAAACGCTTTGGTATTGATCACAAATGGTGCGTAAACCTGATAAAAACCCTTCTACAGGAGGTACACAATTCATATTACCAGCAACGGGCTCAACGATAATGCAAGCAATTTCATCGCCAAATTTAGCAAAAATTTCTTTCACTTCGTCGAGGTTATTGTAACTAACGGTAAGGGTATGTTTAGCCACATCATCAGGTATGCCTGGTGAACTTGGTACGCCCATAGTTAACATACCAGAACCCGCTTTTACGAGTAATGAATCAGCATGACCATGATAACAACCTTCAAACTTTAATATTTTATCACGACCAGTAAAGCCGCGGGCAAGTCTGATTGCACTCATGGTAGCTTCTGTACCTGAACTGACCATACGTAATTTTTCCATGGAAGGAACGATTTCACGTACCTTTTCAGCCATGGTTATTTCAAGTTCTGTTGGTGCACCAAAACTAAGGCCATTTTGTGCTGTCTCGATAACGGCTTCAAGGATAGCAGGGTGATTGTGGCCTAATATCATTGGCCCCCATGAGCCAACATAATCGACATACTTTTTGCCTTCAGAATCGAAAACATAAGCGCCTTGTGCCTTTTTAATAAATACAGGTGTACCACCAACGCCATTAAAGGCACGAACCGGTGAATTTACGCCACCTGGAATAATATCTTGGGCTTCATTAAATAACTGCTGTGAATTTTTTATCATAATATTTTACTCGTTGTTAACGTAATCTATCGATTAAGGTCGAAATCAGTATTTGTTGGTATGCCAAGTGACAGGTTTTTCATATTGGCTAAGTTGATTCTCCACACCTAAACTTAAGGCAAATAGCGCCATACGTACCAATACCCCATTTTGTGCTTGACGAAATATTGCTAAGTTATCTAAGTCATTGAGATCAATGTCGAGTTCATTGGCTTCAGCACGTGAGTCTCTTGGTAATGGGTGCATTATGACGGTATGTTTATGACAATATTGCTGATAAACCGTTTTGTTTAAGCTGAAATGCCCGCGGTATAACTCGGCTTCATCTTTACTAGCAAAGCGCTCTTGTTGAATTCGAGTTTGATAGATGACATCACAAGCTAAATGACCTTCTATTTCTTCAGCCATCACCACTTGATGCCCAGCATCAGATAAAGTTGCTACGACGCTATCCGGCATTTGCAATGCCTTAGGGGCAATCATAGTGACTTTTATATTTTTGTATAAGCTTAATAACTTAGATAAAGAATGCACTGTTCTGCCATGCTTTAAGTCACCCATTAACACAATATTTAAGCCATCTAAACCCATATCATAGCGCGCCATTTCAGACTGGATAGTAAATAAGTCAAGCAATGCTTGAGTTGGGTGTTCATTCGCGCCATCCCCACCATTGATCACGGGCACATTGCTGCCTTTAGCGAACTCTGCAACCGAATGCATTGTGGGGTGTCGCATGGCTATAACATCAGAATAACCACTAATAACACGAGCAGTGTCAAATAAAGACTCACCTTTTGACAGAGAAGAATTTTCTTGGCCAACTGTTTCACGAACAAAACCACCTAGTAAGTTAAAGGCGGTGCCAAAACTTACACGGGTACGTGTACTTGGTTCAAAAAACAGGTTACTTAAGATGGCCCCCTCAAGCACGTGGCAGCGCTTTTTTCGCATAGCGTAAGGTGCCATTAAGGTTGAAACCTCTAAAATGCGGGAAATACTCTCTCTATCAAATTGTGAGACAGATAAGATATGGTTGCCTTCAAATTTCATCATAGGTAATGCCTAAATTATCGCAATCATTACCAAAGTATAGAATTTGCGAACCTTGGTGGTTTTCATTGTTGAGTCGATTGTTGCTTTTAAGTAGCAACAAATTTGCTGCGAAATATAGCATAAAAGTTAAATACTGAGAATGTATTATCTTGATTTGAAGTAACAAAATAGGCTAAGTTTAGCCATGAGGTAAATATCCGTAGATTAGAGTGATAGTTGCAGTGATTAAAGAAGTTTGGGACTGATTAATATGCGGGTGTTACGACTATTACTATCAATAACTTTTCTGTTAGCCAGCAGTATGAATGCTAACGCGCTCGATGTTGTACGCTATAACATTTCTGAGACCTATCCCGAAGCTAAACAAGCCTATTATATTGATTTGTTGAAGTTGATTTTGGATGCTTCAAGCGATAAATATGGTGATTTTGAGCTTACCCCCGTGATCTTGGACATGTCACAAGGTAGAGCTTCTGTTATGTTACAACAGGAACGAAAGATCGATATTCTTTGGCGAATGACTTCGCAAGCTTTAGAGCAAGACCTGCAAGCGATTTACATTCCCCTATTAAAGGGGCTTATGGGAGTGCGTATTGCTATTATCCGTAAAAGTGACAGCACAATCTTTTCCTCTGAGATAACACTCGATAAATTAAAAAAAATGTCCCTTGGTCAGGGCTATGATTGGCCTGACAGTAATATTCTACGTGCCAATGGTTTTAATGTTGTTGAAGGGAGGGGGTTTTCATTATTAACTATGTTAGAAAAGCAGCGTTTCGATTATTTCCCTAGGGCCATACATGAGCCTTGGTTGGAAATAGCTGATAGGGAGCAATTAGCTATAGAGCAACATTTTTTATTAAAGTATCCTGCACCAATGTACTTTTTTATCAATAAAGACAATCGTCGTCTTGTGGAGCGAATAGAGTATGGCTTTACTAAGATAGTTAATTCAGGAGCGTTCAAACAATTCTTCTCACAGCACCCAGTCACACAGAATATGTTCAAAAAAGCTAAGTTGCCACAACGTAAAGTTTTTAAGTTAGATAACCCTTTATTATCAGATAAAAGCCGAGCGATCTTGAACAATAAGTCACTGTGGCTAGATTGCTTTCACTAGGGGCTGTTGGTCTTTCAATTTATAGCAGAGGCTAAAATAAAAGCTTAACAGCCTCTAGCGGTTTAAAACGGTTTTACATAAGCTAGTATGATAACAATAAATAATATAATGACAGGTATCTCATTGAAAAATCGATAGAATTTTCCAGAACGAGTGTTTTTGTCTGCAGCAAATGTTTTTACTAACTTAAAACAATAGCCATGATAAATAAGTAACAGAATAACCAGTGTGATTTTTATATGTAACCATTTTGCAGCGACAAACCATGGGTAGCCATATTGATAGATAATTGCAATGCCCAATAAAACCGTAAAAATAGCAAAGGGGGTGACAAAGTATAATAGTCGACGCTCCATGCCTTTAAGTTGTTGATGAACTAATGGCTCTTTTGATTCAGCGTGGTTAACAAAAATACGCGGCAAATAAAAAATACCAGCAAACCATGCCACCATAAAAATAACATGAAATGCTTTAAGCCAAAGAATGGTATTCATTAGTTAGTTTTTCCTTTCAGTAAATAAGAACGAATGGTATCAAAGGGTATTATACCCATAATTACATTTGGATTTTCGTGATATATATAGACACCGCCAGCTCTTTTCTTTACCAATAATAAATAAGCTTCGGCCAACGTTGATTGACTATTAAGTGGGATTAGCGTGTGTTTCTCTATTTTGTATTCATCGTCAATCTTTGCTTTACTTGCTTGATAAAAAATAAATTTTGTTGGCGCATCAGCTTGGGTTACTTGGCAAATAACATGCTGGTGTATCGTTTGATTTGATATCAGCTCAGCAATATCGTCATCATGAGTTTGTTGTAATAAGGTTATATTTTCTTCCATCACGCCAAGCACACCAATACGCTGTAATGATTTTTCAATGGGTGGGCGGCGATAAGCTAAGCCTTGCACTTCCAATTGCATAATAAATATCGAACGATTGCCAAAAAATTGCCCCGAAGCAATACAAGCACTGGTGATAACAATCATAGCGGGAATAATTATTTCAATTTGATTCGACAGTTCAACTACGCAAAGTAGTGCAGCTAATGGCGCATTGAGGGTAGCGGCCATAAAGCCTGCCATTCCCATTAACGCAAAATCACTAGCAGTGATGTCTACAGTCATAAAATGCATTGCCATCATCGAACCACAAGTACCGGCAATGGCGCCAATACCCAAAATAGGACCAATAATGCCGCCAGGTATCCCCAAACCAAGCGCCATAATCGTCATGATCATTTTAGCTAACAATAAACCAAGCAATAGTTGCAATTCGACGTTATCTTGCAAAGAGAAATTTATCGCACTTAAATCAGTACCCATAGCATAAGGTACAGCGTAGCCAAGTGCGCCAGTAATAAATGCGGCGGTGAGTATACGAGGAACAATGTGAAAGCGGGCACTGTGCTTGATCACTAAAATTAAATAACGATTAAAGGCAAAAGCAATCACACCTAATGCAATACCAAGTAAGGCTAAAATTAGATAATGATCACGGGTTAATGTTATTGCACTAAAATAGCCAAATTCATGATTTACGCCAAATATGCTGCTTGTTGTCATTGAACCAACAATGGCGGCAATCATTACAGGGATAAAAATGTGGACTTTGTATTCACGTAAAATAACTTCCATTACAAATAATACAGCCGCTATAGGGGTATTGAAACAAGCGGCTATACCTGCAGCAATACCGCAGGCACTTAAGCTGCGAATGGCGTTGTACGGTAAATTTAACTTATTACCTATGTAGCTACTGCATGCCGCACCTAAGTGTACAGCAGGCCCCTCTCTGCCGACAGAGAAGCCAGCCGCAAGCGCTATTGTGCTACCAATAAATTGATTGATAGTATTGCGTAATGGCATAACACCATTGGCGATTTTTAATCGATGTAAAACATATGGAATACCGCTACGGATATATTTGTACCCAGTTAACCAAGCAAAAAATAGAATAACAACAGCGCCAATAATTGGTAATTGGAAACGACTTAACGCCGCTAAGCTGTTATAGTCATCTTTCTCGCGTAGAAAAAATAACTGAATGCCTTCAATGGCAAAAATGAATAATACAACTAACAAAGCAGATGCAAAACCACCAATAGCAGCTAATAAACAGAGCTGCCAAGACGTTTGGGGCAGTGCTAGGCGCTTTTTTAACTGAATTATTATCTTCATAGTAAGTTATTTTTATTGGGCATATATACAGACCTTTTGGATATCATAATACTTTTCAAATGAATTGGTTAGCAAAAATAAATCTCAGTAAGGTGGTAACGCGCTTGGGCGCATTTCGCTCGGCAATTTTAATATTGGCGATTGTCATTATTTCATTATTCTGTGGCTATCGCTTAGGTAATTTTTATCATAGTTATCAAAGTCAGACCTTAGCGCAGCAACAAGCTCGATTAGATTTTCTCTATCAGCAGTTAGTTGATAAAACTAAACGAATTAATACACTCGATGTTGAGCTTGAAGTTGAGCGTATGGCCAATCAGCGCAGCCAGAAAATGTTAAAATCTATTGAGCAAGAGCATTTTCAGGTGAAAAAAGAGCTAGCGTTTTATGAAAAAGTTATGGCGCCCGAAAAAGCTGCCAATGGCTTGGTAATTGATAATATCCAGTTAACTAAAACGGAAAGCCCGCACCATTATCGTTTTCAAGTCGTGTTAGTTCAGCAATTATTACGTAAACGTTATGCCAAAGGCTATATTGAGATATCGATTAATGGCAGTTTGAATAATAAACCGTCTAGTATGCCATTATCGCAATTATCAACATTAACAAAAAAAGATTTATCTTTTAGTTTTCAATACTTTCAGGTTATTAACGGTGAGTTAACCTTACCCGAGAACTTTGTCCCTGAAACGATTAATGTGGCAGCAATTTTACCTAAGGGGAAATGGCAAGAATATAACCGCATTGACCAGAGTCAACCTTGGCTGAAAATTATAGATAATAATTCACAGAGTTCACCATAATACTTGATTAAAACAGTCAAGTTTAAGATAATCGTCCTAGTTCATTTGTTTTAAGTTGAGTTTTATGTCTAATCCTGAATTACCTATTAAATTTTCCGACGCTGCTGCGACTAAAGTATTGTCGTTGATCACGGAAGAAGAGAATCCAGAACTGAAGTTACGTGTTTACGTTACGGGTGGTGGTTGCTCGGGCTTTTCGTATGGTTTTACCTTTGATGAAAAAGTCAATGACGGTGATATGACCATTGTAAAAAAAGGCGTCACTATGGTGATTGATCCAATGAGCTTGCAGTATTTAGTTGACGGTGAAGTTGACTATGTAGAAGGGCTAGAGGGTAGCCGATTTTTAGTTAATAATCCTAATGCTACAACAACGTGTGGCTGTGGCTCTTCTTTCTCTATTTAAATAACTAAGTTTCATTTAACTAATTAAGTTTCGTTATTTAAATATCTGTCAGCATGCTTAAACAATAATGCTGACGGAGAAACTATTTAGCGCCATTTTACCACCTCGCTTGATACAACCATTTCATTATCACGTTAGCTTAATTGTCGAAATCACGGTACTAGTGACTTCGACGAGCAGCTAGTTTTTATCTATTAATCATTTATTTGCTCAACTATCATCGCTGTGCCGTAAAAATGATATGAGTAATATAGCCTTATTTATTATTCAGTTAGCTCAATGATATCGTGCTTTTTAAGGGGAATATCATTCGTTTTTATCTTGATAAAGTTAGCCTTATCTTCAGCGTTAATTACTGTTGTACCTACCACTTGATAAGAATAAAGCGGCTCACCTTCAAGCACAGTATCAGTAGGTAGTAATCTACGCACTGTTATTTCTTTTCCTTGCAATGATGCAACGTCAGAACCTATGTAAACACTCGCATTGTTGCCATCAACCGCAATAACTTTTCCTGCAGCAATATTATCGTTACTTGCACAACCGGTAATAATCATTGTAAACACAACAGACAAGGTTAATTTTACAGACTTACTTAACATTTTATTTCTCATTCTCTTTCAATTTAAGGGGGGAATAAAAATATCTTCTACAATTCTTATCGCTTTTTTCAAGCGGTTAGAAGCGCATTTAATAATTTTATACCTATCGGAACATAATTAATTTATAATGTACCAAGCGGTATATTTATGCTCAAGAATAATCATCCTAGGGTTACAAATTCGAACATCATGCAATATTTCTGGAACAAATAACGCAAAGGGAAAACTTCGCGATATTTACTGGTAATATCTAATCAATTTTTATAGGCAAAACTAATATGACTAAAATTAAACTCTTAATCCTTGCTGTGGTAATGGCTGTTAGCAGCATGCCAATATTCTCGGCTGTGGTACAAGGACAAGAGCTGGCAACAACGCCACTGGCTAAACCGAAAGTTATTTTTTTTGATGTTAATGAAACCCTTTTAGATTTAAATAATGTTTCTAAATCTATCGCGACAGCATTAGATGGTAGGGAAGATCTCGTGCCTTACTGGTTTACTACCATGTTGCATTACTCATTAGTGGCAAATGTAACAGGTCAATATAATAGTTTTGTTGAAATAGGAATTGCGTCTTTAGAGATGATAGCCAAGCAAAAAAACATTGCGCTAACTTCTCAACAAGCCCGTACTGCGGTGCTTACGCCTTTTAGAGATCTAGCGCCGCATAAAGATGTAGTTAAAGGGCTTAAACAACTTCGTGCATTAGGTTATACGCTAATTACCTTAACTAACTCATCTGATGCCGGTATTGCAGCGCAGCTTAAGAATGCTAACTTAGCACAATATTTTGACGGTTCACTCACGGTACAAAACTTAGCAACATTCAAACCGGATTTAAAAGTGTATCACTGGGCTCAGCAGCAAATGAATATTGCTCCACAGGATGCTATGTTAATTGCAGCTCATGCTTGGGATATTGCTGGTGCAGAAAAGGCAGGATGGAAAACAGGTTTTATTATGCGTCCTGGTAAAGCGCTTTATCCATTGTTTGGCGAACCAGACATTATCGGGCGAGATCTTATTGAACTGGTTGAACAATTAGAATTAAAAACCAGTGCTGAATAAGTCATTCCATCTGGGCTGCCAGTGGCTTTTGCTGTAACTGAAAAAATCAGCTACTGATTGCAAGTTAATCCGCTTTTATAGATACTTACCTGTAATTATTCAGTAAATAATTAATAAATAGCCTTAAGGTAAACTATGAAGCCAAAAATGAAAATTATTGCTAGCACTTGCGTAGCTGTATGTATGAGTATTGGAAGTTTTTTTGTGGCTGCACAACAATTGAATGTTGAGCAGCAAGCGCAACTAAATGAATTAAAAGCTACTGCACTGAAATCCGATTTGTCTTATCAATTGATTGAATCTCTCACCACTGAAGTAGGTCATCGTTTAATGGGCTCTGATGGTGATAAAAAGTCGATTGTTTGGGCTGTTGATAAAATGAAAGCCTTAGGCTTTGATAAAGTGTGGACCGAGGAAGTTACCGGTAGCTATTGGTTACGTGGCGAAGCAAAAGCACGCATTATTGCGCCTTATCCGCATGATGTTGTGGTGTTAGCCTTAGGTGGTAGTATTGGTACTGAAAAAGCAGGTCTTACAGCAAATGTTGCACACTTTGAAACCTTTGCTGATTTAAGGGCGGCAAAAGATAATAGTTTGAATGGTAAAATTGCTTTTGTTTCTTATCAAATGGAACGTCATATTGATGGTAAAGGCTATGGACCTGCTGTTGGTACTCGAGTTAATGGTGCTGTTGTTGCCGCGCAAAAAGGCGCGTCTGCACTCGTAATGCGCTCGGTCGGTACAGATAATAATCGTACCGCTCATACCGGCGTGATGCGTTATGATGACAATGTAAAAAAAATTCCTGCTGCGACATTATCTAATCCAGATGCTGATTTATTAGTCAATCAGTTGAAGCGTGGTGGAGAGGTGAGTATGTACCTACAAATGTCTGCTAAAACAGACACTGAAGTCGTTGCAACATCAGCAAATGTTATTGGTGAATTTACCGGTAGTGAGTTCCCTGAAGAAATTGTCGCTTTAGGTGCTCACCTAGATAGTTGGGATGTTGGCACTGGGGCACTAGATGATGGCTTAGGTATCGGTATGGTTATGGCGGCAGCGCATCATATTGGTCAATTGCCTGAACGCCCAAAGCGCACCATTCGAGTGATATTATTTGCAGCAGAAGAAGTTGGTTTATTAGGCGCGAAGCAGTATGTAAAAGTACATAAAAATAACATGGCGGCACATGTTATTGGTGCAGAATGGGATTTTGGCATTGGTCGTATTTATAAAATGACTCCAGGTGTTGGCGCACAGTCGTTAAACGCGGTGCGAGAATTAGCGCAATACTTAGCTCCTTTGGGAGTTGCACTTTCGCCAGATAACAATGCTAAAGGACAATCTGATATGAGTGCGTTGAGCGCTGAAGGCATGCCAAGTATTAAGTTTTCACCTGACGGTGCTAATTATTTTGATTACCATCACACTGAAAATGATACTTTGGACAAAGTTGAGCCGGAAGCATTAAAGGTAAATACCGCTATTTATGCTATGTATGCTTACTTTGCAGCACAAGCTCAGGTTGACTTTAGGAAGTAGTAAAGATTATCGAGTGTTGATCTTTCTCTGAAAAAGTAACTTAGAAAGATCAACCGCTGCTAAACTGATTAAATTTAAATGTGCGCATTGATGTTAGATAATTTAGTTATCTCATTTCATAAAATAATGCACTAGTGATCAGCCTTCTAACAGAAGAAACTCGATAATTCGATTCATATCCAAATTAAATTCTTTCGCTTTAACGCCTCGTAAAATGAAATCTGCCTCTTTAGCTAAATCAATGTCTTTTGCCATAATATATCGCTGCTTCTCAATATTATAAAAACAGCGCACCTTTGGGTTAATAGGATCATCCTGATTGCGGCTCTCAACAATGGCTAAATGATGAGAATTCAGCTCAACTAATGTGCCAACAGGATAAACCCCTAAGCACTTGATAAACAAATCAACTAGCCTCGGCATAAGTTTACCTTGAAAAGCTAGGTCTCTTAATATGCTAAACGCCTTAATATGACTGTAGCTATTTTTATAACAGCGATCTGCGGTTAGAGCGTCAAAAACATCACAAATTGCGATCATGGCACCATAATTAGAAATGTCAGCTTGTTTTAGCTTTAGCGGATAGCCAGAACCATCTAAGCGCTCGTGATGCAAAGCCGCAACTTCCAAGCTCAACGGTGAAATTTTGGGCGTGGCTTTAATGATATTAATGGAATGATTAACATGCTGTTGAATAAGTCGATATTCTTCTTCAGTTAGCCTACCTGGCTTATTTAAGATTTGATCGGGTATTTTGATTTTACCGACATCATGTAAAAAAGCACCAATAGCAAGTTGCTGAATGATTTTTCGGTCCATTTTTAAAAATCGCGCAAAAACCGTCATTAATACCGAAACAGAAACCGAGTGTTCTAGTAAATATTCATTTTTATTGCGTATGTTAATAACGCAAATTAATGCGTCAGGATTTTTAAATATTGCCGCGATAGTTTGTTTTGTCGCTTCAATGACTGGGCCTATATTTATTGTCCGACCTTGCTTTACATCGAGAAATACTTGTTGTTGAAGTTTTTTTGCTTCATTAAAAAGCTTTTTCGCTTTGCTAACCTCAAGGATCACTGGTCCTGGTTGTTTATACAAGTCAGGAATGGGAACGCTCAGCGCATCATCAATGGTTTTAGTTGTGTCAATTAAGAGTGACACAACTCCTTTAGCTTTTAGATTATTAATAACGACGTCATTTTTAATATGGCCAGCACGAGTTAAGTTATAAGTCCCGTGTTGCTCGACGATATCGACAACAAAGTGACCTTTTTTTAAGTCGCTAATACTGATTTTTATGATCATAATACGCGTAAATAGACACCGTTAATTGTCGCTATTAGTAAGAGGCTTTATGTTTTAGCCTTTATGTAAGCTAAGTGCTTATAATCAAATATAGTTTATTTTGGCTGGAAAAATATTTTATAGTTTAAATACCATGCCATTGTCCGCTTTTTTATTAGCATACAAACGCTTATCAGCAGATCTTAATAACTCATCCATGGTTTGTTTACCGTCGCTTTCTGCTGCACCACAGCTAATACTGACGGGTAAAAACATATGTTGATATGGCATAGGATTGTTAATAAAGAATTGGCATAAACGCTCACTGGCTTGTTCCGCCTCAGGTAGCGTTTGACTCGCAAGCACCACAACGAATTCGTCGCCAGCATAGCGAAAACATTTATCGTTTTCCCGTACTAAGTTTTGCAATTGATTCGCCACATAAGTAAGTACTTTGTCTCCACAGTCATGACCATAAGTATCATTAATTGCTTTGAATTTATTACAATCGATAAATAGTACTGAGAAGGGCACCCCATAACGGCGCTGGCGGATCAATTCCTCACTTAAGCAAACTTCCATTAATCGCCGATTAGCTGCGCCGGTTAAGCGATCATAATGTGCCATATATTGAAGCTGTTCTCGGATCAGTACATTGGATAAACCAAGGCTAACTTTGACGGCTAGCTGTTCTAAATGAAAGGTGCCGAGTTTGTCATGAAAACGAGCAGGGGCTTGGTCAGTAAATAATAAACTGCCAAATAGTTTCCCCTCCAAAGACAGTGGTGTTAAAGCTACCGACTTAGCACCAGTTAATAATACAGGCGGTATAATATTATTTAATTGTTCAAGCTGATTGGTTAGTAAGGGTTTTTTATTTGCATGTAACAGTGTTAATTTTTCTACAGAAATTTGTTTAGTATTTTTTTGATGCCAATGAGATTGCAAGTTACCATTGATCAAATAACTTAACGGTGTTGGCTCGGCTAGTAATAGTGAAATGCTGGATAATTGAAATTTTACTTTAATTAAATCCAGTAAACGTTGCAGTAGCTCTTCGCTTGATTGGCAAGCTAATATTTCAGTTTCAATTTCAAATAGTTTACGCGCAATATCTTCGTTTGCTTTTGAATTTTCAATTAACTGCTGAATATGCGACATTTAACACGCCTTAATGCTCAAATCTTCAACATTGTTATATTTTATTCTTGAGAGTGCAAGTGATATGTTCAAGCGATTTTCATTATGAAACTGTTAATTAAACGCTAAGCCATTTAACTACCTTATATGTTTGGTATCATATTTGCTTAGCATCAAGTGTTAAGTCTTAAAGCGGGTTATGCCAATAAATTAGCGTTAAAGTTATTGTCTTAGCCTGACGATATAGTCTTTAGCCATATTAGAATTTCATTCAAATGCAAAGAGGCATTATGCAACGTATATTTATCACCATTCTATTTACAATTATTCATGTTGCTAGCGTGTCAGCTGCAGAACTGACTGCGGTGCAAATCTATAGTGATAACGTATTACTTGATCTCATTAAAGAAAATAAACACCTAAGCCAAGTCGTGATTGATGATTGTCAGTTAGTTCAAGATATCGAAGCTCGCGCTGTTAAATCACAAATGCCGTCGTATCAGTTTTTGTGGGGAGATATGCTCGCTTACGGCGTTTGTGTCAAAAAAGATGTGCCTTTGGGGTTACACTACATGCAAGCTTCTGCCGACCAAGGCTTATCTGAAGCGTTAGAGCAATTGGGGCGCTATTACCATGTTGGTAAATTTGTACAAGCAGATGTTGCTCAAGCCATTCTTTTTTTGAAAGAAGCCGCGGCACTAAATAACTTAAAAGCACAGCTAAGGTTAGCTAATATTTATCTATCAGGTGATGGCAGCCCATTAGATCTTCCACAATTATATGCACAGTTGCATCAATCAGTGACTGATGATAAAAAAGTCCATAAAAACATAACTGCAAAGCTAACTCAGTTGGCAGAAAGAATGCCTGAGCGGGTGGTTAATGCCGCTAAAAGCGGAAAGTATTAGCCTGCTAAGATGTTTAGCTGATAAGCAGCAATGGCTAACATCGCGTGTAAATTACTTTGCCGATTGCATTTTTAAGTAGGTTGGGTATAGCGATGATCTAAGATATACTAAACAAAAAACTAATATAGAATAAAAGTGACCGAAAAAGACCCACACCAACAGCGAGAAGCTGACAAATACGAAAAACCTGTAGCGAGCCGTGAATTGCTATTGTCGTTGATCGAAAAATCAAACATCCCACCAACGTTCAAGTCGATTGTTAAGCAATTACAATATACCGACGAAGACATGCTGGTAGGTTTAAAACACCGTTTACGTGCTATGGAAAATAGTGGTCAAATTGTTTTTAATAAGTTTAAACAATATGCCATTGCCAATCGTAGTGATGTTTTAACCGGCAAAGTGATTGGTCATAGAGATGGTTTTGGTTTTTTTGCTCCTGATAATGGTGATAAAGACTTTTATATTTCTTCGTACGAAATGAAACGGGTAATTCATGGTGATATTGTTGAAGCCATACTCATCGATCGTACTGACCGTAAAGGTCGCAAAGAAGTTAAAATTTTGGATGTGGTAGAGCCGCGTAAAGCTGGTGTAGTTGGTCGCTTTTATGTTGACCACCATATTGCCTGTGTTGTGCCAGATGATGCTCGAATTCAGCAAGATATCCTTATTCAGCCGGATAAAAAGTTAGGCGCCCGTCATGGTCAAGTTGTGGTGGTTAATGTTATTCAAAGACCGACAAAACGTTCAAATGCAGTAGGCGAAGTTATCGAAGTGCTGGGTGAGCATATGGCCCCGGGTATGGAAATTGAAATAGCGCTACGCGAGCATGATCTTCCTTACCAGTTTTCTCCTGAGGTGATTGCCGAAGTCAGTGGTATTGCTGATGAAGTTGAAGAGTCAGCTAAAGCGCCAAGAATTGATCTACGAGATTTACCTTTGGTCACTATTGATGGTGAAGATGCTCGAGACTTTGATGATGCGGTCTATTGCCGACCTAACCCTACTGGTGGCTGGACATTATGGGTAGCTATCGCAGATGTGAGTTATTATGTTCGTAACCAAACTGCATTAGATGATGAAGCGATTGCTCGTGGCAATTCGGTTTATTTTCCTAGCCAAGTTATTCCAATGTTACCGGAAAAACTCTCTAACGGGCTTTGTTCTTTAAACCCTGATGTTGATCGTCTTTGTATGGTTTGTGAAATGACGATTAGTACCTTAGGTGAGTTATCTGAATCTAAGTTTTACCCAGCAGTGATGCGCTCGAAAGCACGCTTTACCTATAGCAAGGTGGCGACTATTTTAGGGGTAAACCCAGAGCAAAAAGATGAAGACTACCGTACAGAGTTGCGTACACAATACCAAGCCTTAGTACCCGATTTAGAAAACCTGAATAAAATGTATCAGGTGCTAACAGCGGCTCGCACTAAACGTGGTGCTATTGCTTTTGAAACGACAGAATCACAATTTCTATTTAATAGTAACCGAAAAATAGAATCTATTGTTGCTATGGTACGTAACGATGCGCATAAAATCATTGAAGAATGTATGATTTTAGCTAACGTAGCTACTGCTGAGTTTATTGAAAAACATAAAAAACCTGGTCTGTTTCGTGTGCACGATAAACCGAGTGAAGATAAATATAATAACTTTATCAGCTATGTTAATGAGCTCGGACTTGATTTAGCCTCAATGGGTGAGCGTAAGGCGCAGCCCGAGCCGAAAGATTATTGTCATATTTTAGAAAAAATAGTCGGACGCCCTGATCATGAGCTGATCCAAACTATGCTGTTACGTTCAATGCGACAAGCAGTGTATCAGAGTGACAATATTGGTCATTTTGGTTTAGCGTTACCGTCATATAGTCATTTTACTTCGCCGATACGCCGTTATCCTGATTTAGTGGTTCATCGTGTTATCAAAGCTATTTTAGATGAACAGGCACAAAATGAAGCTAATGCCGGTGGTTACTCATATACACCTGAAGCCGTAATCGAACTAGGTGAGCATTGCTCTATGACCGAACGCCGTGCTGATGATGCCACGCGCGATGTTGCTGATTGGTTAAAATGTGAATATATGCAAGATCATATCGGCGCGACTTTTACCGGTGTGATCTCTACAGTAACTAATTTTGGTTTATTTGTTCGTTTGGCTGACTTACATATTGAAGGCTTAGTTCATATTACCTCTTTAGGGCATGACTATTATCACTTTGATGATGTCCGTATGTGCTTATCTGGTGAAAATACTGGTGCCAAGTATCGTATTGGCGATACCGTTGAAGTACAAGTTGCGGCCGTTAACCTTGATGAGAAAAAAATTGATTTATCATTGGCTGGTGAAAATGCCGTATTAAAGCGAGCGAAACCACTAAAAAAAGGTAAAAGTTCAGACAAGCATAAGCGTGGAAAAAGTGCGGACAGCAAACCAGCATTAACCGGTGATAAAGCAAAAAAAGCCAAAAAAACGGCTAAAACAGGTACCAAAACAGGTACCAAAGCAAGTACCAAAACAACCACTAAAGCGAGTAAGCGCAAGGCGAGAAAAAAGCGCCCAGGTAAAAATGCCCGCAAAGCGACTTAGTCAGTAATAAAGTCAGCAATCAAAGTACAGCCAACAGTATATTTTGATAGCGAGTATGTAAGCCTTAAATACTTGCTATCAACCAATTGATTTAATAGAGAAAGAATTTATGGCAAAGCAAGAAGAGTTAGTTTTTGGCATTCATGCGGTAAAAGCCCTGATTGAAAGCGCACCGGAAAGGTTCATTGAATTATGGCTATTAAAAGGTCGTGAAGATGATCGTTTAATGCCGATTATCAATTTAGCTCAAAAGTATGGAATTCCAGCCCAGATGGCAAATCGTAAAGTATTGGACGACAAAACTGATGGTGAGCAGCATCAAGGCGTTGTTGCACGTGTTAAACCAGGAAAAACCTATACAGAGGCGGATCTCGATAGCATTCTTGCAGCAGGTGAAAGTAAAGGACAAGCCCCATTTTTATTAATTTTAGACGGTGTCACAGATCCACATAATTTAGGTGCTTGCTTACGAAATGCCGATGCGGCAGGAGTACAGGCTATCATTGTACCTAAAGATAATGCTGCTCGTTTGACAGCAACCGTAAGAAAAGTCGCTGTTGGTGCGGCAGAAAGCGTTCCTTTAGTGCAAGTAACTAACTTATCGAGAACCATGAAAGCCCTGCAGCAAATGGGTGTATGGATTATTGGCACTGCAGGTGAAACAGATAACTGTTTATACGGCGAGAAACTCTCAGGCCCTATGGCATTAGTGATGGGTGCTGAAGGTAAGGGCATGCGCCGTTTGACTCGTGAAAACTGTGATCAGTTAGTTAAGTTGCCTATGGCTGGTAGTGTTTCTAGTTTAAATGTTTCTGTAGCAACGGGTATATGTTTGTTTGAAATAGTCCGCCAAAGGCTTAATAGCTAGTTTAATCGGTGAGTTTATCTCGATAGGATAAATTGATTTTATGCGCAATATCAAAGTCGTACGTGTTACTTTTTGCTAAAGTTATGATGATATTACTTTGCTCCATGAGCTATTAATTACATTTATGGGTATTACGCCACAACATAAGGGAATTTTATGAGTAAGATACTTGTTATTGCAGACATGTTAACGCAAGAGCCATTAGCTATTAAACGAGCCAGCCAATTGGCAAATGCTTATCAATCAACATTACATATTGTTTATTTTTGTAACGAAGATGTTATAGGTGCTGTCGATAATATTGAGCAAATTAAAGATGATGTGTTAGCTAAAATGTCTGAAAAAGCAGCTCAACAGCTATCGGCTATTATTCCCGTAAGTGAAACCTATAGCTATGAAGTTGTTTGGGCATCTCGTATTCATAAATGGGTAGCTAACTATGTCGCAGAAGAACAGCCAAAGTTGGTATTTAAAACGGGTAATCGCTCAGAGTCACTATTTTATACGTCAACAGACTTATACTTATTGAGAGAATGCCAAGTACCTGTGTTAATTTCTGCCCCTGAGAAGTGGCGAAAATCATCAAATATTCTTGCTGCAATTGACTTAAGTACTACGAAAAAAGTTAAGCAGGAATTAAATACCAAAATCTTACAGCAGGCTAGAATTTTAGCCGATGGTTTTAATACTGAACTACATGTCTGTTATACCGTTGCTACTTCAACGTTACTTAAAGACTTAGGTATGCAATACCCTGATGAAATGGAAAGGCATGCTCAGAACGAATTAGACGAAAAAATTAAAGCAATATGCTCGCAATATAATATAGAACCACGCAACTTTCATATCAAAGCGGGTGAGCCAGGCAAAGTTATTACTAGCATTGCCGCACAGTCTAAAGCCGGCGTGGTGGTTATTGGTATGATTGGACGTTCAGGTATCAGTGGCAAGGTTTTTGGTAACACAGCAGAAAAAACTTTATCGCTTTTAAAAACAGATGTTTTAGCATTAAATCCGTAATAAAAAGCTTTAAAAACATGAAAAATAGCACGTTTATCGGGCTATTTTTTTCATCAAATTTTGTCGCTAAGATTATAGCAACTCTGGATAGTCCCCCCACACTCCTTAAAGTTTAACATGCTATGACCCAAGTATTTGATTGAAAAAAGGCTTGGTCTCTGGTCATAACAACAGTGCAGCATTTACACCCTTTAAAATTCGTCCTTATAGCATTTTGATAACTTTTATTGGTGCTAATGTCGCTTAAATAGTGCTATTGGAAGATTTCTGTAGACGCAATGATAAAACTTTATCAGTAGCAACCTCTTAAAACTAAATGCTATCATTATGCTCGCAGAAAATTCTATTTCGTTAGCACGGAAGTCCTATTTAAAGGAATATAAGGGAAGTAAAATGAAGAAATTAGTCGTTGTTATCGGTGTTGTTTGTGCTGGTTTAATTGCACCAAAAGTCATCGGTACGATAGTAGAAAATAAATACGATAGCATTGCCAGTCGTTTTGTTGAACATCCATCACTTGAGATCACTCAGCGCAGTTTCTCAACAGATTGGTTCTCTGGTCAGTCAATTACTAAAATGAAGTTTAAAGAGCTTTCAGCTGAAGTTGAAGGCTTTGAAATCACCATCAATGAAGAGTTTGCTTTTGGTCCGGTGATTTTTGCAGACAATGATATTCACTTTGCTCTATCCCATTCAAATATTGATGTGGACTTTGAAGTATTAGGTGTCAATGAAACAGAACAAGAAAATATCAATGCTTTTATTACACAGTTAAATGATAAATTGTTCGTTTCATCAACAATTAGTTATGGCTTGAATTACAAAACAGCAATAAAAATGGATGCAACCTCGTTTGAAGAAGATGGCGAGCAGATTAATTTAGGCGCTATGGATAGTGAGTTTACGGTAACCGATGAAAAATATATTGATGGTTATTTAAATTGGACAGGGCTTGATTTCAAAGGGCCTGAAGCTCATGTGCAAGTATCAGCACTAGCTGTGACTTTTAACCAAGAAATGATCAACGGCGATATATATAGCGCCAATGCACTAGCATTAGGTGACTTTTCTTCGCTGATCAAAAACATTACAGCACAAGATGCTAACGGTGATGAGTTGCTCAATATTGAAAATTTAGTCGTATCAGGCAGTAGTAAGCTTAAAGAAGAGCTAATGAAGGTAACGCTACATTATGGCATCGAGCATTTTGAAGGCTCAGGACAAATACTTGATAAGCTCAATTTAGATGTTTCGTTTGATAAACTTAATCCAGATGTTTTGCTCGAATTGAATGAATTAGCAGCTAAAATGCAGCAAGAGCCTGAAAACTCAGAGCTGATTAGTCAGCAAATAATGTCTACAGCGGCTCAATTGTTAGCCACAAATCCTGAAATAAAAATTAATGACTTGAGTGCGATGACACCTGATGGTGCAATTAAGTCTGACCTGCAACTTGTTATTGATCACACCTTATACAACCAAGCTAATCCAATGAGTATTATAGCGGCATTGAAGGCGAACTCAAAAGGGGTTGCTCCTGTAGCATTTTTTCAAAAACTAGGTATGGATGATGTGGTTAATATGTATCTAGGGCAAGGTTTTATTGAGAAAAAAGCTGATGAATTATCTTTTTCTGCAACGTTTGAGCAGGGGCAGTTAATGCTTAACGGCCAAATGATCGCCCTTTAGCCCTAGTTGCATTTGTAGAGCCAATTCTTATTTAGTGGTTTTTTGGCTAACCTGGGTTCGAGATAATGGATGTGCGAAGAAATTAATAAATTAATATAGTGCAATGGTTACAATCACTTTAATTAATTTTTATAACCTTTGCCATATAGTTTATTGTCAATGTAATTAGCTTTATGTTTATTGAGGCTGATTGGTCTACCTAATACCGAACGATTAGGTAGACTAATGTATTGTCGATACACGCAGAGAATGGCGGCATTGACGTATTAACTTACCCTAAACTCAGGCTAGTTAGCCTATTTAACCGAATATCTTCTTGGTTTTTGGTTTTACTTACATATATTCGGTTATACCCAAGTATATGTATCGTGTTTTACTTCTGTGTTGAAGCAAACTAACGCTTGCCTTTATTGTTCATTTTCCCTACACTACGCGTCCTTAATTCAGCCTGAACTTTTTGTTCCTTGCCTCAACTGGTGTTGGCTGAGCCAGACAATGAGGCTACAACCGTAAGGAGCTCGTAATGCGTCATTACGAAA
>TARA_B110000211_G_scaffold221781_1_pt1 | contig 20162 bp, 13 predicted proteins | sample TARA_B110000211 | Tara Oceans TARA_B110000211 (sample SAMEA4397516) | marine metagenome | biome: Polar Biome; feature: [DCM] deep chlorophyll maximum layer (ENVO:01000326); material: water (ENVO:00002006), including particulate matter (ENVO:01000060) such as... | depth 30 m
CTAATTCATTATATGTTAATCCCTTTTTCTTTTGTAATCGGGATTTCAATACATTAAAATATCCCTCTATCGCATTTGTATAATGTTGATACGGAACAGAATACAATAAATTATTATCCTTTTTAATTACATCTTTTACAAGTTGATTTCTATGACTACTCGCATTATCTAAAATGATTAATTTATTTTTGTATTTTCCATTTATAAACTTCTTAATAAAATCAACCATTCTATTACTATTAATACCACCTTTTTATATACCTCATACCCAATAACACCTTTTGAAGAAATAGCAAATATCCCAGTATATTTTTTGAATACTTATTGACTTTCCGTTTTCACTACACATCTTTTACCTAATTCTTCATAACATTTTCTTCTAATCATAAATGAATTTAATGATGTTTCATCAATACATATAATATCATCTAATTTATATTGTTTAACCTTATTATAAAACTCTTTGATTTGATTTTTAATTACAATAGGTTTTTTTATATCTTGTTTTTGGAACATGTCGTAATCGTGTTTGTTTCAGTGTAATATTAATATCTCTTACTACTCTACCTAAGTGAACTCTTGATAATGTTAGGTCAGGATATTTAGTTTTTAATTTGACTAATAATTCATCCATTGTTATAGTTTTATTTTGTTTGAGTTGCTTTATAAATAAAATATGACTATTAGTAATTTTATATGATTTAGAATCTCTTTTCTTTCGTGTAATATTATTAGTAGATTTATATTTATCTACCCATCTCATTAAAGTTCTAGTAGAACAACCGAATATTTGACAAGTATGAACTTGATTTTGAGAATGAGATAAATAATATTTAACTGCCGATAATTTATAATCACTGCTTTTATGAGTAGGCATTAATATATTATTAGAAATGAAATTAAATTTTTGTAAAAATAATCTATATATATATAATGATTATTTGTGATAAAAATAAATTTGTTTTTATACATATACCTAAAAATTCCGGAACATCAATGACAGAAGAATTACAAAAAACCTATAAAAATACAAAATTATTGATGTGGTGTGAAAGAGATGGTAAAAATATTGGAATTGATAAGATGCATTTATATTATGATGTTATTTATGAATTTATTTCTAAAGATATATTAGATAACTATTTTAAGTTTTGTATTATAAGAAATCCATATAATAAACTTTATTCTGCTTGGAACTTTATTAAAGAAAGACACGGATATAGTAATGTGAATGATTTTATAAAATATAAATTAAATGAAGAATTTATATATGGAAAAGAAATTATACCTGGAGACGCAAGAGTTCATTATAGACCACAATTTACTTTTGTATATGATAATAAAAATAATAAGTTTGCAGATTTCATTATAAGATACGAAAATTTAAATGAAGATATATCTAAAATGAATGAAAAATATGGTTTAAATATTAAATCATATGATAATGGTAATAGTCAAAAATCATATATAAATCTTTTAAATAAAGAGAGTATATTAAAAATAAACAGTTTGTATAAAAAAGATTTTGAATTATTTAATTATGAAATGTTATAGCAATAAGATAAGATAAAAATAAATATATAATTTTATAGTCCGCGTTTTAAATGTTCAAAGGTGTAAAAAACGGCACGAGGTTCGTATAGTCCGATGAAAGGTGGGGGTATGTATATAGACGATGGCCGCCGTATTTGCCGGAAACCACGTATTCTCGGGTGTTTACCAACAGAGTCAGATTTTTTATAATTTTAGCTAAATATATTCGTTCAGTTAACAATAGCGCGCGGATCATTTAATAGTGTACAAATTACTTTAAATTGTACAGTATAATACGAGTCAAATTTTAAACGATTGTATATAATTGGAATCTGTTGAATTACAATAGGGCTGTAATAATGGTGTTTCGCATAAATTTATAATGATCCCGATAACACTTTTAATTTCGGGTATAATGTCCAAAAACTCATTGAAATTGGACATATCCGAGTCTATATTTGAATTAAATGAGTGAATTACCGATTGAATATTGTGGAAACTCACAACTGCAAAAACAAATATTCCCGACAGCATAATCAGTGAGAAGCCCGACATGCACATGTGTACGTACGAGCAGGCGACTCTGTGTCGGTCTCGCGAATTATGAAAATTATATATCTCATGTCCAGTATCGATAGCAGTCATCCATATACATACTAGGTTGGGTTTAAATGGGAAAAATGTAAATCTCAATGGTGTTAAATGTCCAAAGGTGGACATGTATAAAAAACACACATAAAAAACACACACTATATATAATTAATGTCGATCAAATTGCCTCATAAATATACCGAAATTCCCTTTATTTCAATCCATTGTTTATTTTTATTCTTTTTTGGATTCAGTTGTATATCACTCTCCATCTATTTAAGAATGTGCAATAGCTATCCATGGTATACAACATTGCCGATTTCAATCACGGGAATATATAGTTTATTTCCAGTCATCCACGACGGTAGCCATGGGACTGTATCAAATAATTCAGCCTTAAACTACGGTATGTCTTTTTTGGCGGGACTCCCTTTTTTCTTTGCACCATACCCTACTTGGAGATTTATACATCTGCGCCATCATCAATTTACAAATATCGAGGATAAAGATCCCGATTTTTACAGTGGTGGTAATTTATCAAGTAAATGGCTTTTACCCCTGCGCTGGATAACCCATATTATCCATTATTATAAGTTTTTTTTTATAACTATATCTCACGTGCTACGTTCGAAATGTAAGCGAAAAATGGAGGGCAATACCTGTTCTCTCGACTCGATATATGATTTGTCAAATGACCAGATTATTCAAAATAATACAAAGGTTCTTATTATATCGTTTATCTCGATCGCTATAAATATATCTATAGCGACATACTCTGCGTTGTACGGCGCATTTGATACACTCTTCGTGTTATGGATTATGCCCTCTGCGTTAACGATCATCCTATTAATATTTCTCTTTGATTATTTACCACATCGATATTTTAAACATAATATAAATACAAATAAATATCGGACAACAAATATGACTCATGGAATTTGTTCAAAAAAAGGGCGGGCGAATTCCTTTATCGCACTGATAACGTGTAACCAACTAACCTACCACAATATACATCATCTGTGGCCCCGAATCCCCTTTCAAAAATATCATCTAGTTTGGAACGAATATTCTGATGAACTAATTGCGCTAGAGACGCCCGTGCAAAGTATATTTTGATAAGCGACCGTACTCAATATGTGCGTTTGGTATGAATTCATAATATACTTGCTTATACATAAATGTCTGAAACATTAACAGAATATAATCAGCTAGCAACATTTCTTCGAAAAAAACCTAACACTTTAATTCAGTTTTCAGCGACTTGGTGTGGTCCGTGTGAACGTATCACTCCTTTGGTGCGAGATATATTTACAAAATTACCAACCGATACGCGTAGTCAGCATATATATATCGATATCGATGCGTTTCCCAAAATTGCGAAAATTTTTAAGGTGAACGCAATTCCCCACTTCAGAGTCTATAATAGAGACACAAATTCTACAAATAAACCGTTAATTAATGGTGCCCTACAGGCAGTAACGGAGTACTGTACACAACAGGGTATCGATTTAACATCTATCTTATAATTCGGCGGGAGTTTGGGGTATATAGTCTAAAATGTCGGATTCGCTCGGTACACTGACGATTTGAATATGTGGTGGAATATCGATTAAATATTCGACGAAGTTCTCGTCAATTATTATGGTTAACGGTATATCGCATATGTCTCGTTTGGAATTACTCGTAAATATTTTATTTCGCAGTATGTTTGCTAAGCCCTGGATTCTACCCACGGGATTATTATATTTAGAGGGACGCCGTCGTCCCTGAACTGTCCTAATTTTCCACTCGGCCTGCAACGCTTCTATTTTATCTTCAAATCCACCAATAATACATATATATACCCATGGCCCACGATGTTTGGTGGATTTGGCGCCACCAGCGAGTTCATTATTATGTTGACGTATACGGCGGCCGAGATTATTAGTATATCCATTGTACGTATACTTGCCATATGTATCCGAGGTTGAGCGTAATATATAACAAAAACTTTCCTTCACTGTTTTACGACACGTTTCACTCATTATACGTTATTCTATCTATGTTTTTAACCACTTTTAATTGCAGGCATTATGTTATTCCCCGGAAACTGTAGTATTATACTTTTACACCTTTGAACATGTAAAGATGTAAAAATAACAAATAAACAAGGCCTTACAATGCGGAGCACGACGATACACCTTCATTATTTGTTAAAGAAGTCCGTTATAAGGGTATTATTCTCGCGCTTATTCTTTAAAATTCGCAGTATATCTCTGAACAATATCTTTGCCGCCTCCTTCCGCTTACATTCTAGCATATATTTTAAAGAGTCGTTTTCGGATTTCCCTTTATTTTTATAGACGTGATATTTGTTATCAAATTCGGAGATATTCCCGGTAAATCCTGGTAAATCTTTGAGACATAGTGCGAAGATTTGTGAAACCGGTTTCATAATTTGATTAGTGATGTAAAATTCATAATCCGGCTTGAGGTCGTGATCGCGAATATATTTAGGATGTTCAATACGATCACCCTGGAGTGCTTGCTTCTTTTTGTGATAGATATAAATATAAGGAATCCTGTCGTTAATTTCCGGACGATTACCTGGGTCCCGATCGCCCATTCTATCCGCCAATACTTTATGGGCAATTCGATTGGGATCCTTATAATAGGAGGCTAATGTTTTGGTCACGACTAGGGTTTCCATTCCGAACTTCCCTTTTACTAATTCTCGCAAGGTTTTGCGCAAATACGTAATTGCTGGATAAATACTCTTTTCTTTCATAATAATATCGATAATCCCGCCATAAATAACCTTTACAATCGGTGAATTATCTCGACGCTTCAGTACAATTCCCATACATTTACGTTTATAGGAGTCGGGGTCGTGTTCGTATAAATTTCCCACATACCGTTTTTTACTTAGTAATATAAACGGGTCAAATGTCTTTTCGTATTCTAAATATTGGGGCTTTTTTAAGATTTTGGCCATCTGTTTTTCAGTCTGTACGGCCAACTCTATACTGCGTTTGCGCGCCTCGCGTCCGACCAATACAGTCCTTTCTCCGTCAATGCATTCAAATTCCACAAATATTGAATCTGTGTCGCCGTATGTTATTTTATTTTTGAGATAAATGACTTCGCCATTATTTAAGGTTTGCGGATAATTTGCCGAATCTATAGCAAAATCCCTTGCAATAAGAAGTCGATCTCGGCCGACAGCTGTCGTGGACGCAGCGATTTCTTTATAGTAGATATCACTTGTCTTTGCGCCTAATTGTCCATACAATGAATTGGCTGTTACCTTAAAGGCTAGCTGCAAACCATCTAGGATTTTTTTTTCAAAGTCTGAATACGAATCAGTAATGGTCTGTATGGACTCTGGGATAATATCCACGATTTCATTATTTTCAAGGGTTATTGTATGTGTGGTTGAATTATATACACCGGAATAGGTCGCACCCTCGGTGGTAATGGTCTTATATTTAATTTTCTTCCGTGCATTTTTCCGTGCCGACAGTAAATGATTTAATATATTGGGGATAATACCTTTGGTTCCATCTCTATATTGTACATATCGGACAACTTTTTCCCCAACTTTTAATTTAGCTTTAACGAGCCCCGATGGAGTGTATATTGTCTTATACCGGTCATAGGTTATATCTTCAAAATCATACCCCTTTTTATTTAACAATGCGCCTCCGGCGTCCCCCAGATATTTTGTAGCCGATTCATGAATAATGGTCTCGTGTGATAAATTACACTCGATCATCGACGAAGGATATAGGGAGCTGTAATCTAGGACCGCGATAGGGCGGTCAATATATATACCTGGATTTGGATCGAGTACCACAGCTCCCTCGTAGCCCTCTCGGTCAAAGCTATCTTTGTACAGAAACGGGAGAAGATAATTTTTATCTTTAAGATAATATGCAACTAAACTTAAAATTTTAATACCTTGCCCCCGATGAATAATCCACGACAAAGGATTTTTACACACATTCGCCATACCAATATTATTTGTCAATAGTTCCAATTTATTCAATAGTTCGATACACAAGATAACGTCCATCATACAGTATTTCGCAATTATATAACGATCCGCGCTACTTCCGTTTTGAAGTCTAAAAATATCTTTTGGCGAAACATCATCCTTGCCCAAACACCACGAACACACTTTATCCATATCCAAATCAACCCGACCATTAACTTTAAACGAATGGGTCGTCGTATCTATTTCAAATATTTCAAATTTCTGTCCGTCATTATATTTGTTATCAAGATAGCCATCTTGTATTTTAAAATTTACAAAGTTCCGTTCGTTAATCCCGGAGACATTTTTTGAATAAATCGTTGTCTCGTCTACTTGCTCGTTATAGGTTTTTGACGTAATATTCCCCTTGATAAATTCCGCGGAAACATTATCTAATTTATAAGAATTTAAATTGTACGCTTTTCGGACGAGCGGTAGCAGATCTAACTGAATGCGCCCGACAATATCCACATAGTCGACAGATACTAATTCTCCAGTATGTCCCTTCTTTTGTTTTCTCTTTAACGATGAATCGAATTCAGTTAATTTACTCATTTTCCCAAATGTATCCATTATATTAAGTTCAGCAGCTCGCTTGAATAACCACGGCGTATCAAAACCATCCGTATTCCATCCCGAAATTATTTCGGGATTTTCCTGCTGTATGATTTCGGTAAATCTGAGAAGTAATTCCGCCTCTGAATCATAACATTCAGTTTGAGCGTCGTGGAGAGTATCGCAGTCGCGCAAGGTAAGCATATAATTTTTATACGGTACCTGACTACCATATTTAATAAAGGACATTCCAATTTGAATTGTTTGATCACCTTTAATGGGGGGCAATGGGCTGGATAGTTCGGAACCAATTTCACCGTCATCGTAATGATCAATAAGTTTGGCGATATCACCCTTGGATACAAACCCTTTGTACGGCGGGAAATGACTTGTTATATCGCGATATTTCCAATTCGTAATCTCATCTTCGCCAGAAATATCCGAAATCAAGCGTTTTACCTCGTCAAAGGTGAGGTTGTTATTTAAAATATTATTAATTTTTTCGATTTGATTCATATTATGTCGCTTCAATTCAATACTATTTTTGGTCGTCGAGATAATCAATAATTCTGCAACGCGCGTCGAAAGTTCTCTTAACACCGTTTTAGAGACCCGATAACCTTTCTTTATAAAAATCTTATTGATGTCTAACTCCTCGCTACCCGTCGTAAAGGCTTTAATTAAGCATTCGTAGCAAAACGCTACTTTATCTGAAAGCAACGAGCGGTGATGGTCATTGATCGAATTATCTTGCAGTTCCTTTTTAAATTTGTAATAACTATTATATAATTCCCGCGCAAATTTAGTATAATCCTTAATGGGTAGCGGAAAATCCCCATGAGATGAATCCGCTTCTATATCGTACGCCATGATTTTAATCGCAGTATTACCATGGTCCTCCGACTTCTTCACATCCTTCCAGTCACACTCCATACAGATATCACACGTAGTCGTGTTCGGAATCTCATTGCAATTATTAATACTAACCCACCCGACCGTGTCAAGATTCTTATGATGAATAAACTTTAACAGTGGATCGATCATGTTTTCGTACAGCGGGTACACACGAGGTTTATCTGAAAATCCAGGAATTACAATTCGTGCGGGCTCGAGTATTGAGCGATCCGAACCCGGTCGATGTCTTCGTTTCTGAAATTTCCCGAGGGCGTGCCGCATTGATTTTTTATTCGAAAATACAAAGCGGATAAAATTATATTTCTCTTTTTCATCAAAATCCCGAAAGCTATGTTTCTTTAGAAATGTACTTCGCAGTAAACACGGTTTATACATATAACTCATTTCGTCGCGCAACCAATCTTCGAAGACAAGTTTATCAGATTTTGTACACATTCTTGGTACTTTTATATAAAAGTACGGGGTAAAATTGCGCACTTTAATACAGTATGAAGTTTCATCGTGGTCTTTTCCAAATATAGTAATGGTATACGCACTATTGTCTTGTTTTGATTTTTTATACTTTTTAAACGACTTATTATCGTACTCATCGTCTGATTCACTGGACGATTCCTCTATATTATAGATTTCATCGTCAGCGTGCCACGTTAATATTTGAAAGTTCAACATGTATAATTAATACATATGTGTGTATTAATTATACATCAAAATTATATTATAAGGCCAAATTAAATATCTTCTTTCATTATAATTAGAAATGGATAATCTTGTGATTCTCGTTCCGACCTTTGTCTGTGTGTTAGTGGTGTTTTTATACTACGAGCAAAATTACGCAGAATTGACGTATGTTACATCTAAAATAGATAATATACCATATCTGGTGCGCAATCGTCCCGATAAAGAGAAAGCAGCCGATATATTCGCGGTTTTAAATACAAAGATCACTAAATTAATACGACACTTAACGGCACATAATGCCGCGCCGCGCCTTTCTAAACGATATGATGTTCGGAGGATATCGGAGTCTCTCCCTACCTCCAAATATACATCCTATTCTGTAAATAAAGGGCAAAAAATAGTGTTTTGCATACGCAGCAAAAATAACCCCAACGAATTTGTAGATATAAATACACTCTTTTTCGTGGTCGCGCATGAACTAGCACATTTAGAAACGAAGTCGACTGGACATACGAAAGAGTTTTGGGATAATATGCGGCTTCTGTTGAAGGCGGCGATTAAAATTGGAATCTGGAACGAGCATAACTACCGGGAGCTTCCTGTTAAATATTGTGGCATCGAAATTACAGATACGCCATTGAATAATTAAACCGGCCCCATTAATTCCATATATTTAGAAATACCAATGATCGCTAATAATAGTATGCAGACAATTATCACTTTAATGCTGCGCTCGATGAGTGAGATTCCATTTAAATTATACCCAAGGACGCTAAAATCATACTCATCTTTATCAAAGGATTTGAATAAGGGCTGTAATTTCTTCATAATAACTTTATTGATAATATAGTAAATTATCTCACTCAGATACGAAGCGACAATTATCGATATTGTCAGCGCTATAATATTGTTTGCCCGAACTACGGCTTTAAATTTAGCATACATACTCGGTCCATTGCTCGTCGTCGGTTTCACAACTGGCACAATCGTGGGGAGCTGGGCGACTTCATTGTTAATTATGGTATCTATTTGGTCCAAAGAAGGCATCTGTGCAGTTTTCGATACTAGGGTGGGGAATGTCTCATTCGTGTTCGAAGTCATATAATTAATAGTCATATTTTAATTTCTAAATAATTGGCGTTGATTGTAAGTCTACCATACATAGTTAGTATTTAAGAAATATTTTATATGTATTTATATATAAAATATGAGCTCCACTATAAATTGGGATACAGCTGTTTGGAAAATTATAAATTCATATTTCAAACATACCGATAATTACCTAACCAAAAATCAATTAGATTCATTCAATAGTTTTTTAACAACAAACATTCCAAAAACTATACGGCAATTTAACCCGATCGAATGTATTAAATTAGATAGTGAGGGATTGAACTATAAATTGGAGGTCTACGTTGGTGCGACTATGGTCGATACATTGGATGGTCGGAAAATTATAAATGATGGTAAGGGTATTTATATAGGAAAACCAGTGGTTCAAAAATACGATACTGACGATACCGGGACTAAAGTTAAAATAACTAGAAAAATACTCTATCCCAATGAAGCGCGCTTAAAAAGCCTAACCTATCGCGCTGAGATTCGTGTGGATGTTATAACCAAGATTAGCACGAGTCGGAGCTATATAGATAGGTTCAGTGGCTCAGACGACGCCGACGTTCTGACGAAAGAAGAAAAAAAAGCAGTGAAAAAAATATTGAAGACGCCGTCACTAATTCCTTCTAACATACTAAAGAATATTTTAAAGGATTGTTTGCCGGATGAGCAAACATATGAGGACGTATATGGTACCGGAGCGGCAGAAAAGGTAGTCTTAAATGAAAAGGAGCTGTCCAATTTGACAACTCATGGTGAAATAATGACCATTGAAGAAAAGCGGAAACTATTACGTGCTAAATTAAAGGCGGAAAGCGAAATAATAGTCTGTTATCCAAATCAGGTATTGGGTAGTGTACCGATTATGTTAAGATCCAACATCTGCAGTTTAAGTCGGTTAAATTCGGATTCTTCAATTATCGCAGGCGAATGCCCACACGACCAGGGTGGATATTTTGTAATTGACGGAAAAGAGAAAGTTATTGTCGCACAGGAAAGAGATGTGGAAAATAAAATTTACACGAATTGGAAACCTCGGGACGAGCACTATAAAATTATTTCAACCGTACGCTCCGCTGCTGAAAATAAATTCATACCGCCTCGAATTACGAAAATATTAGTAATGCGCGAGAAATGCCGCGATAAAAATAATATTATTCGTGAAAATACTATCCGCGTAAAGGTCCCAATGCTCACAGAGGACATCCCGCTTTTTATTCTATTTAGGGCATTGGGGTATAATTCGGATAGAGAAATTATAAACGCTATATGTAATGAACACAGTGGGAGCAAACAGTCCAAGTATTATAACAAGGTCGCGGAAATTCTAATACCATCCATCGAAGAAAGTTCGAGTATTATCAATAATTCATTAGATGCTAAAGATTATTTCGTCAGTTTAATTGATTCTCGATTCAGTAAAGGGGTCGGTATACGAGGGTCCGAATTAAAAAAATATTCTATATTTGAAATATTATTAAACCATTTATTGCCGCATTGCGGAACCGAAGTCGCAGATAAAGGCGCTTTCTTAGCATATATGGTCCAGAAATCAATTAACGTCCTTTTAAATATTGAAATTGAGACAGATAGAGATAGTTATAATTATAAGCGCGTTGATATATCTGGTTATTTATTATCTGAAATATTTCGTGATCTTTATTTCCGCATCAAAAATAAATTATTAGAACGTGTTCATATTGAATTCGATTCTAAATTCAAAAAAGCAGGGACGTCCGAATACCAAATTTCATATACCGATGGAATCAGCTTTATATCGCCGGATATTACAGATAATACATTGAGGCCGAGCGAATTATTGGATAATAGTATTATGACCGACGGTATGATGTATGTGTTTAAAAACTGCTGGGGTTTAAAAGATGCACCATGTAAAGCGGGAATCGTTCAGGATATAACGCGAATAAGTTATATTGGTTTCATTTCGCACCTCCGTCGGATAAATACGCCACTTTCAAAAAGTGCTAAAGTCCGCGCCCCACATTCTCTGCATGCGACCTCGTGGGGAATAATGTGTCCATCAGAGACTCCCGACGGCGGCAACATTGGTTTGCGTAAAAACTTAGCCATTACTGCACTTATCACCCCGGGTACCAATTCATTTCTACTAGAGCGTCTACTCGGTCATTTAGGCGTCCATGATATAAAGCGAAAGGCTAATACAAACTGTGCGCGTGTATCAAATGTTCGGGTTTTATTAAATGAGAGAGTTCTTGGATACATCGATCGGCCTATTTATTTTTATACTGTGTTAAAATTATTGAAGCGCAGTGGTTCAATTAATATTTATACTTCTATTTCTTGGAACAAGCAGAGTAATATTATTAATATTTCAACGGCCAGCGGTCGGGGGATACGTCCCGTATTTGTAGTCTCGAATAATCGCATTAATATTACCCAGGACATAATCAATAGCTTAGATAGCGACGATAAAATATGGAAGCATTTACTAGTAGGTATCGATAAAGATCTATCAGATGTGACTAAATATTCGGATACGGATGGTAGATGTTATTTTCCAAAAGACACCCAGTTCAACCTACAGGAGTTACATGATAGCGCTGGATGTATTGAGTATATAGACGTCTCTGAAAGCGACTCGTCAATGATCGCGATGAACCATGTCGATTTAGTTGACTCGAATATTCAATATGATTATTGTGAAATAAGCCCCACATTAATCCTAAGCGTCCTGGCGTGTCAAATACCCGGACTGTCCATGAACCAGGCTCCCCGGAATCAATTTTCAACATCCCAGGGCAAACAGGCACTGGGGTTGTTCGCGTCCAACTATAAAACTCGCATGGACGTGAAGGGTCAGATATTACACTATCCTCAAAAACCGCTGGTTAAAAGCAAGTTTAGTAAATACTTATTCACGGATGCTTTACCGCACGGTATTAATGCGATTGTTGCGGTTGGATGTTTTTCCGGATATAATCAAGAAGATAGTGTTATTTTAAATAAGAGTGCGCTCGACAGAGGTCTGTTTCGCTCAACAAAATTTAGAACGTACATCTTACGAGAAGAATTAGAGAATGGTAAAATTGTCGAACGCATATGTAATCCCAGTTTAAAGGCGAATATTCAAAAGTTAAAATCTGGAAATTATAGTAAGTTGGATAATCAAGGCTTCCCTGTCGTAAACGTTAAAGTAGATGAAAATGATATTATTTTGGGAAAATCGATAATTACCAAAGAACGCGATGCGAGTGGGAATTATTTGGAATACGACATGAGTGAATTTGTGCGCCGCAATGAGGGTGGATATGTAGATAGAGTTTTTGTGAATCAGGGAACCGATGGTCAGCGATATTGTAAAATACGCATTCGTAAAGATAAAGTACCCGAAATCGGTGATAAATTTGCCTCGCGGCACGGTCAGAAAGGAACCATTGGCATGGTATTGCCCCATGAGGATATGCCTCGTACAAAGGAGGGTATGGTTCCTGATATTATAGTAAACACTCATGCCTTCCCGAGTCGCATGACGATCGCTCAATTTTTCGAATTATTATTGGGGAAGACGGGTGTTATATCTGGATTTGAGTCCGAGATAGCACCGTTTACTAATATTAATATGACAAATAACGGGGGTGAGCGGAGTATCATTGACGACATTCAGCTATCGTTAAATGAATTGGGATATGAAAAAACGGGTAATGAAGTAATGTATTCCGGAATCAGCGGCGAAATGTTAAAGATTAATTTTTTTATCGGTCCGACATTTTACCAAAGATTGACACACCAAGTGTCGGATAAGCAACAGTCTAGAACCCGCGGTGCTCAAACTGCACTGACTCATCAACCGGTAAGTGGGAGGGCGCAGGGTGGTGGTGGCCGTATCGGAGAGATGGAACGTGATTGTTTATTATCCCACGGAGCAAGTATTTTTTTAAAAGAGAGTTTTATGGAACGGAGTGATAAGTATAAATTCTGGATTTCAAAGAAAACGGGCGTTATGGCCGCAGTGAATCCTTCTAAAAAAATATTTAGGGATCTAGGGGCGGACGCCACGATACAAAAAGTTAATCTTCACTTATCCAGGGACAATCGTATTTCAAAAACTTCAGTAGAATCGAGCAAAAGTGAATTTATTTGCGTAGAAGCGCCCTACTCGTTTAAGCTTCTTATACAAGAATTAGAGTCGCTGGGATTATCACCGAGGCTAATGGGCGAAAATATAGTGAAACACTGGGCAAAACTAAAGCAAAATGAAACTATATATCAAAACATCTTAGACCTGGGGAAATATAAGGAGGCACACCGAAATGTTGTCGATACTGACAAACGCTCGTCGATGGCCAAATATCACAATCAAATAAAGTCATCATTATTGCGAAATGTCCGGCGGATACACAGTAGCGAAGATAATTATAATTACCCGCGTTATCAAAAATTAACAAAACCAGAGAAAGACAGAGTCGATACAATTAATAAGTCCAAGTGTAATTCTCTGATAGATTTTTCAGTAGGACGCGGTGGCGACCTGCGTAAATGGTATACTTTAGATTATGCAACGATATTGGGTATTGACCTCGAGCCGAATAATATAGACTCGACAACCCGAGATGGCTCGGGTAATTATTACTCGACAGGGGATGGTGCTAAACAGAGACTCGCATCATTCGGCACTACGCCCACAGAGAAAGCATGGAAAAAATTCAGTAATATCGAGTTTGTCGTCGGGGATTCGTCAAAGATCTTTAATTTGGGCGATATGGAGGATGGTGGGTCTATTTTTGATAATAGCAAGCGTATCGGGCATAAAACATTTGAAATTTGTCCAAGTCATAGTGATAAAAAAATAATTGAGAATCTACTCACTCGGGCTCGAAAAAACAATTCGCTCATTGAAAACAAATTCGGACAGGCGGCGATGTTTTTTTCAATACATTATTTATTCGACGATATTAAGCGCTTAACGCGATTCTTCTTTAATTGTTCCAAAACACTACAAATGGGCGGCAATCTTATAATTACGACACTAGACGGCACGAGAGTCTCCGACAAATTAAATACCTTCCGTGGTACATATGAAGATAGTATTAGCGAAGAGTGGTCGATTGAAAAGAAATATGAAGGGTGGATTCTCCCGAGCGATTTCCGATATGGTTTCAATAAACGCATTGATGTTAAAATTAAATCAATTGGCGATACTATGTCCGAATATTTAGTATCGCCGTTACTTCTGATTACGTTTGCCAAAAAAATGGGATTTAGTCTTAATTGCGATTTTCCCGGCGGATTACCCACCGATACGTTTGATAACGTTTTATTTACCCGAGGTAATCATAAGCGCGACTTAAAGAAGGACGCCCATCTACAAGCATATAGTGATTTGCATCGATATTATGTCTTTGAGAAAACATCCGAAATAGAAAACATTGACTCTGACTTTTCCAATATTGTAAATATAAAATTAGCCTCTCCCTTTGATTCGTTCATTCGAGGCGCGAAAAAGGCTGACCATAAGCTATATGTCCATGATACATTGTCTCCTGATAAATATCGCTCGATTATTAAAAATACGCTTGATAAAACACTCCAATTGCCATTTAATATATGTATTAACTACTCACAAATTCAAAAACATATAATTGTACCCCGCTCGTTGCTAGATTCCCGAACCGGACCAAAGGAATTCATGCACGGGCCGTTACGATTCATGGATGTCCCTGTCTACATTACGAAAATGGAGGATAAGGTGCTCAATGCGCATATACATACCGCATCCTTGCCCTTTTATAGAACAGCCCAGATGGCGCAAACTGATAATATTGCGCTGAGGAATACGTTGAATTTTATATATTCAACAGTAAAGGTCGGCATATATGTTAAGATAGTAAACGAAGTCTTAATGCAATATACTCCGATTCTTAACACACAGAGTGCCGGACTAACATCAGACGTGAAAGATTATTCGGATCGTACACTGGAAGAAAAACTACCATCCACATCAGCAGCATCCGATGCACACTATATAAGATCGCGGAATTTCAGCGACGCTGGGCGGTTTGTACAGATAGTATCCAAGGAGCAAATAGTACAAGAATTAATCCCACAATATGCCATTTACAAAGACCTTCTCCGGCAATTATTAGCTCAGGCCAGAGTCACTCCACCGGCGGGCGATGGGCAAATACGTGTAAACGACGCTGAATTTATTATAAATATACTCCCCATGCCCGTTGTAAAATACAACTGCGATTCGAACACATTACTTCACCCACTATATGGATACGAAGAAGGTGCCGCCTCCCCAGACAATCCGCAGCTACCACAGGAAAATACTAATATACTACCTATATTAAGCAGTGTATATACGAGTAGTCTCAATGATTGTGTCCAGACGAGCCAAGTCCAATTCGGAGACTTTATTATACCCGATCATCATTCATATATCCTTTCTAAAAACATCCATGAAGAAAAATATTCCCTAATAGGAAACGCGACACAGATCGCAGTGGTGAAGAACTGTGTCTGTTTCTTACCGTACATTAGTATAGACAATATAGAACACTCCGACGTGGAATGTATATATGTTAAAAACAAGTACCCGTATCAATATATGGAAGAAACCGTACACGATAATGTACACACATATGCGCTCCTCCCCAATACACCTCCTTCGTCGCGCTCGTCTATACAAACGTTGCCACCAAGAGTCGACCATCCTATTATAATACATAAAAGTTCGACACTTACAGACCAGTTTTTAATATATCTCATACATTACCGAAAACCAATTATTATAATCCGCGACCCCGGGCATAATATACATAAGTGGTATGAATCCTATTTCGTACCCTATAGTCTGGCCGACGATGTCGATAATTCCCTTGCGAATATTTTTATTATCAATAGCTCCGATCAGTTAGATGTGTGTATCACACAATCTCATATAATTGCAGAGCAGGCTGTAATCTTGGCGGATACTATTTTGGGTAATATAGACGAAGACACCGACAGCCGAGTAATAATGGAACAATTTAGTTCTGCGATAAATTACTCCAGTTTCAACCGAACGCCGTATTATCTGGGCGAATCTTTATTAGAAGATACTGAACATGCCGCCGATAGAATTATTACGTGGGGAAATACCGCCCCAGGGAGTAGATTTAGAGGTAAAATCGAATATTTTTTCAAGGGCTACCCCGCTCGGCTCATGCAATCCATGCATTTCGATGAAGATAGTTTAAGTTATATAACACAAAAGGCCATGGCTGACGAGATATGTGAAATTATACAACTCAAATGTATTATCGAGGACTCGAAACCAGTTAATATCGTCGATAGTACAGCGTGTATCGGTGGCAATACGCTTTCGTTTATGGGGCACTTTCAAAAGGTCTTCGCCATTGAGTTAGACCCAGTTCGATTTAGAATGTTAAAACATAATGTTTCAGTAGCGAATGGAATAGTAGATGTTAAAAATGGAATAGTAGATGTTAAATATATTTGCGGGAAACGAAAAAATCCCGAAATATTTATGGGGAGTTATAGCGATGTTGTATTAGATATTGATTCTTCTTACAATGTTGTATTTATGGACCCGCCATGGGAGGTGGCTGTTCAAAAAAAAGATAAACGACAGGGCTCCGACTCGCGTCGTGATTCTCGAGTTGCACCCATTATTAGAATGGGGGGGCGCACGGTTGCCGAGATATATATATATTTACAAGATAACATGTCGAGCATGAAATACATGGTCTTAAAACTCCCGGTTAACTATAACATGAAACTATTCACTAAAGGGATACAGGGGAAAGGTACGATTATTTATGAGGAGGACCTGAAAGATGGCACGGCAAATAAAACGAAGAAAATGAAAATAGTTATTATAACGACGTCTATAAAACCAAAAGCCAAACCAAAACCAAAAACAAAAGCAAAAGCCAAAACAAAAGCAAAAGCCTAATCGTGCTCGTACGCAGAGACGGCTTATATATTTTAATATTTTATTCTAGGAAACTGTTCATGTTTAGATACATTAAATACTATTTCACGATGATCTTCATTTGGCTTCGTTATTATATCGTAGGCAATCTCCTTTGTTTCCGGATTAGTAACTGCTGACGGTACGTGGTCCCAACTAATAAATATTAAGTTTGGATGAGTGTATACCACCACGAACCCATTTGCCTTAAGTTTGTCTGTGCAAAATATTGCGCACTTAATTTGATCATACGTAGGTAAGCCCAATACCATCTTCGGGATGATATAAATTGTGTACGGGATACTTCTATCGCTGGTCTTAATAATTTGCCGGTGAATTCGTTTAAGTATTTTTTCAAATGTAATATATTTGGTTAGTTCTTTTTTGTCGCGCGTGGAATTTAAATTAAATATATTGATCATTACTATTTAAATATATTAAATTTATAAAAAATGGGCGCAAGTATTTAATGCAACGATTACATAAATAATTTTGATCAACTATATGACCATTCATCAAAGTACAATGGCCCGTAGACGTACCCCGATGCTGAGAGATATGCCCCCCTTGCGGGCGAGTCGATATGAGAAACCGGCGGCAAATGATGTCGATTCGGATGAATCGGACGGGTATATTCCTACTAATATGTTTCACGAATATGTAGGCGTGATGTCGTATTTAACACTACATAATGTTAGTAATTGGTGTAATTATATGTCTACCACGCTAACGGGGTGTGTAAAATCATGTGTACGAAATATGGATGAATATTCGGAGTGGGCGATCGAGAATCGGTTGATATATTAAAGTATTACAAATACTAAGGAGGTATATTCAATTATTAATACTTTTTTTTATTTAAAGAATATACTCCACGTATATGTATATGTCGGGAATTGATAAATTAGAGGGCCATACCATCGGTATCGATCTGGGGACGACTTATTCCTGCGTTGGCTGTTGGCGACACGGGGGTGTTGATATTATTGCGAATGATATGGGTAATCGTACAACTCCATCGTATGTAGCGTTTAGTAAGAATGGTGAAATATTGGTAGGGGGCGCCGCTAAGAGTCAAGTATCGATGAATCCCGAGAATACAGTATTTGACGCGAAGAGACTTATTGGCCGAGACTTTAATGACCCCGTTATCCAGGAAGATATTAAGACTTGGCCATTTACGGTGTTGAACAAAAATGGGAAGCCTGTGATTGAAGTAACTAAAAATGGCGAAAAAAAATTACTAACTCCTGAAGAAATATCAAGTATGATTTTAATTAAGATGAAAGAGTTGGCTGAGAATTATTTGGGCGGAGAGGTAAAAAACGCGGTTGTAACCGTGCCTGCGTATTTCAATGATGCACAGCGCGCCTCGACAATGGATGCGGGTAAGATTGCGGGACTCAATATTTTGCGCATTATTAACGAGCCGACCGCGGCTGCAATTGCGTATGGTTTAGAAAATGAATCGTCTGAGGAAAAAAATATTCTAATTTTTGATCTGGGTGGGGGTACATTTGATGTATCACTATTATCGATCGACGAGGGTATATTTGAAGTCGCGGCTACCGCGGGCGATACGCATTTGGGCGGTGAGGACTTTGATAGCAACATGGTGAAGCATTTTATGAAGGAATTTAAGAAAAAAAATCGAGGTAAGGATTTAGCTGGGAACGCGCGGGCGCTGCGACGCCTCAGGACATCGTGCGAGCGTGCGAAGCGCACCCTATCGAACGCGACCCAGGCGTATATTGAAATTGATGCATTATATGATGGTATCGACTTCAATGCTTCAATCTCGCGTGCTAAATTCGAAGAAATTAATATGGCATTGTTTAGAAAGACAATGGAGCCAGTCGAACGCGTTATTAAGGATGCAAAGATTTCGAAGGCGAGTGTCGACGAAATTGTCTTAGTCGGCGGGTCGTCGCGCATTCCAAAAATTCAAGAATTATTAAGTCAATTCTTTAACGGTAAAACGCTAAGTAGAGAAATTAATCCCGACGAGGCGGTCGCATACGGTGCAACAGTCCAGGCCGCGATTCTGTCGGGCGTTCGGGATAAAAAAATCGACGACGTAGTATTACTCGATGTAGTGCCGTTATCTTTGGGTTTGGAAACTGCGGGGGGGGTTATGACGACCCTAATCGCGCGAAATACCACAAAGCCAACCAAAAAGGAGCAAACATTTTCAACTTATGCCGATAACCAGCCCGGTGTAATGATACAAGTATTTGAGGGCGAGCGGGCGCTTACAAAAGATAATAATCAATTAGGTAAATTCACCTTGGACGGAATTCCGCCTATGCGACGAGGTGTTCCCCAAATTGTCGTAACCTATGATATCGACGCCAATGGTATTTTAAACGTTTCCGCGGCCGAAAAATCGACGGGTAAGTCGCAAAAAATAACAATAAAGAATGATTCGAGTCGACTATCTGCCGCGGATATAGAACGAATGGTTGCGGAGGCGGAGGAGAATAAAGAGGCAGACGAGGCCGCGAAGAAGCGTATTGAAGCTAAAAATAAGTTAGAAAATTATATTTACGGGGTGAAGCAGTCGCGTACTGATCCCAGTCTCGATGAAAAATTTTCAGACGAGGATAAAGAAACATTGGATGCATTAATTCCAGAAACCATCACTTGGTTGGAGGAACACCCCGAAGAGGAGGCACAAGTATACGAGGAAAAATATACCACAGTCGAGGCTCAGTGTTCGCCAATTATGACGAAGCTCGCGGGGGCAGGTGATGGTGAAATGCCTGGTGGAATGCCCGGTGGAATGCCTGGTGGAATGCC